>OFFL01000356.1_pt1 | contig 52308 bp, 52 predicted proteins | sample 1521391 | NCBI WGS metagenome assembly OFFL01 (sample SAMEA3504082, study PRJEB24116) | mouse gut metagenome | biome: mouse gut; feature: mouse-associated habitat; material: faeces | place: Denmark | collected 2011
TTACGTGCGGTTTTGTACGTTCGTACTTTTCTTTTGCCATTTTCTTTTCCTCCTCAGAATGTAAAGCATATATTTTAAAAAATATAAAACCCTGTATCTTGTCTTATTTTACCGTATTCCCTTTTGACTGTCAATACTTAACGCCAACCTACTCTACCTGCATTTTTACTGGGCTGTCGGGTTCTCACAGCTATCAAAATACTCCTTTTTACTGTCAAAATACTCTTATCCATTTTCATCGCAAATTCGCTACATTTTTTCTTTATATTTCTACAATTATCTGCATTATTTCCCCAAATTTCCTCTATAAATGTATCGCGCCTCCAATACCCGATCTGTGAGAATGCGGAAATAACCCTTTTCACGAATCATTCGCAAACACATATCTACAGAAATCACCTGCTGTTCTTTTCCTTCACAATATGTTGTCAAAAAGAATGTAACATCCTCCTCTTTTTTATTATTTTCTATACACGTTAATATTTGAAAATCAAAGATACACCAATCCTCTAGCACATGATTCCAACGTAATACATAGGCATTTCGTGCTTGCCCATCACGGCTCTGCTCCGCATTCAACTCATACAGCAACACCGCGTCTTTATTGCCGATCGCGCGCAAATATGCCCGAAGTATCGTCTGTATATCCTGCCGACACAATACCCAACTTAAACTACTGTTGATGTCATTATAAAATTCCGGTGACCAAATGCGCTGCAAATGAAGGGATGGATTATTATGAATCTGGTCACTGTCCATGCGATATTTATAATTTTGCCGCACGGCATCACCTAATAGTCCCAACGCCTGAAAATAGGTAATGCGATTATATTCATGCCCATCAAGCCACGCCTCTATCTGCATTCGTTGACATAACTGCGTATACCCTGTCATCCCTTTCTGGGAAAAGCTCAAAGAAAACAATTCCCCTCGCTGCTTTCCCCGTTCACAAATCAGCAATTCACAATTGCCTTCCAATCGTCCCAATGTTGCAAAACATTCATACTGTCCATAGCGCTGCAGTTGTCTTCTGCGTTCTAATTCTGAAAATTCTATTAACTCTTTTTTAGATTGTTTCACGGCTACTCCATTTCTGAATGGCACCAATCATTGTTTTTTATCGCGATATACTTATATTATATCAGATTATTCGCATCTTTTTAGGCAGCCTTATTCCGTAATGGCTTAAAAATGTAATGATTTATAAATAAAAAAGGAGTATCAGCTCATAGCTGACACCCCTTTTATTTCAGAAAAGACTAGAAAGATCTTCTCTTGTTGTTTTTTCTAGCAGCTTCAGATTTTTTCTTACGCTTTACGCTTGGTTTTTCATAATGTTCACGTTTGCGGCATTCCGCTAAAACGCCAGATTTCTGGCAGGAACGTTTAAATCTCCGAAGAGCACTATCTAAAGATTCAGTTTTTCCAACATGTACTTCTCCCACTGTTCTTCCCTCCCCTCAATACTACACAACCGCAACTTCACCGGCTGTTATAGGAGACCTTCAAATAAAACATCTATGCTATTATACTAGATATTTTCCAAATAATCAAGAACTTATCCTGCCGGCCACAACATTTCTCTGCCGCCCAGCAAATGGAAATGTAAATGCATGACTGTTTGACCACCCTTTTCACCACAGTTTGTCACTACACGGTAGCCATCCTCGGCAATTCCCCGCTCTGACGCGATTTTTTGAATGGTTAGCATGATTTTTCCCAAAAGCTGCTGATCTTCCTCTGATGCATCATTTAAGCTGGCAATATGCTTTTTGGGGATAACCAGAATATGCACAGGTGCTTCCGGATTTAAGTCATTGAAGGCAATAATATCCTCGTCTTCATAAACAATAGCAGACGGAATTTCTTTGTTTGCAATTTTACAAAAAATACAATCCATACGATTCACCTCCCATACAAATCCTTTTAATATTGTACAGACTTACACCGGTAAAAGCAAGACACAAAATAAAAATTAATCAATAAATTTTCCTTTGAGCAATTTTCCATCTATTTTATCTAATTGTACCTGCACCATTCTATTCTTTTGGCAAGGTCCGTCTATCGCCACGTGTAAATAATTATCCGTATGTCCCAGCCAAGTGCCGTCAGCACATTGTTCCTCCACCAACACTTCCACATGTTGTCCCAAATGTTGTTCCATATAACGTAACATATTTTTTTCCGCCACCGCCTGCATTCGTTTGCTACGCGTTTCTTTTTCTTCATTGCTAACCTGGTCTGGATAGGTCGCAGCAGGTGTTCCCTCCCTGGGTGAATATTTAAATAAATGCATACTGCTAAACGCTATTTCATCACAAAAAGATAAACTGTTAGCAAATTGCTCTTCTGTTTCCCCTGGAAATCCTACCATCAAATCGGTACTCAAAGCAATCCCCGGTACAGCTGTACGAATACGCGCTATTTCTTGGCGATACTGCTCAGTATTATAGGGGCGATGCATCCGTTCCAGCACAGTGTCATCGCCTGCCTGCAATGGCAAATGCAAATGACGGCACATACGGCGATTTTCCGCAAATAAACGCAGCAGGTGATCATCCACTTCCGTAGGCTCAATAGAGCTCAGACGGATACGGTCAAAGGATGTTTCTGACAACAGCATCTCACACAAATCTGCCAATGTATGCTGTTGGATAACGCCTTTAGCCTTTTCTTGTTCGCTAACCTTTCCATAAGCACCTAAATGAATTCCTGTAAGAATGATTTCGCGAAATCCTGCTTGTTCCAGTTTCTTCGCTTCACGCAAGGTGTTTTCCATACTGCGACTGCGCAGAGGCCCCCTCGCATAAGGAATAATACAGTACGTACAAAATTGCTCACAGCCGTCCTGTACTTTCAAATAGGCTCTAGCTTTCTGAATCACCCGTTCCATCGTAATTTCTTCAAAATCAACCAGATTGTCTTTTTGCTCCACCATCTGCTGCCTTTTACCATCGAATCGTTCTACCGCGTCTACAATCAAATGTCGTTTGTTGGTACCCAAAATAATATCTACGTCCTCGATGGCCGCAACATCTTCCGGCGAGGTTTGCGCATAACAACCTGTTACTACAACAACCGCTTTGGGATTAATATGTTTCGCACGCCGAATCATCTGCCTCGACTTACGATCCCCTGCATGAGTTACCGTACAGGTATTAATAACATATACATCGCAATACTGTTCAAACTCGCCCAGCTCATATCCTCTATGTAAAAATAGCGCCGTCATAGCCTCTGTTTCACTCTGGTTCACCTTACAGCCCAAAGTGTGAAACCCTACAATTTTTCTCGTTTCCTTTTCCACCTTAGAACGCCCCTCCCCAGTACAACCCTTGCACTGCTTCTATCACATATAAAAAGCCGACTCTGATATTGAAAGTTCTTCTGTAATACAACAAATTTTAGTAAAAAATCTGTCCTCTCAAAGAAATCATATCATATCTTGAATCGGCATTCTTCTCATTGACCAATAACTGCAACAGACATTATCTTTGCAATTCATAATAATATGGCATCAGTAAAACGACCTTTGTCCCTTTTTCTTGAATACTGTCGATAAGCATTTTTCCACCATGCAGTTCCATGATTTCGCTAGCAATAGATAAACCTAAACCTGTACCGCTTTTATTGCTGCTGCCTTTATAGAATTTTTCTTTTACGCGCTTTAAATCCTCCGTTGAGATTCCGCTTCCGTTATCCTCAATAATCATAACAATTTGATCATCCAACACTTGGCTGCTGATTTTTATTTCTGCTTTTGGTCTGCCAGCCGTAAATTTTATGGCATTGTCAACAATATTAATAAACACCTGCTTTAAGCGGTTATAGTCGGCAAATACCCAACTTTCCCGATTGTCAGTGAGCAACGTCATTTTTATTTTTTCCTGATGACAACGAATCACAAACTGATTATGTACATCGGTCAACAACTGCTTAATAGAAAATTCTGTTTTTTTCAATTCTATGCGGTGCGCTTGCAGTTTGGAAAAGTCTAACAAATCATTTACCAAAATAATAAGCCTATCTGTTTCTCTGCCGATAATAGCTAACCCTTCCTGCGTAACAGCTGGATCATCTTGCAAATCCTGCAAAGTTTCTGCCCATCCCTTGATAGATGTCAATGGTGTACGCAATTCATGGGAAATTGACGAAATGAATTCATTTTTTGCCTGATCTGCACGAGTAATTTCCTTGGTCATCACGTTCACCGCATCTACAAGCTGTCCAATTTCATCATTATGATATTTGATAGCTGTCACTTTATAGTTTCCTTGCGCCACTTCTTCTGTCACCCGCACCAATTCTTGAATCGGCACCAAAATCCGTTTGGACATCGCGCGGCTAAACACAAAAGCCATCCCTATCACAAAAAGCCCAAAGACAATCATATAAATCATATACTGGAAGATGATACGATAGGCAGGTTCTAAGCTTGACACATAGCGCAGCACTCCAACAACAGTATCGTTATCGTAAATAGGCGCCGATACTGCAATGATAAATTCATCCAAGTCACTGCGTCCCCGCCAAGAATTAACGCGCCCGCTTAACGCCTGACTGAAGTCATTTGTAGTTACGATTTCGCCACTGGATGCGCCAGTGCTGTCAATCACTACACGCCCATTGGTATCCAGCACTTCTATCAGTGCATTTTCTTCTACATCCATGTTTTCAAAAATATAGTTGGATTTTGTATAAATATCGCCCTGATCGGCATAATGATTAAAAAAGTTAGCCGCCGCTTCCGCATCATTGTTTAAAATACGTTCAACACCACCCAAATAATATTGGGAGAGCACTACCATAAATACACTCTCTAACAATAATACCGTAAACAACGCTACTGCCATATAGTTACCGGTCAGTTTCTTGCGAATGCTCTGCACAGTTTATTCTCCGCCTCCCCACCAACGATATCCATAACCCCATACTTTTTCAATATATTTTGGGTTGGAAGGATCATCCTCTATTTTTTGCCGAATGCGACGGATATTTACATCTACAATTTTAAAATCGCCCACATAATTATATCCCCACACATTGTTTAGTATTTCATCGCGATGTACAGCCTTGTTAGCATTTTCCATAAAATATTTTACTAATGTGAACTCAATAGGAGTCAACTCAATTTCTTTCCCATCCTTCAAAAGCTTGCGCTCATCCTGCAAAATTACAAATTTTCCAGATACAATCTGATTGCCACCCGTCACATCGCTCTTATCCGATGTATTTAACCGGCGTACCAATGCATTAATGCGCGCCAGCAATTCTTTAGGGCTAAAGGGCTTTACGATATAATCATCTGCACCTAACTCCAAACCTTCAATTTTATTTTCCTCCTGACCCTTGGCGGTAAGCATAATAATTCCCAGCCCGGGATATTGTTCTCTAGCTCGTTTACATACTTCAAAACCGCTAATTCCTGGCAACATTACATCCAGCAACGCTACAGACACTGTATTATCTAATTTTTCTAACGCCTCTTCTCCACTGGCCGCCTCCACCACTTCAAAATCATGTCGCTTTAGATTTACTACAATAAAGCTGCGAATGGATGCTTCATCTTCTAATACCAGTATTTTCGTCATTTACGTTCTCCTCCTTCAATTTTCAGACAGGAAATCAAACGGCTGGCATCTACTTTAAATCCATTAAATTCTCCTGTATAGATCTCTGCAACGTAAACTTTATTATTTGTGGGATTATTTCCTAATACGATAATAGAGTCTACATCCTCCATATTCTCCCAAACCAACTGGTCAATCGCTGCAAAGGAAAATACATCTTCATATTTTTGTTCCGCATTTTCGTAATAAAAATCTACCCAGTTAACAGCATTCTCATCACGACGGAAGTCATAGTACAGCATATCCATCCACTCCAAAGGGACTCTGAATTGATATCCATCGGAAACATTTTCCAATACAGCATCTACAGCATACACACTATCCTGTCCATCCCACTGCAACCATACCTGAATATAATCTTTATAAATTTTCCCTACTGCGTTATGCTCCGGTTCCCATAAAGAATTAATCTCTACAATTCCATCGCTGTTTTCATCGTAAAATAATTTAAGATCATTCATATCTTCATAATCATAAGGCAACGGCTGTTCCATCAATACTGCAAAATTTTCTTCTGTTTCTTTCAATAGTAAAATATTTACAAAGTGATTATGTCGCATGGCCAAATACACACCAGTCTGTCCTTGTGCCACACAATCAAAATGAATCTCACTGCAATAACCGCTGAAGGTTTCATCGTACAACTGCTGCAAACCTCCATTGTAATAACGATATACAGTAATATTGCTGCTGCCTTCCAGTATAGAGGTATCCATACGAGCCGTCACTAACAGCTCTCCTCCATCAACAGTTTGCGCTAGTGTCATTTGATCATAAGTTACTCTATCTCCATCTGTACTTTCCCGTAGATCGCCATCTTCCAATTGGTAGAGGTATAACTCCTTTTGGGAACCGTATCCCGTATGTACGCCCAACATCAGTTCCATCACACCATCTCCATCCAGATCCTCTGCGGAAAAGAAATGAATGTCCATGCCATACGCGATAGCCTTGTGACTCAAATACCATTGCTGATCTCTCTGGTCTAGCACTAGAAAACCTAATATAAAATTATTTTGTCTGTTGGCATAAAAAGCTACTATCTCATCTTCACCATCGTTATCCAAATCTACATAACGATATGCATCATTATGATTCATGTCCTCTGGTACAATCAAGTTATCCTCTTGCCCCAAAAAAGAAGTAATTAACTGTTTCTTTTGCAGTTTTTCCTGATTTGACTTAGGGGCAGCAATTAGACTATCTGGATTAACTAGCTCCACACTGCAGCTACTGAGCAGCAACATAGTCAACAAACAGCACACAAAAACTACCTTCCGTTTCATTATAATTCTCCCAACGTATTTATGTTCCGCTATTATTCATAAAAATTTACACGTTTCTGTTTGCTATTATAACATAACTTCCCCAGTGATAAAAGATTCTTTTATATACCAAATTTTCTTTGTGTCTAGCGTACAGCAAAATAAGTCCGACAACTTGTTTCCTTTCATTGAAAGAATAAAAAAACATAAGAAAATAAGGAACTATCCTCAACAAGATAGTTCCTTATTTGCCACATTTTAGTTAAGTGCCGCCTTTTTCTTGGTGTGTAAAATCACTTCTGGCTGTTTTCCTTCTGTGATGCAGTTTTCATGAATAATTACCTTCGCGATCTGTGCATTAGAGGGCACCTCATACATAATATCGTTCATCGTTTTTTCAACAATAGACCGTAACCCCCGCGCACCAGTATTGCGTTTCAGTGCCGCATCAGCAATGGCAACCAGCGAAGCATCTGTAAATTCTAGCTCTACTTGGTCCATTTTTAGCAAACGTTGATATTGCTTTATTAAAGCGTTTTTAGGCTCTGTCAAAATACGAATCAGTGCATCCTTATCCAGTGCGTCCAAAGTCACAATCACTGGCACACGGCCGATAAATTCTGGAATCAAGCCATATTTCAGCAAATCCTCTGGAATCAAATTTTTCAGCAGATTGTTTTGCTGCTTCTCCTCTTTCGTCTTGACTTCCGCATTGAACCCCAAGCCTTTTTTGCCCACACGATTCTCGATAATTTTTTCCAAGCCATCAAAGGCGCCGCCTAAAATGAACAGAATATTATTGGTGTCCAGCTGAATGAACTCTTGATGGGGATGCTTACGACCACCCTGCGGCGGCACATTGGCAACTGTGCCCTCCACAATTTTCAGCAGCGCCTGCTGAACGCCTTCCCCGGATACATCCCGCGTAATAGACGGATTATCGCTTTTGCGGGCAATTTTGTCGATTTCATCAATGTAGATGATCCCTTTTTGCGCCAGTTCCATATCGTAATCAGCCGCCTGAATAATTTTCAGCAAAATGTTTTCCACATCTTCACCTACATAGCCGGCTTCCGTCAAAGAAGTTGCATCCGCAATGGCGAAAGGAACTTTCAGAATTTTTGCCAATGTCTGAGCTAATAATGTTTTACCGCTGCCGGTAGGTCCAATTAAACAAATATTCGACTTCTGCAGCTCCACATCATCGTTATTCAAAGTGCTGTTAATCCGTTTATAATGATTGTACACAGAAACAGCCAATGTCTTTTTGGCTTCATCCTGCCCAATTACATACGTATCCAGAATTTCCTTTATTTCTGCTGGCTTCAGTATCTCGGAAATGTCCACATCCTGCTCTACACCCAATTCCTCCAACACGATTTCATGGCATAGATTCACACATTCATCGCAGATATACACATTGGGTCCGGCTACGATTTTACGCACTTGGTCCTGCGTTTTTCCACAAAAAGAACAACGAATCAACTCTTCATCATCCTCAAAGTTATGCATATTCTCACCTCATAAAACCCAATTAATGTTTAACCATAACTTCATCGACCAATCCATACTCTTTTGCTTGTTCAGCCGTCATGAAATTATCGCGCTCTGTATCCTGCTTAATCTTTTCCAGACTCTGTCCAGTTCTTTCGGCGAGGATTTTATTCAAATTATCTTTTGTCCGCAGCAAATATTCCGCATGGATAGCTACATCCGTCGCCTGACCACTGGCTCCACCCATGGGCTGATGAATCATAATCTCACTGTTTGGCAATGCAAAACGTTTTCCCTTTGCACCTGCAGCCAGCAAAAAGGCACCCATACTGGCTGCCATACCCAGGCACACAGTGGATACATCAGGCTTGATATAATTCATGGTGTCAAAAATGGCCAAACCAGCAGTCACAGAACCACCAGGGCTATTGATATACAGGAAAATATCCTTATCGGGATCATCCGCTTCCAGGAACAGCAATTGTGCAATAATAGCATTTGCCGTAGCATTATTGACCTCATCCCCTAAAAGAATAATTCTGTCTTTCAATAGTCTGGAATAAATGTCATAAGACCGCTCTCCATGATTGGTCTGTTCTATTACCATTGGAACCAAATAGCTCATCCTGATTATCCTCCTTTAATAATTTGTTATGACTTTATATATCTTAACCAATTTTTGCATTTTCTAAAAGGAAATCAGAAACTTTTTCTAACAGCAGATTTCGTTTGATTAAGCCTACCTGTCCTCTCATGTTGAATACTTCTTTGACAGTTTCCACAGGCTGTTTGTACATCTCTGCCATTTTATTAAATTCTGCTTCCAATTCCTCATCAGAAATTTCAAAGCCTTCCTTTTCAGCAATGGCTTCAAATACAATATTTTGTTTCACAAAGCTTTCTGCTCTGGTTTTACATTCATTTTCAATATCTTCCATATTGCCGTTGGTCAGCTTCACATAATCTTCCAAACTAATCCCCTGCTGGCTCATCTGGAATTTGATATCATTCATAAAGTTTTCTGCTTCTGCTTTCACCTGAGATTCTGGCGCTACTACATCACTCTGCTCTGTTACTTTTTGAGCAGCCTCTGCTTTATATCTGTTTTTGATTTCAGCAGCTTTTTCTTCTGTAAGCATTGCCTTGATATCTTCTTTATATGCATCTACTGTTTCAAAATTGCTTACATCTTTTACAAATTCATCGTTCAGTTCTGGCAATGTTTTGCGTTTGATCGCATTCAGGGTAACTTCGAATACCACCGGCTGACCTGCCAGATCTGTCACATAATAATCTTCTGGGAAGTTCAATTCTACATTACGTACTTCGCCTAATTTCATGCCTTCCATTTGTTCTTCAAAGCCTGGAATGAAGGAACCAGAGCCAATTACCAAATCGTAGCCTTGTGCAGAGCCGCCTGCAAATGCTTCACCATCTTTTTTCCCGACAAAGTCAATGTTGGCTGTATCGCCTTTCTGCAATTGTGCATCTGCATCGGTAACATCAGAAACTTCTGCTTGTTTGTCGCGAACAGTATCAATATACTGTTCAATTTCTTTTTCAGAAACTTCGCCGTCAATCTCCTGAATTTCCAATCCTTTATATTCGCCCAACTCAACTTGCTGTTTGGTGTCTACAACTGCTTTAAAAATGAACTCTTTTCCTTTTTCAATCTGCACAATGTCAAATTCAGGACGAGCGATTGGCTGGAAAAATGGATCTGCTTCCACTGCCTCTCTTACAGCATCAATATACTGAGGCATAATCAGATTATTGGCAGCATCTTCATAAAATACTTCTGGACCATACATTTTTTCTACAACCTGCATTGGCACTTTACCTGGTCGAAAACCTGGCACTTTAATTTTAGAAGCCATATCCTTGTATGCCTTTTTCATCGCCTCTTCAAAACCTTCTGCTGGCACGGTAATCGTTAATTCTGCTTTTACCTTATCCAGTTTCTCAATACTTACAGTCATTTCAAAATTCCTCCTAAAAATAATATATTAAACTTTTTATGATTAAACATTGCATACTTAAAATATTATACCGCGAAATACTCTGTTAGAAAAGTTTTTTTTCTCTTTTTAGCAAAATAAATTGCAAAATCTTCAGGTGCCTCCTCTTTTTTACCTATTTACAGCTGGAAAACGCTCTCGGATAAAGAGTTTTTTCAGCTAATTATCTTATCGAGGATGCTCTTCCACATAAACTTTCTGATATTCCCGTAATCGTAAATATAAAGTACTTCGGGATAATCCACAATAATCAGCAAAGTCTTGAACACTTAGCAGTCCTCTATGCCACATTTCATATTTTAGATCAAAATCTTCCGGAAGTTCCAACCGTGGCCGCCCAAAACGGATGCCTTTCGCCTTAGCCGCCGCAATGCCTTCCGCCTGCCGCTGTCGAATATTTTCCCTCTCCATCTGAGCAGTATAGGACATAACGGACAACACTAAATCAGCAATAAACGTACCCAACAGATCCTTACAATAGGTTGTATCCAGTAAAGGGGTATCCAACACCTTGATATCCGCCTGTTTTTCCTTTGTAATGATGCGCCACTGTTCCATGATCTCTTTGTAATTACGCCCCAGTCTGTCGATACTTTTTACAATCAGTACATCATTAGGCTTTAAGCGACGTATCATTTTCCTGTACGCAGGTCGTTTAAAATCCTTTCCGCTCAATTTGTCCATATACAAATTACTCTCTGGAATTTCAAAGGGTGCCAGCGCTGCTAACTGCCTGTCTTCATTTTGTTCTTTTGTTGATACTCTTACATAACCATAGATTGTCATTCTTGTATACCCCCTGTGCTCTGTCTTTTGCTGTGGCTCTTACTCATCTTTACAGTAATGAATAGTAAAAGTTTATCACTATTCTGAGATGAATGGGGAACAATCACTACCACCTATGATATTTTTATACAACAAAACTACCAGAAACCTATGAAAGGCCTTTTTCCCATCCCTATTTTCTCCATAGTTCTGCCCGAAAAAAACAACAATTTCTTGTTATAATTCGCTACAACTGCTTTTTTCTCCAGAAAAAAGTGTAAAATCTCTCATTATTCCCCTGTATACGCTTATATAATTTGTGCAAAATACTATAGATACACAAGTTTAGGGTAAAAACCAGTTATTCTATTCCTACTATGGTACATTGAATTCGCAAATATTTATCTTTAATGAAAGAGGTGTTACTATGTCGGAACGCACACCTAAGATCATCCGTGATCTACGTGAAAAACATGAATACAAACAGGAAATTATTGCAAAACATTTGGGTGTGGTACAGCAGACTTACTCCAACTATGAAAAAGGCCATACTTCTTTGCCTCTAGATTACTTAGTGAAATTGGCAAAATTTTATGGCGTCTCTGCTGACTATCTTTTAGGTCTAACTTCGTTCCAAAAACCATTTTCTGAGATGGAAAAAATTTATGCACAAAGCAAAACGCTAGGGGAGGTTTCTTCTGCACTACTTACTCTTTCTGCCGATAGGCGAAAAATGTTGTTAGATTATTTAGGTTACCTACTGGCAAAACAAAGGGAAGACCAATTAAAACAAAAGCTATAATCCCCATTCCTGAGTGCAACAACTGGTAAGATATCGCACCAGCCTTCCAATATAGGCTGAGAAACTTGATACTATCACTTACAGTAAAATTTTATTGTAATCGCAAAGCTTTTTTCCATTATACTTCTTAAAAAGGCAATGAGAAAAAAGCTTTTTATTTTCTTTCTACTCTACTTATGCTAAGATAGAAAAAGAAAGGAATGAAGCGTCATGAATATCTATGGACTAACTTTTGCGCAGCTAGAGCAATACCTTTTACAAATTGGCGAAAAAATCAGTAAAGCTCCAATCATTTTTACCAACCTATATCGAAAACAAATTTCCTCTTTACTGGATATTTCTGAAATCCGCCAGTCTTTAAAAGAACAATTGATGCAAGATTTTTCCCTTGCACTCCCTCGGCTTATACAACAAACAAACGGTACAGATACTATAAAATTTCTCTTTGCTTTACAAGATGAAAATCTGATTGAAGCAGTGCTGATGCGGCAGCGTTACGGCAACACGCTTTGCATCTCCAGCCAGGTAGGCTGTAATATGGCTTGTGCTTTTTGTCAAAGCGGTCGTTTCAAAAGGGTACGCAACCTGCTACCCCACGAAATGACAGCACAAATTATGGTCATTCAGAGGCAACTTCAAATAAAAATATCTAACATTGTCTTAATGGGAATCGGGGAGCCCTTCGATAATTATGAAAACGTGATGAAATTTTTGGAAATTATCCAGCATCCCCACGGTTTAGCGTTGGGGCCGCGACATATTACCGTATCCACCTGTGGTTTAGTTCCACAAATTATACAATATGCTACTCATCCAAATCACGGTATGTTAGCTATCAGTCTGCACGCCCCAGACGATGAAACTCGCTCCCGCATCATGCCTATCAATCGCCGCTATCCGGTGGCTCAGGTTTTAGAAGCAGCACGCGATTGTATCCAATATACTAATCGGAAGGTAATGCTAGAATATGTCATGCTGCAGGAACAGAATGATTCTCCTTGGCAGGCACAGCTACTAGCCGATTTATTGAAAGATGATGACTTTCACGTAAATCTAATTCCTTACAATACCACACAAAATCTAGGCTTTCAACAGAGTGAACAGACACGCATAGCAACTTTTTACAATATCCTCAAACAAAATCACATTGTTGTCACCATGCGCCGTGAGTTTGGTTCCTCTGTCAATGCCGCTTGCGGGCAATTGCGCGCTGATTATGAAATGCAACAATAGCAGTTACGCCAAGAAGTTTCACAAATACATTATTTAATTATGTTGTATTCAGCATTCTGATTTAAAGCACAAAGGTGGACAGCGTCCCACAAAACCGCTGTCCACCTTTGTGCTTTAAATTATCCTAAATTTGAATAATATTGGTACGCCCTGTAATAAATTTTCTCTTCCTCCTGCCAATAGGCTTGATCCAATCTGTAAATCTTTTCTTTTTCAGACTCTAGTAAATGACCAAGCAATTCTATAAATGTGCTATTCGGCCAGGTTTGCAGTACTGGCTCCAAAATTTTCTCGCTTTGTTCTAGTAAATTTTTTACTGAAACAGCATTAATTTTGCACAGCACATTATGTACTGCCGCAGCTGACACTCCATGATCATCGCTGAAAAAATGTAAAAAACCTCCTTTACTCATTGAATGAACCAATATACTAAAGGCAATGATATCTCGCTCTTGTTCTCCTACTTGTGCCAAATACTGTTGTCGCGAGTCATACGTTTCCTGCTGCAAAAACAACCGCATCATCGGGTGGCACAAATAATTCCAACGTATTTTACAATCTTGCATAATATAATCCTTTCTTATATGCCGTTTCGCAACAGACTCTTTTCTCCTTCTCTCAGGATTCCACCACCTACCACTGCATAATCTTCTGCAAGGCATATAGAACCAGAAACTGCAGTAATAACAAAGCAGCCGCCAGATGCTTTTATGCCTGACAAGCTGCCCAATTTTTTACTAATATTTACGATTTTATTATAACATTTTACAAAATATTCGTCAGACAAATACCAATATATTATGTGTTATTTGTCTTTTTACTTATCAAAGTAGTTTTTATTTCGAGTCCACAGCAATTAACGTTTACATCATTTTCGGGTGCATATTCTCAGAAAAATCTATAAAAACCAATAAACGCATTTTCATTACGGAAGAAATGTGTTACACTAGACAACAGACCACTTATCATTTATAGAAGGAGCTTTTTCATATGTTGATTCAAATTATTTTAACTATCTGGCTCTTGGCGCTGATTTTTCTCACCAACAAATTTCGTCGTGAAGGACGAGTTCTTCAGCAGCGCATTTTCAGTGTCTTCCTCATCGTGTGGGCCATTTTAGGCATTATTTACTATGATGTCTGGATTTACACATCTGGACAGCTAGAAAACATATCAAGTCAATGGCAAACTTATTTACCTACGGTGTTCTTTTCTATTTGTGCAGGTCTGGGCACCTACTATTTGATGATGACCTTCGGCAAATTTCGCATGATGGCAGAAAAAAATCAGAAGCAAGCTGACGCGCAGAGAGCAGGCAAACAACAAGCAAAGAAAATGAAATCCACCAACAAAAAGAAAAAATAATCCAGAGCTTTTTACACATCCTCGCGAATCACAATTTTAATCCAGCGATCATCACGCAAACGGAACAAACAGATAAATAGTTTCATTACAATTTCCAATCGCAACACCAGATACACCATAGGCGGTGACAGCTGCAAGAATACGGCTGCCGCTATACCCACCGGCAAAAACAGCCACAGACAGCCAGCATCTGCCACTGCCGCATACATAATGTCGCCACCACCACGCAAAATCCCGGTAATCATAGGATGACAAAAGCCGGTGCAAAAAATAACCATCGCATACACCAGCATAAATTGCCGCGCCATCACAATAGTGTTGGGTTCGATTTTATAGAATTGAATCACTGGCTCCCGCAAAAGTAAAATCAAACCGCAAAGTGCCAAACCTACACAAAAATAGACGCGTAATAATTTGTGGGTATATAACGAAGTCCGCGCTAGATCTCCCCGCCCAACCGTTTTCCCAATCATCACCGCCGAAGCGCTGGATACGCCAATAATAAAAGACATACTCATTTGGAAAATTACACTGCAAATACTGTTTGCAGCCACTGCCTCCACACCGGCAGGCATATGCCCCAAAATCACCACATGCAATGAGTGCGCAGCCCCCCACAGTAGTTCATTGACCATTACAGGCATTCCATATTTTATCAAATCTTTCAGCAAAGCTGGCTCCACTTGCAGCAGCATAGGCAACCGGTAACAAATTTTCTTTTCAAACCGCAGCATATACACTGCCATAATCACAAATTCCAAGGAACGGGCAATCACTGTCCCCACAGCCGCACCAGCCACACCGAGAGCCGGTGCGCCAAACTTACCGAAAATAAACATATAATTAAAAAATACATTTACCACAACGGATAAACTGTAAATGCACATCGCAATTTTTACATTTTCTACACTGCGCAGCACCATCAGACAAGTGGTTGTCAATCCATAAAGAAAATATGCCACCGCAATAATACGCAAGTATTCTGCACCCAACGCAATCACAATCGAATTGGGAGTAAATAAACCCATCAACTGCTGCGGCAACAGAAACAACAGCAACACAAAAAATACTCCCGCTGCAGCAGCTAGACGCAAACTCAATGTCAGCACCTTGCAAATAGCGCCCCTATTGCCATTGCCCCAATATTGACTGCATAATATGACTGCAGCACTGGTAATTCCAAAAATAGCGATACTATAGAAGAAAAATATTTGATTGGCAATGCTGACGGCAGTCAAAGCATTTTCACCTAACCGCCCCACCATCAAACTATCCATCAAATTCACGCTAGTGGAGATTAAATTTTGTAACGCCACTGGCAGGCCGATGGACAGCAGCAGCTTATAAAAATTTTCATTCATTACCTTACTCCTTCTTCTTTCTCAACTGTCATATCCCACATTATAGCACGAAACGCAGCCTACGCCCAGAGTTTCTCTGAGAACCCGCTCCACGAAAGAACTGCAGTCGCCTGAAACACTTTCCTTTTCAGACGACTGCAGTTCTTTTGTCTCGCTATATGCCTTTTGAGAAAACAATTTGTTGCAATCTTTCCGCTCTATCACGTATTATGATCACTCACATGAAATTGTTTCAGATTTCCGATTTTTTTCCGCCGTTCTTCCAATACAGCCTCTACTGCTTCTAATGGAATATTTTGCTCTGCCATCATAACCAACAAATGATAAAGCAAATCGCAAATTTCGCCCACTGTTTCTTCCTGTACTCCGTTTTTAGCGGCAATGATCACTTCGCTGCATTCTTCGCCGCATTTTTTCAAAATTTTGTCCAGCCCTTTTTCAAACAGATAGCAAGTATAGGAACCTTCTTGTGGTTCTGCTTTGCGCTGCTGTACCACAGCATACAATCCTTCTAACACATCCTGCATTTATTTTTCCTCCCAAATAGTTGTATAAAAGCAACTATGATTTCCAGTATGGCAAGCCGCCCCAGTCTGTTCTACAATCACCAATAACGTATCGTTGTCGCAATCAGCGCGCACCTCTATCACACGCTGTACATGCCCCGATGTTGCGCCTTTGTTCCAAAGCTCCTGTCGAGACCGGCTGTAAAACCATGTATACCCGGTCTCCATAGTTTTTCGCAAACTTTCTTCATTCATATAAGCCAGCATTAAGACCTCGCCGGTACTTTCCTCCTGCACAACAGCAGGAATCAACTCACCTTTTACAAAGTATTTTTTCAAATCATCCTGCATATTCATCTTGTTATCTCCTTACCGGAATATTATGGCTACGCAAATGTTCCTTTACCTGCTGCACCGTCAATTCCTTAAAATGAAACAAAGACGCTGCCAACGCCGCATCTGCTCCTGTTTTCTCAAACACTTGCGAGAAATGCTCCAGTTTGCCGCAGCCGCCGGAAGCAATCACAGGAATATTCACTACTTTACTGATTGCGTCGGTAAGCTCCAAATCGAACCCCTGCTTGCAACCGTCCGTATCCATAGATGTGAGCAATATTTCACCGGCGCCCCTTCGTTCGCACTCCTTTGCCCAGGCAATGGCATCCATTTGCATATCAATGCGCCCGCCATTGACCACTACCGTAAAACCACCCTCCGCTTTTCTTCTCGCGTCGATAGCTACCACCACACACTGGCTGCCGAACTTATCCGCCGCTTCGCTGATCAGCTGCGGATTACGCACTGCTGCTGAATTTACCGAAATCTTGTCGGCACCTGCCCGCAGTAAGTCACGAAAATCATCTACCGTGCGAATGCCGCCGCCTACCGTGAGCGGCACAAAAACATTTTTCGCTGTATTGCGCACCACATCAATCATTGTGCTGCGCCCCTCATGAGTTGCGGTGATATCTAAAAAGGTAATCTCATCCGCTCCCTGTCGATCATAGTCGATAGCACACTGCACAGGGTCGCCTACTTCCTTAATACCAACAAAATTGACCCCTTTCACAACCTTACCATCGCGCACATCCAGACAAGGAATAATCCGTTTCGCTAACATGTCTGCGCACCTGCTTTCGCCACAGCCTCTGCCAAATCCAAACTTCCACTGTAAATAGATTTTCCGCAAATCACACCATATAAATTTAACTGTTTGCATAGCTCAATATCGACGATAGATTTTACACCACCGCTGGCAATGATGTTACAGCTCACTACATTGTTGATTTCTTCCAAATGTGCACCATTTACGCCGGAGAGCATCCCGTCCTTCGAAATATCTGTATAAATAATTGTCTGTACACCTGCTGCCTCCATCATTTTTGCCATCTCAAGAAAATGCACGTTGCTGGTATTCAGCCAACCCTCCGTCGCCACCATACCTTGTTTTGCATCAATGCCTACCGCAATTTGTCCTCCAAAATGCTGTACTGCATCCTTTACCAAGGCCGGATTTTTCACCGCTGCTGAACCTAGGATAATTCTCTGAATGCCCCGCTCTAAATAGAACTCTATTGTGTCCATACTGCGAAGCCCGCCGCCCAGTTCTACCTTTAAGCCCGATTCTGCCGCCACAGTGCAAAAGATTTCCCCATTGACTGGTTTGGCGTCTTTCGCGCCGTCCAAATCCACCATATGAACCCATGCCGCTCCGGCCTTTCGAAAACTCGCCGCAGTTTCATAGGGATCGGCAGCTACCTGTTCGGCAGTGGCAAATTCGCCCTTGCGCAGCCGCACACATTTTCCATCCTTAATATCAATTGCCGGTAAAATAATCATGCCGTCACCAACTTTGCAAAATTTTTAAGAATTCCCATACCTACCTGACCACTTTTTTCCGGATGAAACTGGGCTCCGTATACATTGCCGCAAAATACCAGACCGGGAATTTTCTCATTGTACACCGTGTAGCAGCTGATATATCGCTCATCCGTTTCCGCCCGATAAGAATGCACAAAGTAAACGTAGTCCCCATTCTGCACGTCCGCACTCAGCGCACAGTCATGTAATACTGTCAAATCATTCCAACCCATATGGGGAATTTTTAATCCACCACCGTCAATGAGCTGTACACATCCGGGAATCAATCCCAATCCCTCGGTCTCACCAAACTCATAGCCCTTTTCAAAAAGCATCTGCATACCCAGACAAATCCCCAGTAATGGTTTTCCCTGGGCAGCTTGCTCTTTAATTGCCTCGGTGAAGCCACTGCGATTTAACATTTGCATCGCATCGCGAAACGCACCCACGCCAGGAAGAATAATGCCGTCTGCTTTGTCAAGCTCTGCAGGATCCGCTGTAACCTTATTTTCAATCTGCAGGTAATTCAATGCGTTCTGTACACTGAATAAATTGCCTGCACCGTAATCTACAATCTGAATCATAGCAACCTCCACTACGCTAATACACCTTTAGAAGATAGCACTGTTCCCCGCCGCAAGATCACTGCCTGTTTTAATGCACGGGCAACCGCCTTAAAAATCGCCTCAATTTTGTGATGGTCGTTGCTGCCCCGTTCCAGACGAATATGCAGTGTTATGCCACTGTTCATCGCAAAGGCACGGAAAAATTCTTCTACCAGACAGCAGTCCAATTCCCCTACGCTTTGATTGCTGAACACCGCATCAAAAGCCAGATAAGGGCGGCCGCTGATATCCAGCGCACAAAAAGCCAAGGCCTCATCCATGGGCACATACGCGTTTCCAAAACGCTCAATCTCACCTTTGTTGACCGCCTGCGCAAAAGCCTTGCCCAATACAATTCCCACATCTTCTACACTGTGATGCCCGTCCACATGCAAATCGCCCTGCATATGCAATGTCAGCGCAAAACCGCCATGGACCGCAAAAGCCGTGAGCATATGGTCAAAAAAGCCGATGCCGCTGGTGCCTGTAAAGGTGCCGTTGCCGTCTACATTTAAATTTAACTGAATCTGCGTTTCCTTTGTCTCTCGTGTAATCTCTGCGCTACGCATTAGTTTGCTCCTTTCAGATAACTGCCCAACGCCTGCACAACTGCCGCGTTTTCTTCCTCACTGCCAGCACAAATACGCAGATAATTACCCATCAGTCGAATGGCGATACCTTGCTCTTGCAGCGCGTGATATACACCGGTAGCATTCTCGATTTCAACATAAACAAAATTAGAGCGAGTATTTTGGATTGATTTTATTTTCTCTGTACTCCCTGCTAATGCCTGCAACATACCAAACAAAGCATCACGGGATTCCCTAATCAGCAGCTGGCATTCATCCAAATAAGCGGGATGATCCAACAAAATACCGCCCACCACCTGCGACATGGTATTCACATTATACGGCGATTTCGCCGCCTTCAGCGCAGTAATAATCGTTTTATTGGACACTGCAAAACCCAGTCGAGCAGCAGCCAATCCAAACGCCTTGGAAAAAGTCTTCAATACCATCATGTTCGGATACTTTTCTACTTCCTGCAGTACAGAGCCTTCGGCAAATTCCATATAGGCCTCATCTACTACGACCAATACATCTTCCAGTTCCCGCACAATCTGCAATACATCTTCTTTTGATTCTACCAGAGAAGACGGATTGCACGGATTGGAAAAAATCAGCATCTGCACCTGTTTTTCTTTTGCCGCCGCAATTAGCTCTTCAGGACGGATATGCATATTCTCGTCTTTGTTGAATACTTCTACCTGCATGCCAGCCAGTTCCCCATATACTTTATACATAGAGAAATCCGGTTTCACTACCATCAGCTTATCACCGGCATCGGCAAAACAGGTTGTCAGTAAAAATAATAATTCATCGGAGCCATTGGCCGCCACGACCAAATTAGCAGGCACGCCAAAATAATTGCCAAACTTCTGGCACAGCTCTACCGCATAAGGGTCGGGATAACGATTAAAATCAATTCTTGATACCAATACGCCAATCTCATGACGTATTTCATCAGGTAGGCTCAAGAAGCTTTCATTAGCATCTAAACGCACAGCAAACTTACCTGTAATAGGCTGGTATGGCTCCATATTTTTCAATTTTTCCGGTAATTGATATGTCATCAGTCTGCAAACCTCACTTTAATAGAATTGGCATGCGCCGTAAGCTGCTCCCGCTCTGCAATACAGACAATATCCTCTTTTGCCTTGAGGAGCGCATCTTCTGTATAATAGATGTAACTGGATTTTTTGATAAAGCTATCTACACCCAACGGGGAAAAGAACCGCGCTGTCCCACTGGTAGGCAATACATGGTTGGGTCCTGCATAATAGTCACCCAGCGGTTCCGGCGCATATTGCCCCAAAAATACCGAACCGGCATTGTCTAACCGTCCCAAATAGCTCATGGGATTCTCCAGCATAACTTCCAGGTGTTCCGGTGCAAGCTCATTGGCCAGCGCTACCATCTCATCTATATTGCGGCACACAATCATGGCACCATAATTGGTCAGCGATTGCTCAATAATTTCTTTGCGGCTTAATGTTTCCATCTGCCGTTTCAATTCCAGCAAAGTAGCCTCTGCAACTGCCCTGTCCGTAGTAAGCAAAATAGAAGATGCCAGTACGTCATGCTCCGCCTGACTCATCAAATCCGCCGCCAAAAACTTGGGATTGGCACTGCTATCCGCCATAACCAAAATTTCACTGGGACCAGCAATCATATCAATATCCACCGTGCCGTAAAGAATCCTTTTAGCCGTAGCCACATAAATATTGCCCGGACCTACAATCTTATCCACCTTGGGAATAGTCTCTGTTCCATAGGCCAACGCGCCCACTGCCTGCGCACCGCCCATGAGAAAAATACGATCCACACCGGCCAATGCTGCCGCTGTCAAAATATCTGGATTGGCACTGCCATCTTTCAACGGCGGTGTCACCATGATTACTTCCTCTACACCGGCAATTTTTGCCGGAATTGCATTCATCAATACTGAAGATGGATACGCTGCTGTACCACCAGGTACATATAATCCTACCCGTTTCAAGCCACGGATACGCTGCCCCATCAAGACCCCATTAGGTTGGGCATCAATAAAACTCTGTTGTTTTTGGCGACTGTGAAAAGCACGGATGTTTTCCATGGCATTGCGCAGTGCCTGCACAAAACGAGGATCTGCTTGCGCAACAGCTTCTTCCATCTGTTGACGACTTATTTCTGTCTGTTCTGGGCAGCGGCCGTCAAATTTCACAGTGTATTCCCGCACCGCTTCATCGCCGCGCACCTTCACATTTTCCAAAATATCGGTCACCGCTGTCGTCACCTTTTTATCTATTTCCCCGCTGCGCTGCCGCAAATTCTGCAGCAACGTTTTTTCTGTAATACCGTCCGCTATGGTAATGTCAATCATACCTCTGCCGCCCCTTTCTCCTGCGCTTTTTTCCTGTCATCCCGCTCCTGTACAAATGTCTCTATCTTGCCAATCAATTCATCAATCTCTGCTTTGCGCAGCTTCATACTGGCGATATTCACAATGAGTCGTGCGCTCACCTGACAGATTTCCTCTGCCACCACCAAACCATTTTCCCGCAGTGTCGTACCTGTCTCCACAATATCCACAATCGCATCGGACAGTCCTAAAATTGGAGCCAATTCCACCGAACCCTCAATTTTTACAATATCCACATCCATGTTTTTCTTTTCAAAATAGTTACGTGCAACATTCACATATTTGCTGGCAATACAACGGGTGTGATAGCCTTCATAAAAATTCACCCCTGCCGGCAACGCCAGCGCAAACCTGCACCGACCAAATCCTAAATCTGCCACCTCATAAAAAGTGCCGCCCGCCTCCATAATGGTATCCTTACCAACTACGCCCAAATCACATACGCCATTTTCCACATAAGTAATTACATCAGCGGCTTTCGCCAGGACAATCTCAATATTGGCATTCTTGATAGGCAAAATCAGCCGCCGCCCTTTGTCCCGCACTTCACTGCAGTCATAACCCAACTGTTCAAACATTTCAATACTTTTTTCTTCTAAACGGCCTTTTGTCAAGGCAATTCGAATCGGTTTCATATCCTCACTCCGCTCTATATTCCTGCATCAATCTTGTTCAATATCTATAATTTCCGTCGTTTTGCCGATGATGTGCAGCTGCGCAATTCCTAAACGCGCTGCATAAGCAATGGCCTCTTCTCTGTCATCCAGTACACAATTCTCTACCACCTGTCCTTTTGCAATAAGCTGTTTCCGATAAGAAATTGCTTTCACCAGATAGTCATCACCTGCTGCCATCACCAGTACATCTGCCGTCAACGGCGGTTTTTTCTCTACAATATTGCTGGCCAAATCCACATTCACAGCAAAACCAATGGCTGGCTGTGCCGCGCCGAAATCGCTGAGCAGCTTGTCATAACGTCCGCCTGACAGCACTGGCTCCCCTACTTCATCAAAATAACCACGGAAAATGATTCCTGTGTAATATTCTGCTTGGTTTACCAAGCCCAAATCAATGATCACCTTATCTCCCAGTCCTAACTGCTGCAAACAGCCGTAAATATTCTGCAGAGCTTCCAGACTGCGCCGTGCCGCTTCATCATCGAACAACGCATACGCCTTCTCAAAAACTTCCTCACCGCCAAACAACCGTGGCAAATATTTCAATGCACTGGCCGCTTTATTATCTGGGAATTGCTCCAACAAATCATTAAGCGAGGCGAAATTTTTCTGTTCAATGTGATGCCGTATTTCCTCTTTGACATCATCTTCCGCACCCAAACTATCCATCAGCGCTTTGAAATAACCAATGTGACAGAGCTCTAAACGGTATCCACTACCCGCGCTGATTTCCTCTAGGCTATCCGCCGCCATCTCCATAATTTCCAGGTCACTGCGCATCGTGCCGCTGCCAATCAGCTCTACACCACATTGATAAATTTCACTGCTGCGCCCCCGCAAACCATTGGCCATGCGATACACATTATGACTGTAATAAAGACGCAACGGCATTTCTGCGTGCGCCAGACGTGTCGCAGCCAACCGCGCAATCGGAATCGTCCCATCAGGACAGAGCACCATCAATCTTCCCTTCTGGTCCATTAATTTATACATATTTTCCTGAGGCAAATATGCTGCCGATGCACCAAATACATCATAAAATTCAATCGTAGGCGTCATTACGCGGCGATATCCCCTCGCTCTGAAAATATTCTTTAAAATACCGGTCACCCGCGAACGGCGACCGCACTCATCAAACAAATAATCCTTTGTGCCTTCCGGCGTTACTTTATCATAACGTTTCATAGTCTCACCCGTCTACTCCTATTTTCTTTTTCCTCTGATTTATTTTGCTTTATTATTTTAGCACGCTAAAGTGATAAAATCAATTAAAATCTTTCTATTTTCTTCTGAACACTCTAATTTTTTTCACCTTCCATGCATTAATTTTTTAAGACATATTTGTATTTCCTCACCATTCTTTTCAAACAAAAAACAGGATTGTCGGCATCATGATTCCAACACTCCTGTTCAGCTGGCTTTATTTCTACGGTTCCAGCAAATCCTCCATTTTCAACTTTAGTACTTGGGATAATGCCCATAATTCATAATCTGACACAATACGATCCAACAACTCAATTCTACTAACAGCTTTCTGATCTAACATCACACCATACACTTGCACTCGCGCACCTAATTCTGCCTGCGTGATACCCAACTTCTTACGATATTCTCTAATTTGAGTACCACAAATATTTTTCTTTTCCTTGTACGAATAAAATTTCATTTTTATCAACCGCCGTTTACTGTGAAAATAAATATTACTGCGATTGAAATTACCATATAATTCTCTTTATTTTACCCTAATAATAAGTATTATTGTTTTTTCTTTTGCTCTTTATTAAATTTTCGGTAAAAATATTTTTCTCACATCTATAAAAATTTTGTATGAGAGCAAAATATTTTATTTTTCACTACTTTATTGCAATAAGTTGTAAATATCGCTACTTTCGTGTCTTTTGAGGGCGATAGAAAAAAAACAAAAAATCAGTATAAAAAATCGTTTTTCAGTAATAAAAAATACCGCTAACAGTCTGTCCAAACTATCAATTTCTTCTTTTGAGCCTACAATCTAATCTATCAATATGGTCTACGGAACGTAGATTGTTTTCGCAGACTGAATACGGTAAAATAGAATCCGAGGTGACAAATATGCATAGCGAAAGAAGAAAAGAACTTTTAGAAGCATGGAAAGACCGTCATCCCGAAATGGGTGTGATCTCCTTTCGGTGTAATCCGACGGACGAAATATTTTTTACAACCGCTACGGACATTCCTGCAAAATTCAATCGAATCCGTTTTCAACTCTCTGCTGGAAACTGCCCAAACAATCAACTGCAAGCGCTTTGGAATCAATATGGAGAAAGAGCTTTTGAATTCCAAACCGTAAAACAACTAAAATATGATGACCCAAAAGAAGATCACACAGAAGAATTGGAGATGCTCTGTGAAATCTGTCTGCTGGAAAACCCAAAAGCCAGGAGGTTTTAAGATTATGAACGAAAAAATTGTCGTTGCTGCCACCAATTATGACCGATTGGATGGCCGCAATGCCTATCACTCTGACATCAAGCGGCTTACCCTTGGCGCACCAACCCTGAACGAAAACAAATCCATGCAGATTGCAGCGCAATTGTGGACAGCCCAAGAAGATGGCACATTGAAAATACGTGCCGAGATTCCCATTCATCAAATATTTGATTTGATGATTATACTTAGCCGTACACTGCTGTACTTCAAAGAAGCTTACCGTTTACCTTTGCTGTACGACCCTGACAATCCCACCATTGACCGAATTGGCTTGCAGGGCGAAGCACTGCCTTTGGGAATCTGTATAGATAATCCAAATATCCAGAAAGATATACAGGAGTTCTCTCAGGCGCTGAACGACCTAGGGGAACTGACCGGAGAACGGCTCAGAACATTGAATAGGATCCTTGAAGAATTGAATTGTTATTAAAGATGGAGGTTTGCCGATGGATTGCGCAAAAATCGGGCAACTTATTTTTCAACTCCGCACAGAAAAAGGACTCACACAAAAACAAGTAGCAGATCAGCTGAATATCAGCAATAAAACTGTCTCAAAATGGGAGTGCGGTTCGGGCTGCCCTGACGTTTCCCTTTGGGAAGCGCTTGCCAATGTGCTGGGGGCGGATATCTTGAAATTGTTGCAAGGAGAGTTAGACCCAAACCAACCGGATGCAGGAAAAATTGACAACATCCGATTTTACGTCTGCTCAAACTGTGGCAACATTTTAACAAGTACAGGAAAGGCAGATATCGCCTGCTGTGGAAGACGCCTTTCCCCCATGTTTCCAGAACCTGCGTACCTAAATCCAGCAATTTTCGTGGAAGAAACGGATATGGATTATTACGTGACTGTCCAACACGAAATGCGCAAAGAACACTATATTTCCTTCGTTGCGTATGTCTATAACGACCGCATATGGTTTCAGCGCCTTTACCCGGAACAAAATCCTGCCTTTCACATACCAGCAGCACAAGGTAAAGGGAACTTGTATTTGTATTGTATCAAAGACGGATTATTTAAATATCCCGATTTACTAAGTAAAGTAAATTTTCACCGTATATGAACGATAGTATTATTGATTAGACTATGAATTTAAAAAAGGCATTGTAATACAATTCGTACTACAATGCCTTATCAGAAAACGGCCTGCTTTAAATTTCTATATACTCCTGCTAATGCATCAAAATGCCGCAGTACTTTCCTCTTCATCAACCAACCCGACAACCTCCGTTGGATTGACAGAGTCTTCGGTCACGCACGCATCCATAAATTCTTCATAGCCCCAAGTGCCTGCCACACTGACTTCATTTCGCAACATGCCTTCCGCAGCACCAGGTACACGAAACATACGGCAATCTAATTGCTGTACAGGCACTTCCTGCGGCGGTTCTATCTGTGGCACATAACTATACGGATAACGGTAGGCCCGATACACCATATCCACAAAACCCTCTGTAAATGGCGCAATATATTCCCATACCACTTCCTTCTCTTTTGTTACTTCTAACAGGCGAGCCGAACAGCCCTCCGTAATCAAAGTGTTGCCATTCGGCAGACGCTGTGCAGACGAAATCAGCTGACTGTAAAACTGTACATTGGAACATGGCGGTATCTGTCCATTTTGAAATGATATTCCCTTAAATTCCCACACCAATTCTAAAGTAACCGGATTAATTTCAACAATTCTAGAATAATCACGAATGTCTGTTTTTGTGCCATCCTTAGATGTTCTGGACGGTGCACCATAGCCGGCCCAGCCTCCGTTGTCGAAAATCAGAATATTTCCTTCCCCTGGCAATCCTCGTGGAATCATATGGGCATGATGTTGTCCAATAATCTGCCCGATACGCCGCAATTCCTTTGTTTTTGTGAAATCCGGTCCCATCTGCCACACGATTTTACCTGTTTTTTTGCTGATGATCGCAGTGATATTACTTTCTCTTGCATCCCAAATAATATTATCTGGATGGAACCTCTCATCACCCGCATCATACCATTTATTCGGCCCCAACAAACTCATGCTATTAATGTGCATCCAATCGCACTGTCCTCCGCCATTGGAATGATAATTAGGGTTGCGAAACAATACCGTTTTCTGCATTTCATCAAAATCCAACTCTTTGAAATGTTCGTTGACATTCCATTTCCACACGATATTCCCTTCCCAGTCTACTTCAATAATACAATCATCTAATAGCCGTTTATCCGAAATGCGCTTGTTGTACACATCTTCATGACACAGAATATACGTGCTGCCACTATCTGTTCTGGCTTCCATACCAGGCACATAATACCCCACTGGATTTCCCTCCCGCTGATAATCATGATGCTGACGGGCCAGCCAGTATTTTTCTGTCTCACTGTCCTCTACATATTCTTTCTTATTGAAAGTCCAAACCACATTGCCATCCCAATCGATCTGCGTTACGTCAGATTGGTCCTGATAACCATAGTCGTTTTTTCTTGCTCCCAGACTTCCCATAATGTAGCCACCAGGCAACATTTTATTTGGAAAACCCTGAAAATCCTTCCAGTAGCGCACCACATTACCATTCATATCAATCAAAACAGCGCCATTATCAGATGACTGCAATAAAGTATAGCCACTCCAAGCCTTTTCTGGATTATATATTGTAGTCCCCATCGGATAAACATTTGGTGTTCCCATAAAAGACTCTCCTCTCTATGCAAAAATAAAATGATTGAAGTTCCACCAAGGAATTAACAGTAAAAACGTAATAACAAAATGCAATACCATCTTTGTACCCATCATCTTCATAAAATCTTTCATTCTTACAATTCCAAAAGCGAAGAAAAACATATACAAACCATGTTCATATGGGAAAATAATCTGGTCAGTAGAAGCTTCCATCAAATAAAATACTGCCATCGGATCAATCCCCAATGCCTGCGCTACAGTAGCCAGTGGCATACTGAATGCCGCATATATACCAATTGGTGTCATCACAAAATTTGAAATAACACAAATCAGCCACGCTGCCAAGAAGAATACCTGGTGACTTGTACCTTCTAAAATCGGCATTACAGCATCCACCAACAAATCACCAATTCCAAGATATACAGCAACCGTGCCAATAGCCATACATGCCGTTACAAACAAAACAAAATCATATTGTATTTTTGCCACCTGTTCTTTTCCACCTGCTCCGATTACTGGTGCAATTGTCAGCACCGGAATAAAAGCCATTCCCCATTCCAGGCTAAGTACTCCCCCGAATCCCTGGCTAATCAAAAATACCAGATAGAAAATCAATATAGCCGCCGCTTTTTTCTCGGCCAAAGAAAGTTTTCCCATAGCTCTCAATTCTTCGCGAAAATATTCCTTCCCGTTGATTGGCCGAGACGGTTTAAACATCAGCATTGCCGCCGCTACACATAAAATATACCAGAGTAACAACGGCAGATTCATATAAAGTGATTCAAAAAAGCCCAGCAATTCCAACGGCCCTGTCACATCAATCGCAAACGCCATTGACATAATCGGCGCTTGAAATGTCATCATACCCGGCACCAATGCAGAAATCGCTCCAACCATCATAATACCAGCAGCTTCTTTGCATCTGTGTAATCCCAATGATTTACATAGCCCGTAACATAAGGCCGCAATCGGCAGACTGACATCACCGATAAATATCGCACAAAAGAAACCGGTAATCGCTATTCCAATTAAAATACGATTATAGGTACAGCCAACTTTCTCAATACAGAAAAATGCAATTCTTTTCAAAAGTCCTGTATCTTCTAATACGACTGCCATAACCACACCACCCAACACATACCATGGAATATACTGTGTCCATGGAGCAAACACCGTATCTGCCGGCGCTACGCCAAAAAATATCCAAAATAACGGTAGTGTAATCGCAACAGTTGCCTGAGGAACATTTTCAAAAGCAAAACATAAAACCGCCATAACAGTTGACACAAAAAACAGTTTCATCTGCATATCATATATGCCGCTGCACGGAATTAAAAATAAAATCAGTGGAATTCCAATTGTCGTAAGATTTTTTGCCCAGTCCACTTTTGTCCATTTACCTTTGCCAAAATCAATCGACATCGTCACTCACTCCTTTTTATTTGATTCAAACGTGGCCATCGCTTATACCTTTATTTAACTACGATTCATTACAAAAATCAATTTTAGATATTTTAAAAATAAGGTAAACAATTTAAAAGCAGCATAATATGCCTTATTTCATCGCTGTTTCTTTTGCCATTCCGCAAAAAAAATCTGTACATCTTGTATAAATTCTTTTTCATACAGCTGTAATTCTCGCTGTCCAGAATATAATAAATAATAATCAATATCTTCGTTTTCCATATCCTCTATTTCAAGCATGCGAATATCTCTGTCCGCATCAATCTCTTCGTCGCAGAACAAAAGCCCGGGCATTAAAGCAATTCCCAATTTGTCACGAATCATTTGCTTTAATAAAATAATATTGCTCACGGACATATAATTGTTTTCTTTTTGAAATCCTTTTTTATTCTTTCCTTTTTCCAAAGCAATTTTTCTTAACACTGCAATATCATCCATCTCTTCGATATTTTTTCCATAAAATATCATCAGCTTTGATTTACATTCTTCCATGGTGACACTGGTTTGGTTTGGAAAAATACTTTTGTCGGCATAGCAATATGTTCGGTCCTTTCCCAACGCAATACAAACTGTTCTTCCTTCCTTGATTTGCGGTTCTAAGTGCTGCAATTCCTCTGATGTCAACGCACATAATGATATATAAGCCTTATCATGAATGCTATTCTGCATGATTTTATCCAAAATAGAATAAATCCCTTCTTCCTCCATCCACACATTAATGTCGGCATTTTTTCGTTTCCATGCACCTAAAATCTGAGGAAGCAACACAGCCGACAATACTGGCATACTTAAAATACGCAGCTCTGATTTGACATTTTCTTGAGCAACATCAGAAATAATCTCTATATTTCGTAAAATCTCACGTACTGGCCCGATAATTTCCTCTCCCTTCTGCGTTATCTCTATCCCTTTGCGCTGTCGGATAAACAACTGCATGCCAAGTTCTTTTTCCAGATTTGCAACTGCAATACTCATAGCCGGTGGTGAAACAAATAACTTTTCTGCCGCTTTTGACATAGATTTTTCTTCATATATTTTCTCAAAATAATATAGTTGTTCTAAACGCATTTTTTCTCCTCCTTGTCTATTTAATTATTATCCTACATTCTTGCTTTACCAGCAACTGAATTTCCAACTGCTATAACAAAATACCCTGCAGAAAAACCATGTTTCTCACAATATGTAAAGTCAAACTAGCAGATACTTTTTCATAGAAAAACAGGTGTCAACCGTTTGGCTGCACCTGTTTCTGATTATAGGGGCAGAGAATTTCGTACTGTGCTCACAGCTTCTAATGAGCACCGCAAAAAGTATTCGCTGTTTTCTCCCGTCTATCTATTCTCTTTTTGTTTGTCCGTTCATCACCGATATTTATAACGAATCGGCAAATTGATACTGCTTGTCCGCCTGATAATCACTTTGTAATGCGCTTATGGCTTTCCCAAAGCGGTAATATTGAATCACGTTGCCGTTACGCTGTGCAATGCGTTGCTCTACCTGCGGGTCGAACAAATAGTCTACGCCGTCAATTCGCACTGTCACCCACACATGACTGCTGTATCCACCGGCGGAAGATTTTGTTTTGCCGCTTACTACCTGTACATCCAATCCTATCGCCTGCAAAATCGCTGCATATGCAGAGGAATAGTGATTGCACACACCCTTATGGTCCAGCAAAATAGGCACTGCATATCGCTCCGGATAATGCTGCCAGATCACTGCAGCTTCCTCTTTGCTGAACATGCCCATATCCAGCTGTGTGGCTGTTTCATAAGTCATATTTTGAATAAAATAATCATAAGCAATTCGTACCTTGGTGTAGGTATCCATACTACTGTTAAAATTTTTTGCCACGAAATCATCAATTAAGCTATTCAAAACTGCAAATTGTGTGTACTTCGGCCGCAGTTCTGCACCATTCAGCAATTGCTGTACATCCGTCTGCACCACACCAGTATTCGGTCTGCTCCCAGTTTGTCCAGTCGGTGGTTCCTCTTCCTCCCAATCCTGCCCTGCCTCCGGCTCTACCTCCACATCAAAAGCAGGTAACGTATCCCAATAATCCGGATTGGTAAAACTTTCATCCAACTCAATCCCGCTGCCATCAGCAGCACCTATTGTGGAATAGCCCTGTGTCGCCGTACTGGTTGTTACCGTATTCGTGTCAATCTCCATCAACTGAACTTCATCATCCCAAGCTACAGAAAATCCCAATACCTCACCGATATCCCGCAGCTTAAAATAATTATTACCCTCGATATTGTACGCATGAATATCCACCGGCTGCCCGTCGCAATAAAGTGCAGCTGCAGAAGCCTCTGCCTCCTTCACTGTTTCCCCTGCCGGAAACTGCAAATCTATATTATCAAGCACAGTGCTTCCCATTGTATTCAAATTAATCGCTTCTTTTTCTCCATCCCATTCCACTGCAAAAGAACTGTTCGTATTTGCTAAAGCTACAGCCAGTTCCCGCAATTTGAAATAGTTGTTCCCTTCAATATTGTACGGATAAATCTCCTGCGCCACACCGTTTACCAGCACCACAGTATTGCAGCCCTGCGCTGCCACGACTTCTGCTCCGTAAGCTGGCCCTGTCAATAAACACGCGCACAGCAAAGCCATACCAAAAATCCTTTTCTTCACAGTTTTTCCCTCACTTGTCCTAACATCTTCTATGTACTGTCATTCTTAAAATCTGCATTTGTATTATACTACATCGTCCACTTTTCTGAAAAGACTTTTACAAGCAAATATCACATATTTTTCTGTACAATCTGTATTTCACAATTCATCTGCCAATCACCTCTGTCGAAATAATACCAACTGTTCGCACATTTTCTCCGCCGCAAACTAATTCACTCCTGAAATTTTCTGCATCTGCAAAATAAATCCTCTCCAAATTTCCGAAAAAATGTGCTACACTGATTTTATTGAAATAAAAGGAGGAGTCATTTGTGGAGCATATTTTTCTCTTAGAAGACGACAGCACATTGCGCCATGGGATTGCTCTGGCGCTGGAAACCGCGCAACGCGTAATCACCCAAGCTGAAACCTTGGCACAGGCTACAAAAATTCTCGCTGCTGAAACGTTTTCTCTTTTGATTTTAGATATCAATCTGCCTGACGGCAGTGGACTGGATTTATTGCACAATCTGCGGACCAATGGAGATCTAACGCCAGTCATTTTACTCACCGCCAACGATTTAGAGCTTGACGAGGTGATTGGACTGGAAACAGGTGCAGACGATTATATCACCAAGCCGTTTTCTCTGGCGGTTCTCCGTGCCCGTGTAAACGCACAGCTGCGCCGCAGTGTGCCACAGACAATAGGTGCTCTTACTTTGGGACCTTTTTCTTTTGACTTTGAGCGAATGGATTTTCGCCGTGATGGGGCGACAATTGAATTGTCCAAGACCGAGCAAAGACTGCTGCGGGTACTGGTGGAAAATCGCGGGCATACCGTGCCCAGAGATGTTTTAGTAGAGCGCATATGGACCGACGGCGCAGAATTCGTCGAGGAAAACGCGCTCTCCGTCACAATGAAGCGTCTGCGCTCCAAATTGGAAACCAATCCAGCCAAACCTGATTATTTGAAAACAGTATACGGCATTGGGTACACTTGGGCGGTGCGCTTATGAGTGGATATCTTATCGCAGCCAGCTCCATTCTTACCGCACTGGCATTGCTTCTCTACAATCGGCGGCAAACTGTTCAAACGATGAAACGCTTGGACGCCATGCTCACGGCTGCCATGGACGGCAGCTTTTCTGAAAAAGCATTTGACGAGAGCCGCCTTTCTGCACTGGAAAGCCGTATGGCCCAATACCTTGCATCCTGCACCGTTTCCGCGCGAAATTTGCAAACACAGAAAAACCAAATCAGCACTCTGGTCTCCGACATTTCCCATCAAACCAAAACACCGGTGACCAACCTTCGGCTCTATACTCAACTGCTGTCTGAACAGCCCCTTACCGAGCAAGGTCGTGACTGTGTCCAGGCGCTCGCCGCTCAGACAGACAAACTTCAGACGCTTATTGACGCATTAGTCAAAACATCTCGGCTGGAGACAGGCATTCTCGTACTTCATCCTGAGGAATCTGATATCGCGCCCATCGCGGAACGCGCTGTGTCCCAGTATATTCCCAAAGCACAGGAAAAAAATATTCAACTGGTGCTTGAACAAACAGCAGGAAGGGCAGTTTTTGATTCCAAATGGACTGAAGAAGCGCTTTGCAATCTCTTAGATAATGCAATAAAATATACACCAGAAAAGGGAACCGTGGCAATAAACGTGAAAAATTATGAAATGTTTTCTGCACTCTGCGTGTCCGATACTGGTCCTGGTATTCCTGAAGAAGAACACGCTAAAATTTTCAGTCGCTTTTACCGCAGTCCTCACGCCTATCAAGCACAGGGCGTGGGAATCGGACTCTATCTCACAAGGCAGATCATGGAGCGCCAAGGGGGATATGTAAAACTGAACAGTGCACCGGAACAGGGCAGCGTTTTTTCCTTATATCTTCCTCGGAATTCATGAACTTCTGTCAAAACTGTCACTTTTGAGAAAGGAACAGGAAAGATTCCCATGATAAAGTTTGTATTGTCGAAATGCAATACAAACTTTAATTTTGGAGGAAATGACTATGAGCATTTTACAAACAAAAGATCTGAAGAAATATTACGGCTCCGGCGAGACACAGGTAAAAGCGCTGGACGGCGTCAACCTGACTGTAGAAAACGGTGAGTTTGTAGCCATTGTAGGTACCTCCGGCTCAGGCAAGACTACTTTGCTGCACATGCTGGGTGGTTTGGACCGTCCTACCTCAGGAGAAATCATTGTCGACGGTCAGAACCTTCTCACGCTGAAGGACGAGGCCTTAACCATCTTTCGCCGAAGAAAAATTGGCTTTGTGTTCCAATCCTATAACCTGGTTCCGGTGCTCAGCGTATGGGAAAATATTATTCTGCCTGTTCAGCTGGATGGCAGAAAGGTAGATATGCCTTATGTGGAAGAACTCATCAGCACGCTGGGACTGGAGAAAAAGCTTCACAACCTTCCCAATCAGCTCTCCGGCGGGCAGCAGCAAAGAGTGGCCATCGCCCGCGCAATGGCGGCCAAACCAGCCATACTTTTGGCAGATGAACCGACAGGAAATCTGGACAGCAAGACCAGCCAGGATGTATTGAGTCTGATGAAGGTCACAGGACAAAAATTTTCTCAAACCATGGTCATGATTACACACAACGAAGAAATCGCTCAGATGGCGCACCGTATCGTCCGTGTTGAAGACGGACAAATTGTGACACAATAAGGAGGCGAACAAAATGAAAGTTGCCAATTCTCAATGTATTCGCCTCCTTAGCCTGCGCACCCTGCGGGCCAACGGTACCCGCAATCTTATCGCGATATTCGCCATTGCGCTCACCGCGCTGTTGTTTACCTCTCTGTTCACTGTCACCCTTTCTATCAATGAAGGCTTTCAGCAAGCAAATTTTCGCCAGGTAGGGGGATTCTCCCATGGGGGATTTAAATATCTCACCCAAGAACAGTTTACAGAGTTGAAAGAGGACCCGCTCATCCAGTCCTACGGCCTGCGACACTTTTTAGGAATGCCGCAGGATTTCCCGTTCCAAAAATCGCATGTGGAGCTGGGCTACTCTGACGCAAATCAAGCCCACTGGAGGTACTGCGACCCGGTGGAGGGGCGTCTGCCAGAGGAACATACCAACGAAGCCGCCACCGACACCCACGTCCTGGAACTATTGGGCGTAACTCCCGAACTGGGCGCCTCCTTCACCATCACTTTTGACGTAGACGGTCATGAAACTACGCAGACATTTACCTTATGCGGCTGGTGGGAGTGGGATGAAGCAGTCACAGCAAACCACGTACTTCTGCCGGAAAGCAGAGTCAATGCTATTTTAACAGAGGTAGGCGTAGATCCTGCACACAGCACTTCTCCCCAAACCGGCACTTGGAATATGGACGTCATGCTGAAGAGCGGCTCTCTGCATATTGAACAGGATATCGAGCAAATTCTCGCCAATCACGGATATCAGAGCCAAAGCCCAGCGCAGCCCGATTATATCGCCACCGGCATTAACTGGGGATACAGCGGAGCGCAGCTTTATAATCACATGGATGCTGATACATCAGCAATCATTGCTTTCATGCTGCTGCTCATCCTGCTCACCGGCTATCTGATTATCTATAATGTATTTCAAATCTCTGTAGCGCGAGATATTCGTTTCTATGGCCTGCTCAAAACCATTGGCACTACCCCGCGGCAGTTGAAACGAATTGTCCGTCTGCAAGCGTTCTTGCTCAGTGCAGCGGGTATCCCTCTGGGACTGCTGCTGGGCTGGCTGATCGGCGGACGGCTTGTTCCGGTGATTACGGCACAATTAAACGGTGTAATTCCAGTGGTATCTTTTTCTCCGCAGCTTTTCTTGGGGGCCGCGACCTTTACGCTGGTGACCGTGATGCTCTCCTGCCGCCGCCCGGAGCGAATGGCTGCCAAAGTTTCCCCTGTGGAAGCGTTACGCTACACGGAAGGTGAAAACAGCACGCACAAAAAGAAACGCATCGTCAAAGAAACCTCTCTGTGGTCTATGGCCTGGGCAAACCTGGGCCGCAGCCGGAGCAAAACAGCAGTGACTGTGCTCTCACTGTCGCTGGCAGTGATGTTATATACTTTCACTGTAATCATCGCCAATGGTTTTGACATGGACAAATATCTTGCCTCTTCCGTCGTCAGCGATTTTCTGGTAGCAGACGCAGGAAAATTGCAGCATGATGGTTTCTTCAGCGGAGAGCAGGCAATCTCAGAAAATACCATCGCCGCTATTCAGGCTGGAGGAACAATTGGTGACAGTGGACGCGTATACGGTCAAGTTTCCGGTGTCCAGGAATTTGTAGATGAAACCTATTTTCGCCAGAAAGCTGGCTATTTCACAAATCAGGAAAACATTGACCAGATGGTGCAATTCCGTGATCGAAATGAAGATGGATTGCTGGCGGGCGACACGCAGCTCTACGGTATGGAGCCCTTTGCCCTGCAGCATCTGACTGCGATAGACGGCGACCTGAACAAGCTCTATGAGGACGGCGCACACAATATCGCTGCGGTCTGTATGCAGGATGAGTATGGAAATATGATTGCAAGCAGCTACCCTGGCGATACGGTCACCCTGCGTTATGTGGAGGAATATGAGTACTATTTTTTGGATACAGGCGAATTGATTCCTGTATTGGATGAAACGGTAACCAATGGGAATCGCTCCTGGTCCAGCCGCGCAAAACTTTACCGAGATGTGGAATATCAAGTCGTGGCTCTGGTAGCAGTCCCTAAGGCGCTGGGCTACCGTTATTATACGCTGGGCAGCGATGCCTTTGTGATGAACGCCAAGACCTTTTTACAGGACAGCAGTACGAACTCTATCATGTACTATTGTTTCGATATGGTGAATGGGGACACTTCCTCTATGGAAGCCTTTTTGCAGGACTATACAACAAATATTGACCCTATGCTGGACTATGAAAGCAAGGCTACCTATGCCGCCCACTTCTACGGCTTCCGTTCTATGTTTATGCTGCTGGGCGGAGCACTGAGCTTTATCGTTGGGCTGGTAGGCGTACTGAACTTTTTTAACAGCATTGTCACTGGAATCACCGCCCGCCGCCGAGAGCTGGCAGTGCTCCAATCCATCGGCATGACAGGCCGGCAGCTGCAGACCATGTTGGCCCTGGAAGGGCTTCTGTACACTCTGGGCGCCGCAGCCTTAGCGCTGGTGCTGATTCTGTTCACCGCGCCTCTGTTTGGCAAAGCATTGAGCGACCTGTTCTGGTTTTTCTCTTACCGTCTTACCCTTTGGCCCATAGCTATCATTGTCCCGGTTTTTGCATTACTGGGCATCGTTATCCCTGTTCTGAACTACCGTGCCGTGCAACGACGCCCGATAGTAGAACGGCTGCGCACAGAATAGCTTTTTCACTCATGTATAGGTAAAACCAAAGCCTCCAGTTCAAGTGGGGGCTTTATCTCGAATGCTATTTTTTATTTTCGTTAAACCATTTAATAACCTCAATGAAAACAGCAAGAACAATATTAGTTGCCAATTTGAAAGAAACTCTCTATAATAAGTACGGGATGTCCTACAAAACTACACATAGAAAGCCGAGGAACATTATGGGGAAAACAAAACAAAATAAAACCTTACTCTTAGCTGTAGCAGTGCTAGCCATTGCAATGGCAGCTTTTTTCATGGTTCACGCAGTCTTTGCACCTACAGCAGCTGAGGGCGCAAAAGCGGTTACCATTGAAGTGATTGATAATGAAGAAGCATCTACTTCCTACGAACTGCACACGGATGCTCTTTATCTGCGGCAGGCATTGGAAGAAGCAGAAGGCCTGACCTTCAGCGGCACAGAAGGCAGCTATGGGCTCATGATAGAAACCGTTAATGATTGTACCGCAGACTGGGACAAAAACCACGCCTGGTGGAGCATTTATGTAAACGGTGAATTGGCCAATTACGGCGTTGATCAACAACCAGTGAATGACGGTGACGTATTCCGTTTACAGTATACCACAGAAGCAAATGCTTAAAGTAACTGATATTGCCCGTTTAGGGCTAATGGTAGCTGTGATGGAAGTAAGCAAACTGGCCTTGGCCGCTTTGCCCAATATCGAGCTGGTCAGCTTTTGGATTATTCTGTTCACACTCAGTATGGGCTATCGCACGCTCTACGCAGTGTACGCCTTTGTCTTATTAGAGGGCATCCTCTACGGCGTGCATTTTTGGTGGGTCGCCTATCTGTATGTCTGGACGCTCCTGCTGCTTTTGACCAGACTTTTCCACGCACAACAATCAGCACTGTTTTGGAGTATTCTCTCCGGCGCTTTCGGATTATGCTTCGGCGCACTTTGCGCGCTTCCTTATTGTTTTGCTGGAGTACTCAACGGCGGTTTGCAGAATGGTCTATTGGCGGGATTTTCCTGGTGGGTTGCCGGCATTCCTTATGATTTGCTGCACTGCGCCGGCAATTTCGCCGTAATGCTATTATTGTACAAGCCCATCCGCGCGGTCACCACTCGCATCTTCACATCATCAGCAGACAACAAAACCCCTGACAGCCGATAAAATAAGGCGTCAGGGATTTTTCATCTCATTATTTTATTTTGTTTTCTAATACTATCCGATAATCAGTCCCGGGAAAATTAACGGCAGATACACAATCATCAAGAATACAAAGAGCAAACCCACTAAGTAGGGAATAACCGCTTTGGCAATCAGTTCTATCGGTTTTCCGGTAATTCCTGAAGCCACAAACAGATTGATGGCAACCGGCGGCGTAATCATCCCGATAGCGATGCCTACCACAAACATAATCCCAAAGTGTACCAAATCAATGCCCAATCCGCTCACCAGCGGCAGCAATACTGGCGTCAAGATGATGATAGCTGAGGAAGTTTCCATAAACACGCCAGCAATAATAATAACCAATGCGATCATGAACATCAAAATATATTTATTTGTGGAGATGCTCAAGATGCTGCTGGCAATGGTTCCCGGAATGCTGTAATATGCCAGTACCCAGCCAAAAGGACCGCTACAGGCAATAATAATCATAATCACTGCTGATGTTTTTGCACTGCCCGCCATAATCTTAAATAGCTTTTCCAGAGTCATATCCCGATATACAAAGAAAGATACCAGCATCGCATACACCACTGCGACTGCAGCTGCTTCTGATGCGGTAAACTTACCGGAAAAGATTCCGCCCAAAATAATCGCTGGCATAATCAAACCAGGCACCGCTTTGACAAAAGTGACCACTACATTTTTTAGAGTAATTCCATTGCCTTTCGGGTAATTATTTTTATATGCCTGCACCAACGCAATGGCAATTAAGATAGCACCCATCAGCATCCCCGGACCAAATCCGTTGGTAAACAATGCATTCAGCGTCACGCCTTGCCCAGCTGCTACCGCATACAATACCATAGGCACTGACGGCGGAATCACAACCCCAATAGTACCGGCCGCAGCAATTAACGCTGCCGAAGTGTCTTCATCATAACCACGTTCTTTCAGCTGCGGAATCAGCGTTGCACCTACCGCTGCCGTGGTCGCAGCACCGGAGCCAGAGATTGCTGCGAAAAACATAGCAACCACAACAGAAACAATGGACAACCCGCCTTTAATAATGCCCAGAAAGGATTCGGCAAACTCTACCAGATATTTGGAGATTGCCCCCTGAGCCAGCAAATCGCCTGCTAAAATAAAGAAAGGAACTGCAATCAACGGAAAAGAGTTGATGCTCTCAAACATTCTCTGCGCCACCATACCCAAGCTCACATCACCAGCCAATAGTACAGAGATTGCTGCCAGCATAACAGAGAACGCTACCGGAATGCCAATCAATAATGTGATAATAAAAACACCGAATAATAACAAGCTCATTCCGCTTTCCCTCCTTTCGCGGTTAGCAGCTGCAGTACTTCATTGACCGCATGCACAATCATAAAACTAAATCCAATCGGAATGGACATATACATATACTTCATCGGAATTCGCAGAGACGGAGCCAACTGATTTTGCCTCAAACCAAACGTAAAACTATAATATACCACAGTAAAGAATACAAGAATACACACAATATGCACAAAAATGCGGATTTTCCGCTGCACTTTAGGCGGAAATAATCCCTGTATAAAGGTAATCGTAATATGGGAACCCTCTTTATACACGCAGCTGGCGCCCAAAAATGTAGTCCAAATCAATAAATACCGGCAAACCTCTTCACTCCACTGCAGCGCTTTAAAATTACGGCAAATAATCTGCGCAATGGTGACGCCTACCATAACTGCAAGCATGATAACTACAACTGCGATACATAGTTTATCAAGACCATCACTGAATTTTTTGAATCCTTTGACAAAACTCATTCATTTCAACTCCTTATCGGCATCAAAAACCCTGTATGTAAATAAAAAGCAAGGCAGACAAGTGGTTGCCTGCCTTGCTGATGTATGTTTTTCTTTTTATTACATTGCGTCTGTTACAGCCTGGATTCTGCTCAGATAATCAGCATACTGTGGATATGCGTCATATACAACCTGTACAGCAGATTTGAAGCTGTCCAGATCTGGCTCTTCTACAACTTCCATGCCATTATCTTTCATTTCCTGCAACTGTGTTGCTTCGTTTTCTGCAACCCAAGCGCGTTCATATTCTGCAGCTTCCTGAGCGGCTTCTTTGAAGATACCCTGAACATCTTCAGGCAGTTCATTGAATTTATCCAAACTCATGGTGATAATTGCTGTAGAGTAGGAATGACGAGTCAGAGTTGCATATTTCTGATTGGAATCCCACAGAGCGTAAGAGCAAATTACATTTACTGGGTTTTCCTGACCTTCAATGGCGCCGTTCTGCAATGCAGTCAGAGTGTCCTGCCAACCCATCGGTGTTGCATTGGTTCCCAGTGCTTCGAAGGTTTTTGCATATACTTCATTTTCCATAACACGCAGTTTCAGACCTGCCATGTCAGCAACTGTTGTAACTGGTCTTACACTATTGGTCAGATTGCGGAAGCCACGTTCTGCATAAGCCAGACCTTTCAGGTTTGCACTTTCCAGAGTACCCAGCAATTCCTGTCCCACTTCACCGTCCAATACGGCATAAGCTTCTTCATTGCTGCCAAACAGGAACGGCATATCCAGTACACCCATATCCTGCGCATAGTTTACAAACGGACCGCTTGTCACAATCCCCATATCCAGTGTACCGGCTGCCATACTGGACAGCATCGCATTTTCGTCGCCCAATTCACCGTTTGGATGAATTTCGATGGTGTAAGCGCCATCTGTTCTTTCAGATACCAATTCAGCAAATTTTTCTGCTGCAATCTGGAAGCTGTCCTGTTCATTTACAGTCGTAGCCAGTTTCAATACAACTGGTTCTGCATTTGTGTTTTCCTCTTGTTTTGCATTGTTGCCACCGCCGCAGGCTGTCAGTGTGAAAGCCATTGCACATACGGTCAATGCGGCAACCAATTTACGTGCTCTTTTCATCGGTAAATCTCCCCCATAAATATAAATGTTCTCTTTTGGATAGTGAATTTATCCATGCACAGAGTATAGCACCGGAATGCCAAGAAGTCAATCATCTGTTAGATAAAAGTTTCAAAAAATTAAAAATAGTTATAGTACAGTTTATTTTTCTGTTTCTTAGTCCCTTCTGACTCCTTCATTCTGTATATGTTCCCAGCAAAAAGCCGTCTGTTCCGTTTGATTTGGAATAGACGGCCTAACTTTTCCGGCTTTTTCTGTCTGCAAACTATGGAGTGCTTCCACTAAGCAGTCATGTATCCTTTTTTCTTTTCTATACAGGTTTATAGATTTTCCAGCGTCTCTTTTGCTTCGGCAATCCCGGCGTCAGCAGCCTGCTGATACAATTCCTTTGCTTTCGCCAGATCCTGCGCGACGCCTTCGCCCTGGGCGTAGCACTGCGCCAGTAAAAACTGCGCGTCAGGCATATATTCCGCTGCTTCTGTCAATAGCTGAACTGCTTTCTCTTTGTCCTGCTCCACGCCTTCCCCTTCGTAATAGGAAATCGCCAGGTTCATCTTGCCAGCAGGATGGCCGGCTTCCGCCGCCTTTTGGAACCACTGCAGAGCTTCTTCATCATTTTTCTCTACGCCTAAGCCCTGGCTGTAGCAAATACCCAGATTAACCTGCGCTTCCAGAGAGCCCCGCATGGCAGCTTTCAGATACCATTCGGCAGCCTCTTCCAAATTTTGCTCCGTACCCTGCCCAAAGGTGTAGCACTCGCCCAAAAACTGCTGGGCAATAATATGCCCCTTTTGCGCGGCTATTTTGAAGTTTTCAAAAGCCTTTTCAAAATCCTGTTCTACGCCATCTCCATTATAGTAACGACTGCCCAGCAAATAACAAGCATTCAGATTGCCCTGCTCAGCCGATTTTTTATACCATTCGATGGCTTTCTCCATGTCCTGCTCTACCCATTTGCCTTGTTCATAGCACACAGCCAGATTAAACTGCGCGCGAGCAAAACCCTCTTTGGCTGCCTCCTCCAACTCCTGCAGCTTTTCCTTGCTGTCAATCAACTCGGCCTGCGGCATGCAAATCCCTCCCTACTTCATATCTTACTGCTGAGATGCGTCCTCGCCTTCATCATCGGCAGGAGCATCTGTATCACTGTCATCTGCATTTTCGTTATTTGTATTACCATCATCCGTATTGCCGCCATCTGTATTGTCAGCGGCAGGAGTTTCTGGCACACTTTCCATATCCAGAAGAATTTCTATATCGGCATCCTCCTGCAAACTCATGGCTAGATTCTGCAAGCCATAACCATAAATGCCCTGCAGTACACTTTCATATTTTTCTGGATCATCCAGCAAGTTCACATTGTCCTGTTTATCTTCCACTAAAATAATGTGATAGCCAAACTGGCTCTGTACCGGTGTTTTGGAATATTCCCCGATTTCCAGCGCTTTTGCAGCTTCGGCAAACTCATCTACCATTTTAGAAGTCGTCAAACCTGTTACTGCGAAATACCCCAGATCGCCGCCATCAGCCGCCGAACCAGCATCGGTGGAATTTTCCGTTGCCAACGTCGCAAAGTCAGCGCCATTGTCCAACTGGGCAATCAAATCAGCAGCAACCTGCTCCGCATTCTCTGTTTCATTACCAATCAAAATGTGACGCGCCTTGATTACGTCTACTGTTTCTGGTTCATTCACCAGATTTTCCTGCAGCTTGGTCAGCTGTAGATCATCTCTCTGCGCTTCCCGGAAATAGTCCATCGTCATGCCAGCCTGTTCTACCGCAGCTTCCAGATCAGCCATGCTACCGCCGTACTGATTTTCTACCAAATCATTGATACTGCTTTCCAGTTCCTCATCGGTTACCTCCAAGCCTCTCTTTGCAGCTTCCTGCAGCAATAATTCCTGCGTAATCATGTTGTTCAACATGCCATTTCTAGCCTGAATTTTCACAGTGTCATCAGTCACATCATAACCGTAGAACTGATACATCTGCAGCATCTGCTGATAGTTGACATCCAGTTCTTCTTGCGAAATTGGTTCCCCGTTTACTGTAGCTACTGTGCCCTCAGGCACTTTTGGCCCGCAGCCAAAAAGACCACCTACCAGAAACATTCCCAAAACTAATACTGCCATCTTTTTCTTCATTGTTATTTTCTCTCCTTCAATTCAATGCTGTCACATTTGACATGGTATCATTATATCAGACCTGCTCTGATTTCACAATGGTAAGCATATCTAATAAAATTTTCTTTATCAACTCCAAACAGTTCTCCGCATCGGCACTACCTACCATGATGCGCACTACCAGTTCGCCGCCGTCACTGCCGTAGGTGAGCTGCCGTTTGTATTTCTGCACCAGCTGCATCAATTTGGACAAGTCCATGGCAGTGTCCGCTTCAAACAGCGCATTTATCACGCCGCCCTTCTGCTTCAGGCTGCGAATACCGATTTGCATACAATAAATTTTTAGTTCTGCGACCCGCAGCAAATTCCATGTTTCCGGCGGCACATCACCGAATCGGTCTACTAACTCATCCTCCAGCAAATGCAGCCGGTCAATTACTCGAGCCTGCTGAATACGCTGATAAAATCCCAACTTCACTGCACTGTCTCGAATATAATATTCGGGAATAAAAGCACTCACCTGCAAATCCAGCTCCACTTCCCGTCGTTTCCCTGTCTTCTCACCCTTAAGCTCCCGAATGGCGTCATCCAGCATACTGCAGTACAAATCAAATCCTACGGCAGCCACATGCCCGTGCTGCTCTGCCCCCAGCAAATTGCCGGCGCCGCGAATCTCCAAATCCCGCATTGCAATCTTAAAGCCCGAACCCAGCTCGGTATATTCCCGAATCGCCGCCAGACGTTTTTCCGCCAACTGGCTCAGTGTCTTATCCTTCTTATAGGTCAAATACGCATAGGCAATGCGGTTGCTGCGTCCCACACGGCCCCGCAGCTGATAAAGCTGGGCCAGACCCATTTTGTCAGCCTCGTCTACAATCATAGTGTTGGCATTGGAAATGTCCAATCCGGTTTCAATGATTGTGGTACAAATCAAAACGTCTGCCTGATGGGCAATAAATTCCATCATGATCTGCTCCAGCTGATGCTCCTTCATCTGTCCGTGTCCCACTAGAATGCGAGCTTCCGGCACCAGCTCCCGAATCTCCTCTGCCAGACTCTCAATATCCTCCACACGGTTGTGCACGACATACACCTGACCGCCTCTGCCCAACTCCCTGCGAATGCTGTCCTTGAGCAGTTCCGGAGTGCGCTCCACAATATAAGTCTGAATGGGATAACGGTCTTGCGGCGGCGTCTCGATGACACTCATATCCCGAATGCCCACCAAAGACATATGCAGCGTACGCGGAATAGGCGTCGCCGATAACGTTAAGACATCCACCTGGGAACGCAGGCTTTTAATCTTTTCTTTATGGGTCACACCGAAACGCTGCTCCTCATCCACCACCAAAAGACCCAAATCGTGGAAACTTACTGTTTTGCCCAACAGCTTATGCGTGCCCACTACAATATCCACCGCACCGCTCTTTAAACCTTCTATCGTCACTTTCTGCTGTTTGGCTGTACTGAAACGGCTCAGCATTTCTACCCGTATCCCATAGGGATGAAAACGCTCCAAAAATGTATTATAATGCTGTTGCGCCAGCACAGTCGTCGGTACCAATATTGCCACCTGTTTCCCATCATTCACCGCTTTGAAGGCAGCACGGATGGCCACCTCCGTTTTGCCGTATCCCACATCACCGCAAATCAGACGGTCCATCACATGGGGTGACATCATGTCCCGTTTCACGTCTTCAATTGCCCGCAGCTGATCCTCTGTTTCCACATAAGGGAACGCATCCTCAAACTCCTTTTGCCACTGGTCATCCGGCGAAAACGCATAGCCTTCCTCGCTTTTGCGTCGGGCATAAATCTGCAAAAGTCCCTCTGCCAATTGCTCTACAGAAGCGCGCACCTTATTTTTAGTGCGTTGCCATTCATTGCCGCCCAGCTTGTTTACCTTAGGCGCAACGCCCTCATTGACCGTATATTTTTGCAGCAAATCAAACTGCTCTACCGGTATATACAGCTTGCCGTCGTCAGAATACTTTACAATGAGGTAGTCGCGCTCCACATCCTGCACCTTGAGCCGTTCAATCCCCATATAACGTCCGATGCCGTGATTCATGTGGACCACATAGTCGCCCACCTTCAAATCATCCAGCTGCGAGATTTTCTGTCCGTCCTCCTGGAAAAACTTCTTCCCGACCTGTTTTTTCTGCTGCCGGAATACCTCTGTTTCACTGACCAGTACCAGGTGGCTCTGTGGAAACCGCGCGCCATGGCTGATATTTCCGTAAGCAAGATAAATTTGTCCTGGGTCGGCCTGATACCGGTCAGCAATCCAGCTGCACAAAATCTCATTGTCGCCCAGCATTTGCTGCAGCCGCAGCGCCTTTGCCGCAGATGTCAGCAAAATCAAAATCCGATAATTTTGTTTCTGCCAGGTCTGCAGTTCCTCCACCAAAAGCTGCGGATTTCCAAAAAAGGAAGATATATTTTGAATATCCAGCGCCATACGGGAGTCCATCTCCTGAAAGACTGACCGCTTCGGCAGCAAAGAAAAGCTCAAATGTAGTCCATGATTGACCATCTGCGCCATTTCATCCAACTCGTAGAAATATTCTCCCTGTCCAGGCAACACATTACCCTTTAACAGCAACTCACTGAAAGTCTGCCGCCGTTCTTTTTCCAGATACTCCTGCGCCTCCTGAATGCGGTTGGCTTCATCCAGCACCACCAGCATTCCATTTCCCATATAATCCAGCACACTTGCACATTCAGGATAAAAGAAGGTCTGATATTGCTCTAAGCCATTGAAATACAAATCCTGTTGCAGCTTTTCCAGCACCTCGCCGACCTTACTCTGCAGCCGTTCTAACGGCTCGCGGCTTTTGCGTTTGGACATCTGCTCCACCTGCTGGGTAAACTGCTGGTGAATCTTTTTTATACCCACCTCCTTGCATTGGGGCATCAGAAAAAATTCCCGTCCCGGCACTAGACAAACCTGGTTCACCTTTTCCACCGAACATTGGCTGGCAGTGTCAAACAAACGAATCGAATCAATTTCATCATCAAAAAATTCCAGCCGCAACGGATTTTTATAATTCACCGAATAAATATCAAAAATACCGCCCCGCACAGAAAACTGTCCCGGTCGTTCCACCTGTTCTGCATATTCATAGCCAAAGGTCACCAGATGCGCTTTCAATTGTTGCTGCTCCATTTGCTGCCCTACTTCCAAAGGCAACAGCCCCTGGCAGAAATCTCCCCTGGGGAGCAATTTTTTACTAATCCCCTCAATCGTTGTCACCACGATAAAACGCCGTTGCCGTTCCAGCACCAGCTGACTCAATACCTCCAAGCGCTTTTGCTCCAGCTCGCCGCTCTGTGCCACAACTTCATAGGGGATCATCTCCAACGCCGGAAAATACAACACCTCATAACCCGGCAGCAAGTCCACAAAATCCTCCCACAGTTCCTTCGCCCGTTTCTGCGTGTCACACAGCACCAGCACATTTCCCTGTGCCCATTGCTGTGCCAATGACGCGGTCACCAACATACGCTGTCCTTCATACAAACCATATACGACCGCCTCTCCGCTCATAAGCAAACGATCCCGCACCTTGCTCACTTCCGGTTCCTGCCGCAAAAAATCCAAAAGCTCTGTCTTTTGCGTTTCCATCTCCAACCTTCCCTTCTGATTGCCTCATAAAACCCATCATTCAAAGATGGCGTCTTTAACGTGTTTTGGTATTGTACCGGTTCATGGCCGGTCCTACGCCTTCTTCCAGCCACGTTTTCACTGCGCCCACCGATAACGCGACTGCTTCCTCTATCGCCTTTTTATCTGCACCGCCAAAAGGCGTCAATACATAATCCTTGGTATCATATTTCGCTTTGCCGATGCCGATTTTCAAGCGGTCGAAATCATTGGAGTTCAAATGCGCGATAATATTTTTGATGCCGTTGTGTCCTCCGGCTCCGCCGCCCTGCTTAAACCGCAGCTGCCCCGGCGGCAAATCCAAATCATCATGGATCACCAGCAAATCGTCGATGCGATCCTTATAATAATTCAGCAGCTCCATCACAGCCTGCCCGCTCAGATTCATAAAAGTCTGTGGCTTTACCAGCAAAATTTTCTCTCCGTCCCATGCAGCCGTCTGCGTGAGTGCCTGACACTGCTTCTTTTCCACTGCGATATGCAGCTCATCGGCTATAGCGTCAATTACCATAAAACCTACATTATGTTTTGTCTGCGCATATTCCTTTCCCGGATTGCCCAGACCGATTATCATTTTCATTGAAACAGCTCCCCCTTTTCCTATATTGCACTTTTTCAAAAAATATGCCGATTCTTTATATCATACTTTCAAAAATATTGATAAACACAGCAAAGCCGAGGAATCGCCCAACGATTCTTCGACTTTTTCATTTACATCTTATTGTGCTGCATACGCCTGCACGCTACAATAATTAATTCGCCATCCGCGAAAAAATTCCTGTTTTATTTTTGTGTTTCAGCGAAAAATTCCGACCTAGCATTCCTCGCACCGCCATACAGCAAAAAGCTGTCGTAATCACATTACGGCAGCTTTTTACTTCCTATTTCAAAGTGAAAAACTATTCAAATAATTCGCTCACAGAATTGTCCAAATGAATTCGCAAAATCGCTTCTCCGATAATAGGAGCTACAGACAGCACTTTAATCTTATCGCATTTCTTATCACCCATTGGAATGGTATTGGTGGTAACCAGTTCTTGAATCGGTGATTTTTCAATACGTTCAATAGCCGGGCCGCTGAGTACGGCATGGGTACAGCAAGCGTCCACACATTTTGCCCCGCGATCCATCAAAGCCTGGGCACCGTTGGTAATGGTACCGGCTGTGTCGATCATATCATCGACCAGAATCACTTCTTTGCCCTCGATATCCCCGATAATATTCATAATTTCTGACACATTCGGTCTTGGGCGTCTTTTATCAATGATTGCCAACGGCACGCCAATCTGTGCAGCCAGATTTCTAGCACGCGCCACGCCACCCATATCCGGCGATACCACTACCAGATTTTCTGTTTCTTTATGTTTATAATATTCAGCCAAAATCGGCAAACCAAATAGATTGTCCACAGGAATATCAAAGAAGCCCTGAATCTGCTGCGCATGCAAATCCATAGCCAGCACGCGGCGAGCGCCGGCTTTGGTGATCAGGTTTGCTACCAGTTTCGCTGTGATTGGCTCACGGCCACGAGATTTACGGTCCTGACGGGCATACCCATAATATGGCAGCACTGCGGTAATCCGTTTTGCCGATGCACGACGCAATGCGTCAATCATAATCAGCAATTCCATCAGATTGTCATTCACCGGCGTGCAGGTTGGCTGAATAATATAAGCATCACTGCCGCGCACGCTCTCGTCAATGATCAGGCTGATTTCTCCATCACTGAAATGCTGCACCTTGGCAGCGCCCAATTTCACGCCCAGATACTCTGCAATTTCCTGCGCCAGTTCTGGATTGGCATTGCCTGTAAACAGCTTCAAATTTCTTAACTCTTTTTTCATTGTCGTCATTTTGCGTTCCCCCTAACCAGTTCTTCAACTGTATATCTCTATAATACCCAATCTGCACGGTAAACTCAACCTTAATTTGTCTTTTTCTCCGGAAAAATGACAAGGTTTTGCAAATTATTTTTTCTTCCGCCAGTTTTCCTTTACACGCAGCTCGGCACGCACCACTGCCAAAGCACTCTCCGGTACATCCCGAGTGATAGTAGAGCCTGCGCCTATGAAAGCATTTTCCCCTACTGTAACCGGCGCTACCAAATTGGTATTGCTTCCGATAAATGCACCGTCCTTAATCGTCGTCTGATATTTGTTCACACCATCATAATTGCAAGTAATGGTGCCGCAGCCGATATTCACACCGCTGCCCACCACCGAATCACCCACATAAGAGAGATGGGGAATCTTGCTGCCCTGTCCCACCTGGGATTTTTTGACCTCTACAAAATCTCCAATCTTCACATGATCCGCCAATACTGTGCCGGGACGCAAATAGGCCATAGGGCCGATTTTACAACCATTGCCCACCTTGCTCTCCACAATGACCGTACTCTGGATATCGTTGTCGTCGCCAATGACGCTGTCCACAAACCGACAATTCATGCCGATTATATTGTTGCTGCCAATGACAGTTTTGCCTTCCAGCACCACATTGGGATACACAATGCTGTCATTGCCGATCTGCACATCCGCACCGATATAGGTAGCCGCCGGGTCAATAAGCGTAACTCCCGCCAGCATCACTTCCTCACACTTGCGCCGCCGTAGAATGGCCTCCGCCTGACTGAGTTGCACCCGATTATTCACGCCCAGACTTTCATTAAAATCATCCAACACAAAACCGCCTACTGCCAGACCATGTTCATTGGCAATCTTAATCAAATCCGTGAGATAATACTCCTTTTGCGCATTATTCGTGTTCAGCGTTTGCAGATACTGCAGCAAAAACTTTTGGGCAAAACAATACGTGCCCGTATTGATTTCCTTAATCCGTGCCTGTTCCGCGTCGGCGTCCTTTTGCTCCACAATGGCGGCAATCTGTTCGCCCTGACGCACAATACGCCCGTACCCGGTAGGATTTTCCGCATGGGCCGTCAGCAGCGTGACCGCGTTGCCCTCCGCCTCATGCCGCGCAATCAGCTGCGCAATCGTCTGCGGACGCAGGAGAGGCGTGTCCCCGCAAATCACCAACACACAATCATTTTCCGCAGGTAATGCCGGCGCTGCCTGCATCACCGCATGACCAGTGCCCAACTGCTCCTTCTGGTAGACAATTTCCGCCTGCTGCTCAATCACCTGGCCCACCTGCTCGCCGCCATGACCCAATACAGCAATTTTATGCTGTACCCCTGCATGATCTAAGCAATCCAGCACCCACTGCACCATAGGTTTGCCCAACACCTGATGCAAAACCTTTGGCAATTTTGATTTCATGCGCGTTCCCTGTCCGGCCGCCAATATGACCGCTGTTGTTTTCATAATCCTATCTCCTTCTTCTATATGAACATATTTGTTCTTTTTAGTTTGTCCTCAACATCTTGTTTTAGTTTACCATATTCTGCTCGGTTATGCCACTAAAAAGCGCTTTTTCCCGTGAAGTTTCCCTGAACGTTTCCCAATGTTTCCGAGAAATTTTTCTGAAAGCTTCTTCAAAATTTTTTCTGGACAAAAATCCTCAGTGTCCTCTCTTTCCCATAAAAAAATCGGAATTGTTTCACATAAAACAATCCCGATTACCAAGCAGCTCTCACTAGAATCAAATATCCACTATTTTTTGCTACCCTTCGCCCGTCCTGCACAATATGGACAGCTGCTTGATTGTCTTTCGCGTTGTGGACTACGTCCACCGCTTCAAGAGCAGTCTGCACAGCTGTTCATATTGACGCAGAATTTTGGCGAAGGTAGCGGGAGAATGAAAACACAAGGCGGCAGTGAATATTTGGTTTCCTTTCGTGTTTAAACTCCCCGCAGGGGGGCGTCGCCCGATGCCTTTCTGGTCGGATGAGGGGGTACGGCACCAAAAAGTGTACCATCACGTAACCCCCGCTCGGCCTTTGCCTATTTACTAGCGCGTATTTCTGCGCTGGAGGCCTTGCCAAAGTAGGTCCCCGAAGGGAAATGAAAAAATTTGCATTCTTTTTCTGAAAAGAAGAATAGAATCACGCGGTAGCAAAAAAATCATTTTCCCTGCCGGCAAGGCGTTGAGCGGCCGACAGCTTGCCTTAAAACAGGACTTCTTCGGTTACAGTGGTTTCCCGCAGCACGGCGCTTTTCACCAGGGCGGCGTCATTCCCTTTGCTGTCCTGCAGGACATTTGCGGAGACAATACTCTCCATAGCCAGCGAAATGGCTTCTCCATCAGGCGTATCCACCGGATTGTCCAGATTCACACGGATGGTGGTGTCCCCGTCCGTGCCCCATTGCAGCATCAACTTTTTGGCTGTCGTTGTTTTTGTATTTTCACTCATAGTCATTTCCTCCCTATATTCCTTTTCCTCGCAAACATCTTATGCGCCGTTCTCTACTGCAACGCCACATCTGTGGTGACAGTCTTGCTTACACTGCTCAGGGTATGCTTTTGCATCCCTTCCAGCGCTCTGGCTACTGTGCGCAGCTGATCATCTGTAGCGGCAGCATTGATATAATTGATTGTCTTGCTGTTGCTTTTGTTCTCCGAATTGGTAAAACCCATTTTCATAGATACTTTTGTTGCCATACTAAATCCTCTCCTTTTTTCTTTTCGTTGTGATCACATCAACATCTTTCTATTCAGGTAGGCCCTTACCTTGTTTTCAGTATAGCAAAACCACACAGCACAGACAAAAGCTCCTTCGCGCCCAAAATATACCTTATACGTACCGTCACCGTACCATTGTTTCCCGCAACGCAAAAAAGTCCCCATAAGGGACTTTTCAAAAATAATTTTCAATTTTTCTGACGCACAAACTCCTTACACAGATTGCCGTTATCCTACCTGCCATCACACATACTTTTTCTCTGCTCCAACGCCAAACCAATCAACCGGTCTGTTTGGTCGGCCATCAATCACATAATTATTTATATTTTCGTGATTACAATCACATTTTTATATGATTTTATGTGAAATTGAAGCGTACAGTATATAAATAAAAAACGGTTCTGCAAAAACGGCCATGCACAATCATGCATGACCATTTCCTCCTCTAAACCATACAGCTTAATTCCCTAAAACAGAATTTTTCACCTATACCGCCAAAATACGCAATACATCTTCCAACGGCAGCTCAAATCTTTCTGCGATTACTTCCGGCGGCAATACGCCCTTCAAAACACGAACTGCTTTTTCTATTCCTTCCTGCCTGCCACGTTCCAATCCTCGCTCTATCCCTTCCTGCCTGCCACGTGCCAAGGATTCTTCCCTTATGATTTCACAAGCATCTTCCAGATTCCATTCTGTATATAACATATTCCGCACCTCACTTC
>OFFL01000358.1_pt1 | contig 52081 bp, 46 predicted proteins | sample 1521391 | NCBI WGS metagenome assembly OFFL01 (sample SAMEA3504082, study PRJEB24116) | mouse gut metagenome | biome: mouse gut; feature: mouse-associated habitat; material: faeces | place: Denmark | collected 2011
CACCCTTAGCAGGGGCGCCTCTTCGGCCTCTTGAGTATTTCTCCTTAATCCGAACCACGTCTCTACCAACTATAATTCTGCGTCGATAAAACCCGTGACGCAAAAGTCATTATACACAACCACAAACCATTTGTCAAATACTTTTTTCAGTTTTTCAGACAATATTTTTTCGCCGAAGCGGAAATAAGCTTTTCACTTCAGCCAATACTTTTTTCGCTAATGCATGACAAAGGAAACGCCGTTCTATTTAAGTAAACAAATGTTGCAGAGCAGTCGGCTTCAAGGCATCTCCGTTTACTATACTACATAAGGAAGCATTGCCGTCTCTATTCTTTGTCTTACCAATTCCGCTATTTCCGGTGTCTTCATAGCCGCATATTCTTCATAAAGAATCGGCTTCAAATAAATCAGCTTTACAGTTACCGGCTCAATTGACTTTTCGTCAAAAGGTTTAAAAGAGTCTATCAGCGCACAGGGAACAATAGGACACTTGGCTTTTACAGCACTTTTGAAAGTTCCTCCTTTAAACGGCAGCAGCCGATTTCCCATTTTACTCCTGGTGCCTTCTGCAAAAATAAGAAAATTTCTCCCTTTCCCTACTTCATCCGCAACCTGATTGATCACCTGCAGCGACTGCTTAATGTCCTCACGGTCAATAACAATAGACCGCAGAGCCGCTACTACCTGCTTGAGCAGAATTACATTGCTCGCCTCCTTCTTTATAACAAAAGAAAACGGCACGGGACAGGACTCCAGGAACACCAGCACATCAAACAATCCTTGATGGTTCGGGAAAAAAATGAATCCATTTTCTTTCGGAATATTGTCCATTCCGTAAGACTCTATCGTCACACGTCCTGCGCGGTTTGCTGCTCTGGTCACCTTCTTGACAAAAGCATACGCTTTTGCCTGATCATATTTTTTTCTTTTTCCATGCCACGTTATGCCAAGTATATAATATGGGACTTTCAGAATAAGCCTCAAAACCATCAAAACGATTCGCCTCATCGCAGTATATCTCCCATGACTTTTTATATTCGGCAAAGTCTGCAATGCATCAATGCCGATAATTCTCCGCTGCCGTTTCATACAGATCGTTTCCTTGTGAATCCATTACTACGATCACCGGAAAGTCTTTTATTTCCAGCCTTCGAACAGCTTCTGTTCCCAAGTCGTCATACGCAATAACCTCAGAAGACAAAATAGATCGCGAAAGCAGCGCTCCTGCCCCGCCTACCGCCGCAAAATATACTGCTCCGTTTCTAACTACAGCCTCTTTTACTGCCTGACTGCGCTTCCCTTTTCCGATCATTCCCTTAAGGCCCAGATCCAGAAGTGCCGGAGTATACTTATCCATCCGGCCTGCGGTAGTGGGCCCGGCTGAACCGATGGGCATTCCCGGCCTGGCAGGTGACGGCCCCATATAATATATGAGGCTGTTCTCCAAATCTACAGGCAGCTTCCCGCCTCTTTCCAACGTTTCATACATTCTCTTGTGGGCAGCGTCCCTGGCCGTATAGACTGTGCCCGTCAGATACACATAATCTCCAACGCACAACGCGGATACCGTTTTCTGGTCCAACGGTACACTAATGTGTTTCTCCATGTTTCGACATCCTTTCAACTCCGTTCATAAACTGCCCTCAGGGTACGGGCATGATCATTATCAGTCAAATATATCGCGGTACATTCGTTCCGCATTATAATATACGAGTTGCATGTCTGTTCACATGGCAACAGATATTCACTGCCACAGGCAGCCCCGCTATATGTGTGGGATAAGTTTCAATATTTACGGCCAGAGCCGTAATCCGCCCGCCCAGTCCGCCCGGACCGATACCAGAAGCATTGATCTTATCCAGAAGTTCATTTTCCAATTCACTTATATATGGAATCTCCGAACGCTGGTCCATAGGACGGAGCAACGCTTTTTTTGCCATCAAAGCGCACTTTTCAAAAGTTCCTCCCACCCCCACGCCCACTACCATCGGCGGACACGCATTGGGACCTGCATCCTTTACTGCTGTCAAAACAACATTTTTCACTCCCTCAATACCATCTGCGGGCTTCAGCATAAAGACACGGCTCATATTTTCGCTTCCAAAACCCTTGGGAGCCACTGTGATCCGTACCTTATCCCCCGGAACTATCTCATAATGGATAACCGCCGGAGTGTTATCCTTCGTATTGTCACGAAAAATGGGATCCTTTACTACGGATTTGCGAAGGAATCCTTCTTCATACCCTTGACGGACCCCTTCCTGAACAGCCTCTGAAAGATCCCCCCCTGCAAAGTGCACATTCTGCCCAATTTCAAGAAATATTACTGTCATCCCGGTGTCCTGACAAATTGGAATCATATCCTTTTGGGCAATCTCCATGTTGTCAAGCAGCTGCTTCAAAACCTGCTTCCCCAATGGCGCGTCTTCCGCGTCAGCCGCATCCCTTAAAGCCTTTTTCATGTCATACGAAAGAACATGGTTTGCTTCTATGCACATTTCTTTAATATTTTCTGTAACAGCACGAACCTCCAGTTCTCTCATATCACACCTCTGTTTTGGTAAAAGAAATCTGCTCTTTCACAGCTTCCAATTCTTCCGGCGGTGTCTCTCTGGGAACCCAGCCAATTTTCTGATTGTCCTCTTTGTATCTGGGAATCACATGCATATGAAAATGGGCGACGGTTTGTCCCGCCGCTTCTCCGTTATTCTGAATCAGGTTCAGCCCGTCACAATTCAGTCTGTCGCGCATAACCGCTGCCATTCTTTTAGCCAGAACCATTACTGCTGCGGCAGTCTCCTCGGGCAGCTCATATAAATTTTCCGCATGCTCCTTTGGCAGAATTAATGCATGTCCCCTGGCTGCCGGCCCAAGATCCAGAATCACTCTGAACCGATCATCTTCATATAATGTCTTTGACGGGATCTCTCCTCCTGCAATTTTACAAAAAATGCAATCTTCTTTTTTCATTCTGCGTCCCTTCCCTCCATACACGGCACTAATCCCCAGGAGTCACAGCTCCCAGACACGGATGGATCCTTTTAATTCCTATTTCTTCTGCTCAAATAAAAACAATTGATCCAATGTCCTCAGAATTCGAAAGTCTCCCTTCGTCTTCATGGCTCCGGACATAAACGCTCTCTGGAAAGTCATTCTTCCATTTATTATCTCTTCCATTGACTGTCTGGAAAGCTGCAGTTCAACGTCAGGCTTCTCCGCAATACCATAGCGGCACTCCAGCTTCGGCCCCTGCACAGATAAAATAAGCTTTTTCTTTTTTTCATCTAAAGCAAACGAATATTCCGCATGAAATCCCGCCTGCGGCTTAAAGCATCGACGAAATGCCGCCAAATATTCCTCCTCACCGTCCGCCGCCTCTTCGCTCAGCATATTCCGGAACAAATCCGTCAGTTCCTGGATATCCTTTTTCTGTCTCTGCACATAACTGTCATCCGAGACATACTGGGACAGCTGTTCTGTCTCCTGGGGCGTAAGATCTATATTTTTTGCCACGGCTACCTTTTGAATTACCGCCTGATTGCTGGCAGGAAAACTGGTTACATGCTGGTTTATGGCGCGATACATATTTTCAGCTTTCTTCTCAATTATCCTGATATAGTCTTCGTTCATCTCAAGAGTAACAGTATTCTCAATGTAACCGCAAATGCCGCTGCAGGGCAGTCCTCCCAGGATCTCCCATGCCGTGGACAGACTCAGCTTCCCTTCTCTTTCCCCATAGGTAGTGGACATGACCACCGGGCACATATAGATCTTTGCAATCTTCTCTTTGTCCCCGAACAGCCAGCAGGCGTCCAAAAACTGCTGCATGTCGCCGCCAATTCCGTACCACTCCACTGTCGCCGCCAAAATAATTCCATCTGCCTCTTTCAAGGTCTGAGGAAGGGTCGAAATCGAATTCTTACATTCGTACAGATTATAGCGGGTTACATTGACGCGGAGCTCCTCAAGAATCTCCTGCATTTTATTAATTACGAACAGTGTAGGATCATCAATAATGCCTCTTCCACCATAGTAAATGTTTATATTCAAAACATACCTCCGTTAACGATTCCCATTACCCAAGCCATAAAACTCCTGTTTCAACCTCCCACGCATACATCCTGACAGGCAGCAAAAAGCCCTGACAGTGTCTCGGCATATCCATTTTATGCAAAAGAATTTCTGCCGCCCCCTCCTCTGCTTCTCCGCTGGATGATGCAGACCAGTCCCCCTGCCAAAAAGCCGGTTATCAGACCTCCCACATGAGCCGCGTTGTCGATGTTGTATGCCGTAAAGCCGTTGTACAGCGAAAGAACTACCATCATTATCACCCTGACAGGCGTTACATTTTCCAGTCTTTTGTCAGATAACAAAACCATAGCCAGAAGAACGCCATCCAGCCCGAATACTGCACCGCTGGCTCCAACGGAAATGGACATATCTCCATTTATGGCCTTAATATAAAGTGAAAGAATATTTCCGCCTATTCCCGAAAGAAAATACAGCAGCGCATACAAGATATGTCCTGTCTCCTTCTCTATCATCGCACCAAGGAAAAATAGAATCAGCATATTGTTGAGAATATGATTGGTGCCACTGTGCAGGAACATCGACCATATGATCCGACCATACTCTCCGTCTACCAGAACCTCATATGCACCAAGCGCTCCTGCCCGATACAGCGTATTCCCCGTAAACAGACAAATCACATAAACTGCTGCGTTGATAATCACAAGCGCTGTGCTCACTACAGGAATCTGTTTTCGTCTCCAATCATTCAACTCCCGTCAGTCCTTTCAGCTGTCTGTAAAATTATGATAAATTATACCATAAATCTCGGTTAATAACAATGGTCTAACGAAAAACCAGCATTTTCCTGCCAAATTTGATCTCGTCTCCCTCCTCCAATTCTCTCTTTTCATACGGTTGCAGCCTCAGGCCATTTTTGAAGGTTCCGTTTGTTGCATTCAGGTCTTCTATATAGTAATGTCCGTTCTCTTGGATAATTCTGGCATGAAGTCTGCTGACAGATGAATCCTCCAAAACCACATCGGCCTCTTCTTTTTTCTTTCCTATGGTCACCAGAGCCTTGTCGATTACCAATAATACCTTTCCTTCAGAGGTGTACAGCCGCCGGATATACTTTTCCTGTTCGGGTTTTTCCTCCATAAATATCGTCTGTCCAAATTCCTCCTCTTCAGTGCCCTTTTCGTATTTCGTCTCCTCGGCCACAGCGAAGCCTTCATATCCACCCATAGCTTCCTGCATACTTTCTATATAGTCCTCTCGATTCTCCTTGTTTCTTTTCCTCCTGCTTTCCCAAAATCCAAATATCTTTTTTCTATCCTCCCTTTTTTCACTGCCTATGTCTTCCGGATTTCTGCACTCTTCCTCCCGGTTTATGCTGTCCAGCCTCTTGTTTCTTCCGTTTTCTCCTCTTTCTCTGCTGATTAACCGCATTTCTTCGCCGGTTTCTCTTTTCTCTGCACCGGCAGCTTCTTTGTATCTGTCAGCTTTTCTGCTTTCTCCTTCGTTTTCTGCGCTTTCCCGATTCGCCTCCCGTCTTTCTTCACCTTCCTCTTTATTATTTTTGCCGCCCAATACCTTTATTCTTCTATTATCCTTCTTTTCTCTTCCGCCTTCTCCCTTTACGCATCTATTTTCTGATACCAATTCTCCGGGTAATTCCTCCCCCTGATCCGTGGTTTCTTCCGTCTGTTCCTTCTCCTGAAGCTTTATAGGCAATTCCAGACATTTTGCATCTTCAAAAATCCGGGCATCCAAATATACATCACCGCTGCGCTCCAGCTGCTCATACATATGGTATACGCAGTCCGCCAACACTTCGTCTCCGTAGTCAATATGCTCCGCCAAAAACTCCAGCAAATGTCCAAAGCTGCTCTCACCTTTATAATATGGAATATACAAAAAGGAAAATACATTGCTTTCCAGATCCTGGAAAATCTGCTGGGGATACCACAGCACATTGCCTGCATCCAAAAGGAAGCGCTCCAGCTCCTGCCTGATCTGCCAAAAGCTCCAGAGAAAGTCCTTTACCCATTCCCTGCTGATGCACCGATTTCCATACAGCTGCGCAATATTCTGTTTTGAAGAAATATCATAGTACAGATAAGCCTGGCCATTAATATATCGGAGACTGCAGGAAAGCAATCCCTTTATGCCGCCTCTGCCCAGAATACAATACTGGTATTTTTTCTCCTGTGGTTTTTCCTCTAAAAATACTCTTTCATAATTACAATTCAGACTTCTCACATATTCTGTCTGCATTTCAATCTCCTCCTACCAGTTTACGATACTGTCTAATAAAAAACACCGGTGAAATCCGGGTATTTTTATATCCGGCCTCCGCATTCCATACGTTCCTGTCCCGCAGCAGATTCCACTCTGCAAGAGGAAATGTCAGTTTTGCCGATGCTTCCACCTCTATCTGTCCATGTTCCATTTTCATATCCATTGACGTAAATTGCCACAAAATATACCTTTTTCTGCTGAAGCTTTTCATGTCTGACTGCAGTTTTTCCGCGATCTCTTCTTGCTTCTCACCCATAGCTGCAGCCGCCCGCAGAGTCATCATCCCCAAATCCTGTTCCATGAGGCATCTGTCATATTGGTAAAAGAACATAACGATCAGAAAAAACATAACGCTGATCGCTATGGGAATTATCAGAGCTGCCTCCACCGTAAAATATGCTGCCACCTTCTTCATAAAGCCTTCTTCGTAAAACCTCCTTCCTATGCCCTCCCAAACCAGATACCGCCGCTCACCCGACACACACTTCCTGCATTCACCACCCTAAAAAGCCTTTGCCTATAATGCAAATCAACATTCCCAGAGCCAAAAACGGAAGAAAGGGTAACCGGGTTTTCCTGTCTGCCCTGCGCAGGACCAGGAGGCTCAGAGAAAACAAAGCCGCCAATCCAAGGCCCGCGCAAAAGGCAAGCAGGCTCTCTTCTCTTTTTAAACTTGCCCCCAAAATCAACATCACTATTCCGTCACCCCAGCCTGCATGATCGGTATAAAGTGCCGCCGTCATAAGAACCGCTCCCGGAAGCATCGCTATGCATATACTGATCGGGTCAAAAGCAGCTTCCGCGATTTCATACAACAATGCCGCCCCCGCTGCCGCGGCCCCCGTTCCCAACATCCACACAGGTACTTTTTTGTACCTTATATCCCATATACTCAAAATCGTAAGCCAGCAGGCCGCCAATATGTTTCTCCACATGTCTTTTTACCCTCCCCCACAGCGGCTGCACATTCTATAACCGGCCGCCTGATCCTTTGGAATCATATATACTGTTCTTTTCAACCCGGGGCAGGACGCGCTCGCATGATAATGCTCTCCCTCCTTTGTCACAAATATCGTTGCCCCGCCTTCTGCCGCTGCACATTTTCCGCATGCCCTGTAGCTCCTTCCATTTTGATTTCTCAGGGTCTCCAGGCCGGCTCTCAATGTCTGCCGTACCGACAGCGTCAGATGGGTACAGTCCCGGGATATGTGATACACTTCTCCGTGCTCTGCTACATACACATATATAGTATCCCGGGACTCTTCCGGAATCCTGTAGCCGCTCCAGATATGAATGCAAAAGCGGTTTGACATTCGAAATGAGGGAAACGCCGCCAGAGAACACCATGGCGACACCTGATATGTGGCGCTAATATCCAGCTGGTCGGATTCCGTAAACATACCACTCTCCCACAAATGCAGTCCATCGATTCCCCCTCTCATGGGCGACTGTTCCAGATATCCTTCTCCCAAGTAAGCCCTTATTCTGCTTTTTATATAAAATGCCGAAAACAGCGACGCCGCATCCTCTCTGCCTTCCAGATCATATCCATAGATGGCGAGACGGCTTCCCGTATCCCACAATGCCATCTGTACATTATTGTGGAGTCGAACCATTTCAACAGCACAGCTGAGATTTAAAATAAAAAAACAAAGCAGCGGCAATACCAAGGCCGCTTCAACGGTCATACTGGCCTTTACCTGCCCGGAAAACAAGACAGGCAGTGACAGATCCTTTATGCAGCAGCTCTTTTGGGCAAAACAGTTTGAGTAATTTACTGTGCCCGCCGGATCTCGGGCAAGATCCGGAATATATTTTTTCAGTGCCGGAGAAGGCTTTTTAAATTTTTTTAGATTACTATAAATTCCGCCGCTCCATAAAAGATCCATCACTGCCCGCCCTCCTATGCCGTAATCTTTTTTAGTCATAACCTTTTTCCCTTATGATCTCGAAGCCATCATCCCAGACACCCCGAATTCGGATGCAGACTCTGATCCGGTCATAGCATCCGTCCAGCCTGAATAATCTGTTGCCCCGGCACATGCGAATATCGGCTTCCACCATGTCCATAGCCCTTCCGGTTAAAGTGTCCAGATTTGTCATCAGCATAAATACTCTCAGATAGTCATCGTAAGACAGTCCTTGTCCACCTTCCGTTTCTTCCTGCAGCTCACCCCGTAAAGCCGTTCCCAATCCATAGTGCCAGCTGTCGCTGTCCTTTATCAAAGGAATCCTTCCCCCTGACAACAGGGATTTCACATCATAAATGCTCTCTGCATACGCCCAGCCCAGCACGATCACTCCCTCCAGCAGAGGGGTCAGCTCAGGCACTGCCAAAAGGCTGCAGGCCAGAGCCGCCGCAATCCTGATCTCCTCCATCTTTACCTGATCAGACAAAAGGTACATGGCGTTGGCAGCTTCCCTCAAGATACACAGGCGGTTTACCACACTCCGCAGATTATCAGTATCACTTCCATTTCCTGCAATCAGGTATTCTATCTGATAGCGAAGCGCATCCTTCTCATGTTCACTTCCGTAATGCCCCATATAGCGCAGCAGATATTCCTGAAAAAGAAACCGCTCCATCAATCCATCCCCCTCGGAGAGCGCCTGCTCCAGATTCCCCACATTGACCATCCCCTGGCCCATGCGGTTCATAACCAGTTCCTCTGGGTTTATGCTATTTTGCGAAATTGTTTCTTCCTCCGTCACCAGCCTCAGAATTCCCAGCTTCCGTTTCCTTGCCAATACTTCTGTGGGATTCTCCACCTCCAATACCGCAGTTTCTCCGTCCGGAAGCTGTATCTCTTTGCCGTTAAAGTTCTGAATCTGCTGTTCAAGACTCTCCTGAAGCTCCTCCGGATTTCCTTCCTCCAGACCGCTGCCCTCTATGACCATAAGCCATTCCTTCAATTCTTCTAAAAGTCCCAGCCCGATATCATCTCCCAATGCTTCCACAGCTCTTTTCCGAAACACTCCGCCCTTTTGGTCCGTCAGAATCGACACACCTGTCAGCTCCGCATCCTCAGGCTTTAATCCGAAAAAATCACCATACAAAAAATCGGATAAAAACAGGTCCTCCGAGGATAAATTTTTTCTCAGATATTCCATCAGATGAGCCTCCGTATTCCGTTTTCCGCAAAAAGATGTGCCATAGGAAGAGTCAATTGCAAAAAGATTGTACTGCTCCAACAATTCCCGATGGTATTCCGCCATAATGCTATGCAGCCCCGCCTCCGCCGCACAAGCCGCCTCCAATCTGGCTCCACTCCACCTGACGCCGTCTATCAGCGTCAGGCATATGGGCAAAATAAACGTCAGACAAAGCGTCAAAAAAACTGTCAGGTATGCATTTTCTCTTTTCACTAAAACTTTCCCGTCCGATCTGTAATTTTTTCAAAAAGACTGTTTACTATGCTGACAATCTGTCCCTTGAAGATAATTACCAGACCGACAAGCACCACGATGATCAATATAATCTCTACGGTTCCCATACCTTCTTCTTCCCCGATAAATTGGGTAAAATTTTTTAAGTTGTTCATATGTATACCCCCGAGCGCTTATAGAGCGAGTTACACACCCTCTTGCGCATACCAATCAATATTTCTGTTTACAAGATTCCAAAAGCCGGAACCATAATCATCACCATTACCACCGCCAGCATCAATACCATGGGCACCAATAATTTAGTCCCTGCTTCCTCCCCCAGGCGCCTTCCCTGAAGAAGCCGCTCTTCGCCGGTCTTCTCAGCCTCTTCCCGCAGCCGTTCCAAAAGCATGCTGTTTCCTTTTTTCAGATTCTGCGCAAGCAATCCGCTCAGCCGGACATACTCCCGCAGTCCTGTCCGCTTTCCAAAATGCTCATAGGCGGCCCCCTCCGATACTCCTGCCCTAAGTTCCCTGCAGGTATACAAAATCTCATCCCAAGCCGGTCTGACCTTGATTCCTTTTTTACATTTCCTTTCATAGTCTCCTGCCATTTTCTGAAAAGCTCCCCTGATCGTCATCCCGGCCCCCACAAGAAGCACAAGCCTGTACACCACGTCCGGATATTCCTGTTTCAGCTTCTTTTTCCTTTTTTCCAGACGTTCATGAAGATCTCTGTCGGAGAGATGGCAGATCAGAACCGACGTCGCAAGCGCCAGCGCCCAAAGCAGCAGACTGTTGTCCTCCACTCTCAGACGCCATTGGAGATCTCTGCCCCGCCAGCTGGAGGGCAGCTGATAAGTCTCTTCTCCACGCTCCTCCTGCTCCAGGATTGTCAGATATTCTTCCAATTCCCTGTAGCTTTGCTCTTCCGGTGTAAGTCCAGGGGGAACCACAGTTACGGAAATATTCTCTTTCCAGCTGTATCCGCCCTGAGCATATACAATTTCCGCCCCAAGCGTCACCCTCTCCTCTGCCTTTGTCTCACAGGGATTCCCCTCATAATCCAAAATTTCAGGCCTGCTGCTCTCCCACTCTACCCAAAAGGGATATCCCTCATAGCTGTCCCGCAGCTCCAGCGGAAAAGTTACATGCTGTAAATCCTGGTTTTTACCCAGAATGTTTCCTGGAAGCTCTCTTCGGAACCGCAACAACATTTCCTCCGCCTCGTCTTCTGTCAGTGTCCTGGGAAACAGCAAAAGACGAATATCCCGCCTGCCGGTTCCATCATCCGCAATAAGCTGCCATTCCACTGCTCCGTCCAGACAGCCCCCTCTGGTGAGCCTGCCATCCTGATCCAGCAGCGACATTCCCAGCGCACTGAGTCTGACCGCAATGCCCAGAGCTCCGCCAATCAGTAAAATTCCCAAGATCATTCCAAGCTTTTTAACATAATAGTTCGTTTTGACCCATTCAATATTTTCTCCAGGGTGCAGCTGCATCAAGTCTGCCTCTACCTGCCGGGAAGAAAACAAAGGCAGTCCCCATGTACAGGCCTTTTTATAGAGAAACAGGGCCATATTGTAAAATATAGAAAAAAGACCTTTTTTCATATCGTGTTCCCGTCCGTCCATGCTGCCTCCATCCGCTTCTTTTCCCATAATCGTTTATCCGCCCATCACTATAACAACAGCCTTTATTCCAGCTCCGCCCTCAAGTGCTCCATAATCCACTCTCCCAGCACAAAAGCGACAAGATAAATACCCAGGCACCCGGTCATAATTATGATTCCCTGTGGATTATGATACAGCCTGTCAAAATACCCGGGATTAGAGAAACTGATATAAGTCAAAATGGCAAAAGGCATTCCTTTCATAATGGACAGCTCCATTTTCCGTCCCCCCAAAATGGCCCGGATTTCCTGTCTTACTTCTATTTTTCTCCCGATCAGCGCTGCCGAGCTTTTGATGATTTCAGACAAATTACCGCCATTTCTTTTGGCGGCTGCAAATACTTCCGCAAACTGTCTGATTTCATCACTGCCGCTTCGCCGTCCCATATCTGCCAGAAGCTCCTCCAGGGTAATGTTGATATCCAGCCCCCTGTGAATCAGCAATAGCTCCCGGCAAATCATGGCATCCCTTCCATACATCAACTCCATATCCTTCCTGCACTCCCGAAAAGCGTTTTCTGCAGAATATCCGGCCTGCAGTGCCGCCGCCACCGACAAAATACACTCCCGGAACTGATCTCCCAGCTCTTCTCCGGCCTTTTCATGGCTTTTTCTCCGGATCCCGCAAAAGCAGAGCACGCCGGCCGCTGAAAGAGGAATCGCTGCCCACAGACTTCTGTAAAAAAACCATGCCAGAAGGCAAACCGCCAAACCGGAAAGCACAACCGCCGTTGTCCTCTCCCCCTTTTTCCAGCATTGGTCATAATAGTCCTGCCGCCTTAAGCTTATCCTCCCGAAGCAGCTCACTCTTTTTTTGAAGTTTGCCAATAATGTGTCCTTCATCATCCTCACCCGCCTCTTCAAATACAAACAGTGGATTCAGTATAATTTCATTATCCCTGCACTCCAACACCTCCGTAATCTCCAGAACCCTCCTGGATTTGTCCCGAAGCCTCCCCAGGTGCACGATAACGTCAATGGCTGAAGCCACCTGCTGCCGGATAGCCATAAGAGGTATCTCCATTCCCATAAGAACCATATTTTCCAGCCTGGACAGCATATCCCTTCCGCTGTTGGCATGTCCGGTGGACATGCTTCCGTCATGGCCGCTGTTCATACACTGCAACATATCAATAGCTTCCGCTCCTCTCACCTCCCCCACGATAATCCTGTCAGGACGCATGCGCAGAGATGTGCGGATGAGCTCCCGAATGGTGATCTCCCGGCATCCCTCCACATTGCTGTTCCGGGTCTCCAGTCGTACTAGATTGGACAGGCCCTGAAGCTGAAGCTCGGCGTTGTCCTCAATGGTGATCACTCTCTCCTCCCGGGGAATATACTGAGACAGCACATTTAGCAAGGTGGTCTTGCCGCTTCCCGTTCCGCCGCTGATAAAAATATTGTACCCGGCCTTCACCAGCCTTTTGAGAAATTCCGCCGCCTCCTGCGAAATGGACGACCATCGAAGCAGCTGCTCCATAGTCACCGGCTTTTCCGGAAACCTTCTGATCGTTACAATGGGACCGTTCAGCGCTACTGGATTCATAACAATGTTAACCCTGGAACCGTCGGAAAGTCTGGCGTCTACAATCGGCGAGGCCTCGTTCACCACCCGGTTGCAGCCCGAAACAATCTGCTGAATTACATCCTGCAGCTTTTCCGTGGATTCGAAGGCTATATCCAGCTCCTGCAGCCCTCCTCCCCGCTCCACAAAAATATGGTCTTTTCCATTGACCATGATCTCCGTTACCGTGCTGTCCTCCACAAAAATCTGCAACAGATCCAGACGGCGCAGGGAATCAAACAATTCCTTCCGCAGGCGTCTGCGCATCTCCACCGGGCATGCCACCAAATCCTTTTGTCCTGTTATGGCTTCATCGATGGCTTCCTCCACCTCCACGTCGGTGTAATCCTTCATGTAATCCATGCGCTCCTGAATCTTCCTGCGCAACTCTTTTTTTAATTCCAAGTATTCCATTGTATCTCCTGTCTATTTCCGATACCGCAGGCCAGTCCATTCCCCGCCTAAATGTCTCCAATCCTATATCCCCGGCATCACTGCATTTCCCGGCCCCACCGCCCCCCAACATCACCGCAGCCTCCTGCCCCGCTAAATCCCGCTGGTCTCGCTGCCTTCCCTCTCAAAGCTCTTTCAGCAGGTCGCGTACCAGCCCGGCCAGTTCCCCCTTCGTCAGCTGTTCCAGCTCCTCCGGAACCTTGCGGATGTGAGGAAGCTTCAGGCATTTTGTCTTTTCCAGCACATCGTCATACTCATACAGCGCCAAAATCTGTTCATACTGAAGCAGTTTACTTCGGGCGACCCGGTTCTCCTGAGTCAGTGTGTAAATCTGCCGGCATTGGCGCAGAATATCAAAAAGTCCCTGCATGCTCTCGCTCAAATCCAGAATCACATATTCGTATTCCCCCAGCTCGTCTATTTTACGCAGAAGCCCCAGCCATTCTGCCGCCGGCACGGTCAACAGATTCTGTCCGGATTTCATAGGCGGAATATAGTCAAGATTTCCGATACGCTTCAGCATGGTCCGCATGCGGAGTCGGAATTTTTCCTTTTCCGCCCCCAGAAAGTACAGCAGGTCCGCCAAATCCAGAGTCTGCATATCTAAAAGCAGCTCAGAGATTCCGGCATAGTGCTCAAAGTTCAGGTAGAGAACGGAATGCTCCCGTGCCAGCAGCTGGCTCATTGTCAGTGCAAAAGAGGTCTGCATACTGCGGTGTATCGGTGTATAATTTCCGATCAGCACAGCGCTGCACTTTTTTCCAAGCCTTGGCAGGGGTGTATCCGCAAACTCCACGTAGATCGCCAGCAGCTGTGTAAGCACATCCTCCGCCCGCTGATACTTATCCACATAAAATATATTTTCCCACCTGACCACTCCGCTCTCACTCAACACCACAAGCCTTCCGGGACAGACAGATTGCAGTGCCTCACAATATGCCGACTCGGAAACTACCACCATTGCCGCGGATTTTTCCTGCTTCAGCATTTCCTGCGCATCCGTGTAGGTATGGATCTCCCAGGGAAGCTCCCTGTTCTTCCTTAAAAACTCCGTCATAAGCTGAGCATATTCCTCTTCTGTGTCACACAGGGCCAACGTCCTTCCGTTTTCTTCTTTCAATACATCCTTCAATAGACACCTCCCAAATACAGAAGCAGACTTAAGAATACCGGGCCGGAAAGACAGATCCCTGTCCGACGCCGCTCCTCCGCATCCTCCATGTAGAGCCGCCATCTGCCGCTTACGGCAACACCCGCCAGGTATGCCAGCAGATACTCCAGCCGCTCTTTTGCATCCTTTTGTTTCATAAACCTTACCATTGAAAATATCACTGCGATCAGCATAGAAAAAAATAAGAACCATAAGATCTTTTCGAAGGGAAGAAACCCTGCGGTCACCCCTAACAGCTTTACGTCCCCGGCCCCCACTGCCCCGATCCGAAAAAAGGGATACAACAGGCACATTATGAGAGCCGCCTCCGCCCCGAAGGAAAAAATACCTCCTCCGCCTTCCGACAGAAAGCGCCATCCCGCTCCCAGAAACGCTGCAGCTGCAATCAAATAATTCGGAATACGCCTCTTTCGATAATCGTATCCGCACGCCGCTGTCAGCAACACGCACAACGCTGCCAATACACCATCTCCTTTATCCTGTTTTGTACTTGAATCCCGAGGCGGAATCTGCCCCAAAGAAAACCTGAGTATTTTGAAAATCTGAATACTTTTGAAATTTCTGAGCTGCCCTGCTCAAAGGTTGTAAGCGGATTATAACCGGTATTAACTCCGTTGGCAAGTAGGTAACGAAAAAAAATTATTTTTTGTCAAATGTCTACAAAATTTTATAGATCCCGATTCCGTAAAGCACCGCAAGCCCCGGAAATCCAAGGATTCCGGATGTCAATACAGTCAGTGCATTGATGCCGATTCCCAGGTCTATGCCCGCTCCCGCCAGGGCCGCATTGATAAAATAAATGGCTATGGTGCCCAGAACACTCCGCATAAACACATTAAGAAGCCACTCCATTTTTTTCCTGACGATTCCCACAAGCACCGCCAGTACGCAGACCGCCAGTATAGCGGCACCTCCCGTCCACTCTCCCCACATATTTTCCGCCCGCATCTTTTCCATTACGCTTCAGACAATCTCCATGTGTCTGAGCCGTTATCCTTTTACTATACACTATGTCCTTTTAAAGAGATATATTCGAAAATTATTCATCTTTAAAGAAATTGGAATAATTTTCATGCAGAGCGTCTATACTTGTAACAACCCAATGGAAAGGACCACACTGCCATGAAAATGTTTTTTAGTCAAAAAAGAGAGACAGGCTCTATGCCGGAGGAAGATCTTTCTCCCGTGGCGCTGCAGGATTCCATAGAAAAAACCCGCCGGGCCCTGGACATGGCCTATGCGGGTTTTGACAACGCACTGGATGAAACTCTGATCGACAGTTATATTTATGAGATCAATTCTCTCCAGAAGAGATACAAGCATCTTCTGAATGTAGCCGCACGGGAAATGCAATGCGCCGACGAATCTCTAAACGTACATTCCCCGGCCCGTGCCCTGGTCGGCCATGTTTTCGGTTAGAGAATTTTTTCCGTAGGTCAGCCCCGCAATAACTGTCTGAGAATTTTTCATGACCGGCCCGGCTTGGTTCCGGGCCGCGATCTGTCCGTAAGCATCTCTGAGAGGAACAATGACCCGCTCGACCTCGCTCAGCGGGTCCTCCTTTTCACGACCTTCTGCCCAAGCCAGTCTCCGAATGCAGAACAGATACAGCTGACGAAGCGACGGTCCCGGCTCGTATTCCAGCCGCAGAGAGTTCATCAGCTCCCCCAGACACGCTCTGCTTTTGCGCATAGCCTCCCGAAAGCCGTTCCGATCCTTACTGTTAAGGGCATTTCTGCCCTCATCCATGTAGCAAAGAAGCATTTCATACAGGATCACTACCATTTCCGTGGAATTCGCCTGTGTAATCCTTAATGTAAACTGTTGTTTTTGTTCTCTGGTCATAAAACCCCTTTTTCTGGCAGCCCTCTAAAGCCCTTCCGGTCATTTTGTTTTACTGCAGCAGCTGCAGCACCTGGGAGGGACGCTCATTGGCCTGGGCCAGCATGGAGGTTCCTGCCTGGGTCAACACCTGGTAGGTAGTATAGTTCGTCATCTCCTCCGCCATATCCACATCCATGATCCGGGAATAAGCCCCCGTCAGGTTTTCGTAGATCACATCCAGATTATTAATGGAGGATTCCAGCCGGTTCTGATATGCTCCCAGCTTTCCACGGACGCTGGACAGATAGCTGATAGCATGGTCCACCCTGGCAATAGCATCCAGTGCACCGCGCTTTGTACTCACATCCAGCTCCTCGATTCCCATGTTTTTCAAGGTGATGCCGGGGATATCCATGGCCAGGATCTGGCCCTCGTTGGCGCCGATCTGAAGCCTCATGGCGCCGATTCCGGTAACATCCACCGCCAGTCCGTCCGCCGCTCCCGTGCCCGCATAGGTAGCGGATGCCGTCACGCCTGATATATCCAAATCCATGATAGGCTGACCCTCCGCGTCCACGATAGATACAATATCACCGTTCAGGGAATAGGAAGCCCCCTCCGGGAAATCGGGCCCCAGAGTCATTTTCACTTCCTTGGTTCCGGCGGTATTATCCACATTCACGGTAATGGATCCGATGGAGCAGTCGTCATAATCAGGATTCAGCACATTCACCGTAATATCCCCAATATTGGAATTGCCGCTGGCAATCTCCATTTTGGCGCCGGTTGCGGGAAAGGTCACCGTGTCCCCCGGCTGCAGATCCAGCCCGGAAATATCCAGCCTCAGCTCAAAGCCCGTGTCATTCTTGAAGGTCACGATATTGTCCCTCACGGAAGCCCTGACTCCGGCAGGGAACTCCGGTCCCAGTTCTATATTATTCACATCGATTTGATATCCCTTGTCTATGATCGCCGCGTCGTTGCTGGTGATCTCCTCGGTCTCCCCCGCCGCCGGATCCGGTTCGGGCATGGGCGCCGTTATGGTAAGGGAATTGATGGTATACACCTTTTCCGGTATCTTGGGTGCATATCCGTTTACCTTTATATCCAGATTGTTGGTAAAGCCCTTCATGTCAAAGTCGCCGTTGAGCAGCTTCATGCCGTTAAACTCCGTGGTTTCGGACACTCGGGTGATCTCCTCCTGAAGCTCTTCCACCTCCTCCTGAATGGTGGCTCTGTCCTTATCGGACAGGGGACCGTTGGCGGCTTTGATGGCCAGCTCATTGATCCGCTGAAGCATTTCACTGATCTCTGTCATGGCGCCGTCCGCGATCTCGATAACGGAAACTCCGTCGCTGGCATTCTGATTTGCCATGGCCAGCCCCGCCAGCTGGGCATCCATCCTCTTGGCCATGGCCAGCCCCGCTGGATTATCCTTGGCGTGGTTGATCTTCAGGCCGGACGAAAGTCTCTCCAGAGACTTCGCCAGAAGGCTGTCGTTATTTGCCAGTGCATTATTGGTCAGCATAGCCGACACGTTGTAATTAATCCTCATAATTTGTTTCTCCTTGCCGGACTGTCTCCAGAAATACCCTGGCCACGCGGAACAGTTCCCCGTTGTCGGCGCCGGTATCTCCTTCTGTCCTGGTGCGATTTATGGCAGCCCCGACATCTGTGGTAACAATACTGATGCTTCCCACCGTCCAGCTGCTCTCCGCTTCCTTTCTAAAGGTATCGGCGATTTTTTGCAAATTCATAACCTCCTGTTTGTCCCCGGCCGTAAAAATTCCCTGCAGCCTTCCTTCCTCCAGTCCAAACCGGGCATGAATATCCCCTTCCGATAAATGTACCCCGATATCCACCGTACCCATCCTGCCGCTTCCCCGGTCCAGAGTCAGATGCACTCTGGACAAGGTGTCTCCTATGTACATGGGGATAAAAAATTCCTGCTGCTTTGCCAGGCTCCCTGCCACGGTAAGCTGTTTATGCCATAGCTGCATTCTGCGCACATCCATGCTGGAATCCGCGTCCAAAACGGCCTCTTCCAGGACAGAGACAGAATCCTCCACCGCTTGGGCGTATTCCGCCTCGAACACATCCCCCTGCTCCAGCAGCCTCCAAAGCTCCTGTCCGGCGCTTACACTTTTTCCCGCTTCTTCCCAAGCCGCCCCGGCTTCCGGCGTATCCGTTTTCGACATTTCTGTCAAATTCGTTTTCGTAGAATCGGACATATCCGTCACATTTTGCCCTCTCCTCTGGCCGCCAGTCCCTCCGGTCCTTCCTCTTTTTCCCGTGTCAAACAAATTCTCAGTACCCTGAACCAACGCCCGGGCTGCCGCAAGATGATCCGCGTTGGCCGGAAGCTCTCCCCGCTGAAGCATTGCAGCGACTTCCTGCTCCGCCGAGGCCACAGCTTTTCTGGCTTCCTCCAGCTGTTCCCTGTTGTATTCCTTCACAGCCTCATCAGAATGCGACACCTCTGTCAATACTTTTTTTATATCCTTTACAAAGGCTCTGCCGATCTGGTCGGATATGCTTTCTCCCTTCCGCACCAGCTCCGTAACGGTACCCAACTGGTCCTCCGCCTTCCGATCCAGAGACTTTACCTTTCCGCTGCGGACTGCGGACAGTAAATTGGAAAAATGCAGCTGGGCCTGGGTATTGACCAACGCTCCCACCACGGCTCCGTCGCTTTTTTCGATCTGTCTCACCAGACGGTAAATGCCGATATAGCTTTCTCTCTCCTGTTCCGTCACTGCTTTGTTTTTTTCCAGTCCATACAAAAAACGGCTGTAGCTCTCCGACTCCCGGTGATATTCTTCAGGAAGACTGTCAAAATATTCCTCCAGCTCCTCAAAGCTTTTCTCCAGAGGATTTACATCGTCCCGTATCATTTTCAGCACGGCGGCAGGGTTCAGTCTGTTGATTACGGACTGCACCTGTCTGTCCGCCTCCATCACCGCCTCCAGATTCTCCTGTGTAATCTCCATGCGGTTGTACCCTAAAATCCGCACTGCTCTGCGGTTTTCCTCCCCGGGTTCAAGTCCCAGCTCCCGCAAAATATCATCCACATTGGCAAAGGCCTTCCGGATGCTGTCGCCCATATCCGCCCTGGGAGCGGTTCCCAGTGCCTCGTAGCTCTCCCCGGCTTTCGCATAGGTCTCCTGCAGCGCCCGGCCCTCCCGGTGAAATTCCTCCAGGGAAGCTCCCGTCCGCCCCTCGGCATAGGTCCCCAGCACCTGGGCAGGCAGCCCAGGCAGACTGTCGATAACGTTTTCCGCCGTATTCAGCAGACGGTACTTTTCCACGGCCTGTTCATCATCCGGGAAATATTGCCTTGCCAGCTGGCTCTCCGCCTGCTTCAGCGCCTCCACCAGCTTTTCCATGGGCTCCGTGTCAATGGAAAAACCGCTTTTTAACAGCCGCAGGTTTACCTCCGCCGTCATGCGCAGCCGGATTTCCTCCAGCTGGCGTCTTGCCGTGATATCTCCCGCAGCGTCCTCCCAGACCTGGCTGCTCTGATAATATTCCGCCAGCTCCACGGCCCGCTCATATAAGTTCCCGGAATTTGGACCTTCCCCGGACAGGGAACCGTGGACAGGATCTATGCCCCTGGCTGTGGCCGATGCCGCCGCCTCCCCAAAGTCCTCGGCTGATGCAGGAAGCTCTGTCCCTTTCAGCTCCTCCATTCTGTCCAGATTCTCCCCTGTAAGAGGCAGCCCCTTTTCCAAAAGCCACCTGGCATCCTCCCGGGAGGTCTCATCCACGTCCCGGCCCGACTGTTCTATGATTCTGTCAATCTGCTCCTGAAAGGCCTCTCCCTGAGGACCGGCGCCGCTTCTGGTATAGTATCCCTGTACATCCTCCTGATAAAACCGGGCCGTTCCGCCTCCTGACGCTCCGGCGCCGCTGTTCTGGGCCAGGTAAAGATTCCAGATCTCCGGTTCCATTTCGTTATCTATGAGATAGCGCATGCTTCCCTCATCAAGGGGCTCAAGCTCCTGAGCCATAGTCCAGGCCCTGGCGACATTATCCAGGTTCTCCCGGGTCAGGGGCAGATCTGCCTCCTGAAAGCTCTTAGCCACAGCCTGTGCCGCCGCATCACTTCCCAGAACTTCCGCCAGCGCCTCCATATCCAGATCGTCCGTATAGCCCGTTATGTTCTTTCCTGCCCGGACCAGCTCTGCTTTAATCTTATCTACGATGGTCACCGCTTCCTTTGGATCCATGCCGCTGAAGTCAAAGCCTTTCTCCTGCATTTTTGCATAGTCTTCTTCCGACATGGTATTTGACATAAGCGTCATATAGTCCCGGCTCACTTCCACGTCAATATTCTCCGCTGCCTGCTGGATCTCGATCAGGCTCTTCCCTTTTCCTGTCTGCCTGCCGGTCTGCTCGGTCCACTGCTGAGGGCCTTGGGCAAAATAGCTGTCCTGGGGAGCCTGGGCGGCGGTGTTCTGCCCTGCCCCCTTCGTTCTGACATCATTCTTATGGTCGGTTTCCACCGATGGCTGCTGGTATTGTGTTATTCTCAAAATGCTTTCTCCTCACCCTGTCCGTTCTATCAAAAATGAATGATCCCGCATTACGCTGATCCCGCTTAAAAAGGTGAACGCGGAATCGCGTTCACCTTTTATTTCGGTAAAAAACATAACTTTCTTTACCCCGGCCGGAAATGGTCTATGACTTAAAACACAAATATCGCCGCTCCGCAGGGGGGAAGATCCATAGTAAAGGAATACTCGTGGAAGTGGAACGGCTCTTCCTCCGCCATAATTTCCGCAGGAATTTTATTCCCCCAGCCGCCGAACCGCTCCTCGTCGCTGTTCAGAAGCAGTCTGTACTTTTTCTTTGCGGGCACTGCCACCCGGTATCCCTCCCGTTTAATGGGGGTCATATTCAGCACAAACAACAGATTATTGGTTCCCCTGGAGGATCTTCTCACAAAGGAATAAACGCTGTTTTCGCCGTCGTCCGCATTCATCCACTCAAATCCCGCCCAGCTGTCATCCAGCTCATAGAGCGCCGGATATTTGCGGTAAAGCTTCAGCAGCTCCTTTACATAATTTTTCAGTCCCTGGTTATTTTTTTCATTCAGTAAAAACCAGTCCAGCTCCCTGGCCTCGCTCCACTCCCGCTCCTGTCCGAAATCCTGTCCCATAAACAGCAGCTTCTTTCCGGCATGACCAAACATATAGGTGTAGCCTGCCCGCAGGTTCGCATATTTGTCTGCAGGATATCCCGGCATCTTATTCACCATGGAGCACTTCAGATGCACCACTTCGTCATGGGACAAAGGGAGAATATATTTTTCGCTCTCATTGTAGCTCATAGCAAAGGTCATTTTATAATGGTTCCCCTTGCGGAACAGGGGATCCAGCTTCATATATTCGCAGAAGTCATGCATCCAGCCCATATTCCACTTGAAGGCAAAGCCCAGACTGTCCCCGCCGATCTTTCCGGTTACGTTGGGCCAGGCAGTGGACTCCTCGGCTATGGTCAGAAACCCGGGATACGTGCCCCTCATCACCGAATTCAGGTGCTTGAAAAATTCTATAGCCTCCAGATTTTCATGTCCGCCGTACTGGTTTGGCAGCCACTGTCCCTCCTGTTTTCCGTAATCCAGGTAAAGAATGGAAGCCACCGCATCCACCCGGATTCCGTCAATGTGAAATTCCCTTTTCCAGAAAAGGGCGTTCGCAATCAGAAAATTTTTCACCTCAGGCTTGCCGAAGTTAAAGATCTTGGTTCCCCAGTCAGGATGCTCTCCCCTGCGGGGATCAGGATGTTCAAAAATGCATCTCCCGTCAAATTCTCCCAGTCCGTGGGCATCAGCAGCAAAATGGGCGGGTACCCAGTCCAGTATGACACCCACCCCCGCCCGGTGGAGCGTATTTACCAGATACATAAAATCCTTAGGGCTTCCGTACCGGGCGGTAGGTGCATAATAGCCCGTAACCTGATAGCCCCAGGAACCGTCGAAGGGATGCTCCGCAATACCCATCAGCTCCACATGGGTATATTTCATTTCCTTCAAATACTCTACCAGCCGGTCTGCAAACTGACGATAATTGTAAAAGCCCTCCGTGCCGTCAGGATGCTTCATAAAGGAGCCGATGTGGCACTCATAAATTGCCATGGGTTCCCTGTTCATATCCTTTTTATCCTGCTGATCCATCCATTTGGAGTCCTTCCATTCAAAGCCGGAAAGATCCGTGACCACAGACGCGGTACCGGGGCGATACTCCGCATAGTTGGCAAAGGGATCCGCCTTATACAGCTTTCTGCCGTCCCATGCGGTAATCAGGAACTTATACATATCTCCCTCCTCCGCCTCCGGAACAAACAGCCCCCAGATTCCTACCGGTCCCAGCTTTTCCATGGGATGGCTCCCCTCGTTCCACCCATTAAAGCTTCCGATCACATGGACCGCCTGGGCATTGGGCGCCCACACTCCGAAATAAACTCCGTCCTTTTCGTCCTCACAGGACAGATGGGCACCCAGCTTTTTGTAGATATCATAGTGGGTTCCCTGGGAAAACAGATACTGATCTGCCTCCGAGATAAAGACCTTTTCCCGTTCCATATACTCTCCTCCAGTTATGCAAAATCTTTTTCCGTCAAGATGATCATGTCCTCTTCATCATACCTCTTTGCGAAAAGTATATCAAGGAAATGACCCAAAGTTTTCCTGTTGGCATGGCGAATCGCCCCATCCACGATCTGCTTGACCTCCATCACCGTCACCACATGATCGATGGTCTGTCTCTCCTCGATCCTGGTGTGAAGAGCCAGCGCGCCCATGTCATCAATGGAATACTCCATTTCCCGGGCATAATGCTTTCCAAAGGCCACCAGCTTATCGTTGCTTAAGGGTTCCAAATCCACTCTTGCGGTAAAGCTTTCCGCAAGACCCGGGTGAGCCTCCAGCATTTTGTTCATGGCTCTCCGGGTATCCTCCATCAGCACGATGACTCCCAGACTATCCTGCTGAAGCCCCTGACGAAGCTCCTCTATTGCGGCCCCCTCCATTCCTGATGCCTTCTCAATAATCAAAGCCCCGCTCCGAACCTTTTTCAGCGTCTCCGGCACCTTCTGAGCGCTGAGCCCCTGGCCTGTGATTTTGGCCACCTTACCGGAAAAATTGCTGTCGGTGATTTGAACCTCCCGTATCAGATTCTTGGCCAGGGTAATGGTGCCCATACCTTCTTCGCCGGTGACGATAATGTTTCCCGTATATGCTGCCAGGCTGATGCTGTCAATAGCCTTCACCAGCTTTTCTCTTCCAGAACGATTTTGAATAAAGGGGGCAAACAGCTCCTTTTCCTCTTGAGTCAGCGCCCTGACCTTGGCCTTTTCCCGTTCTACGGAATCATCCTTATTTGCCAAATCCGCTGACTGCTTTTTCTCTTTTGGGGTTTCATCCGCCGCCTCTTCCGCCTCCCCGGCAGCCTCTTTCTCCGTTTTCTCTCCTTTAGAAGCCTTTCTTTTTTGGGAAAGCCGTTTCGCCCCCTTCGCCGAGGTATTCCCAGAGCTCTCCGTCGTATCTACGGGCGCCTCCGAAGGAGCCTCTCCGGATTCCTCTGAAGGCTCTCCGGATTCCTCTGAAGGCTCTCCGGATTCCTCTGAAGGCTCCCTGACCTCCTCCTGTTTTTTCTCCGAGTCTTCTTCATAGTCTTCCCCGGAAGACTCCTCCATGTACTCCAACACCTCTTCCTCGAAGACTTCTTCTGCCTCCTCCTGAGCTCCTCCGGATTCCTCCGGCTCCCCATCAAGGTCTTCTTCAAAAGGCTCTTCCATGTACTCCAGAACCTCTTCAAACTCTTCCTCCAGAAGCTCCCCGGATTCCTCTGAAGGCTCCCCCATATCCTCCGGGTTTTCCTCCGGGTTTTCCTCCGGTTCTTCTTCATAGTCTTCCCCGGAAAGCTCCTCCATGTACTCCGGCTCTTCTTCCTGGAAGTCTTCGCCGGTTCCCTCCTGAGGTTCTCCGGAATTTTCCTCTGAAGTATCTTCTGTACTTTCCTCAGCGCCCGATCCGGAAATTTCCTCCAGATACTCCAGCTCTTCCTCTCCGGCTCCCTGGCTTCCTCCCGGTCTTCCTGCTGCCGCACCCGGCCTGCCGGCTGCAGGCGTCTTTTCGTTCTCCAGCTTCTCCAGCAGGCCGTCTCTCGCCGCGGCTTCAAACTCGTTGAAAAGCTCACCTGTATGCTGCAGGACACGTTGGCGCACCTCTTCAGCACGCTTTGCGGCGCCTTCCTGCTTCATCCGTTCCCATTCGGCCAAAATATCCTCTATGTTCATCTGCCCTGTAATCTGTTTTTCCATGGCTTCGTTCTCGGGAACCAAGAAGCTGATCTGCCCGTCGGCCTCCTGAGAAAGAACCGAGGCCAGAGCCTTAGGAGGCTGTGCAGTCATCACCTGCTCTTCTCCTCTTGCTTCGCTCTCTTTTCTCATCTGCTCCATAACAGATTTTGCAGTGTCTCCTTCACCGGAGTCTTCAGCCGATTTCTCTTGGGGAGCATCTGGCTCTGCGGCCCCCGCCGATACCGTTCCGGCAATATTCGCTCTTGCGTAAACCTCCTCCAATTCTTTTCCGGCAGCATCTTCCTCCGAGGAAGTGCCCGCCTGGCCTTCAACCGGGAGAGAAGTTTCCTCCAGCTGATCCAGATTTCCTGTTTCCCCGAAGAATACTTCCGAGTCCTCCAGCACCTCCCCTTCGCTGTCCCTGCCCGAACCGGCGGATTTCTCCTCTTGGCCGGTATCTCCGGCAGGCTCTCCGTACGTGCTCCTTTTCTCCGGATTCTGTTCTTCCTGGCCGCCGGAATTTTTATCCTTTCCGGCGTTTTCTTCCGCAAGGATTTCTTTCAACCCCTCCGCCAGCTCAGCCTGGAGATTGATTGTATTATATTGCCCCACATCCATGGTCTTCACCTGGATATCCAGCTCTTCTTCGTCCCCGGCCAGCGAGTTCTCATTATGTTCCCCGGAACTGCCTTCCCCGTAAGCTTCCTCCGGAGCATAGCCCTGGCCCGCCTCTGCGTAAGCGCCTTCCGGTACATAGCCCTGGCCCGCCTCTACGTAAGCGCCTTCCGGTACATAGCCCTGGCCCGCCTCTGCGTAAGCGCCTTCCGGTACATAGCCCTGGCCTTCCCCGCTGTACTCCAAAGCCTCATAGCCCTCTTCCTGTCCTGCCTCCGGCGGCAGATATTCCTCCGTCTCGTTGCTTTTCTCAAATCTGCGGTTATATTTTTCCTGCTGTTCCGGCGTCAGGGGCTGATGGAGCATTTTCAGCTCCATGGCCTTAACTACATACTTCCCCTCACCGAACCACAGGATCAGTTCATCACACTCCTCCACACAGCGGGCCGCTAATCCCACTCTGTGGTAGAGATAAGCCAGCTCATAGGCCCACTTCTCCCGATAATCTCGCTTTTTCAGTTCCTCCAGGACGCCGATCCGTTCCTCCAGACTCACATCCTGAGCCTCATATAGCTTATATTGTAGAATATAACGCCCGGGATCCTTAGGCGCTGCCTGCTGAAACTCCTTATAGTAATTGATGGCCTGAACAAATTCTTCTGTCTTAATGCACAGCTCGCAGAGTGAATAGCAGATTGTCCTGCCTCCGGGCCGCCGCTCATAGGCCAGCAAAAGCATATTTCTGGCGTCCTCGTAGCGTCTGTTTATTTTATACAGGTCGCTGATGGTACACAGCATCATTACGCTTTTCACCCGGCGCCAGTCGATTGTATCCGCCAGCTCCGCCGCCTGGACGTAATCTCCCCGGGCTATCAGTTCCTTGATTTCTTCCGACCTTACCTTATATTCATATTTATCCAAAGTATTCCGCTCCCCATCTTCACAGCAGGGTACGCACATCTGCCGCTTCTCTTAGTAAATTAATATACGCCTGTGGACGCCCGCAATCGATACTCGATTTCAGTTTACCATAAATATAGTGTGTATGTCAAAAATAAATAGGCCTCAGGCCGAAAAAAATACAAGATATTGTGCCGGCATTTCCGCCGAACCTACAACAGATTGCTTAACCGGGCAAATTGCTCCAGCGTCAGCATCTCTCCCCGAATTTCCGGAGAAAGCCCCAGCTTTTCCAGGGCGGCGGCAGTCTGCTGCCTGGTGACCGCCAGCTCCGGAGCATTACCCAGTCCGTTAGCCAGGGTTTTTCTCCGTTGCCGAAAGGACGCCCTGATCAGGGCAAACAGCTTTTGTTCATTCTCCACCGGTACCGGCGGTTTTTCGTACCGGGTCAGCCGGATCACCGCACTCCCCACATTGGGTCTGGGAATAAAACAATTTGGCGGGACGTGGGCCACTACTCTGGGACTGGCATAATACTGCACCGCCAGAGAAAGCGCCCCATAGTCCTTTGTTCCCGGCCCTGCCTGCATCCGATCCGCCACCTCCTTCTGGACCATAAGCGTCACGCTTTTCAAGGGAACCTGGCTTTCAAACAGCTTCATGACAATCGGTGTGGTAATGTAGTAGGGCAGATTGGCCACCACCTTAAGCGGTCTTCCCCCGTTTTTTTCCTCTGCCAGTCTCCGGATATCCACATTTAAAATATCCTCGTTGATCACGGTCACATTCTGGTAATCCGACAGCGTGTCCTCCAAAATAGGAATCAGATTTCTGTCGATCTCCACCGCCGCCACCTCTCTGGCCGCCTCTGCCAGATATTGGGTCATGGTCCCGATCCCCGGGCCGATCTCCAATACGCAGTCCTCTCCGGTAATCTCCGCGGCGGCAATGATCCGCTCCAGCACATTGCCATCAATCAGAAAATTCTGACCATAACGCTTCTGAAAATGAAACTGATATTTTTGAAGTATCTCTATGGTATTTTTCGGATTTCCCAAATACGCCATTGCTTTTCTCCCTGTCCTTGTCAAACCCTCTGCTGTATCCTTCTGTGCTACCTCCGCCTTCCGGCAAGACATTTTGACTCCACAGACCTTCAGGCATATTGCTGCCCCTGCAGATACGCCAGCACCTGCGTCAGATCACGGAATATTTCCGTGGAAAGCTCTTTTATTTCTCTGTCCGGCGCAATCATATCCGGAACAGTCAGACAGCTCATGCCGGCGGCATGAGCCGAGCGGACTCCGTTGGGCGAGTCCTCCACTGCAAAGGTCTTTCGGGGATCTGCCCCCAGCATTTCACAGGCCAACAGATAAATATCCGGCCTGGGCTTAGAATGCTCCACCATGTCCCCCGTCACCACAACGGAAAAATAGTGCCCTATGCCGGCCCGTTTCAGGTGTTCCATCACCGACTCCCTTCTGGTGGAAGAAGCCAGTCCCACAGACCAGCCCTCGTGCTCAAGCCACTGCAAAAGCTCCTCAACCCCCGGCTTTATGGGCAGCCCCTTTTCTTCTATATATTTCCAAAAATGTTCCGATGCCTCCCCTCGAAAGCCCTGATAGTCAAAGTCCGGCCCGTAGGCTGCCATAACAAGCTGTCTGCTGTCATTGGCGTTCAGACCAATACACCTGGGAAATATTTCCTCCATCCCCGACAGTCCATGTTTCCGGGCCACAGTTATCCAACTGTCTTGAAGCAGTCTCTCTGTGTCAAACAACACTCCGTCCATATCAAATACAATTGCTTTCCTGTGCATTCTGATTTCCTCCAAGCTCCATTCTCCTGAAACGGGAAACGGCTCCCGGAATTCAACATTTCCGGAAGCCGGCCTTTTATTTTCCATCGGAAGGAAGTTTTGCCTGCTCCACATCCGCATAATAATTCTCCCGCAGAATGTATGCGCTGAACTGATATCTGTCCTTTACTTCCTGTTTCTTCCCGGCAAAATATTCCTCCCTCTGATCCTCCGGAATAATATCGTTTCCCTCCGCATCCTTCAGCCAGATAGGATCCAGCTTTTTAGGATTAATTACGGAATCCGTCACAAAACTGCGATCGTTAAAAATTACCATACCCTCTTCGTCCGAAAAAATATCCCGTCCGGCATACATTCTGGAATCATAATCAAATCCGAAAAGATTCAACAGTGTGGGCACAATATCCATGGAACCGCATGCCTTGCTCACATGAACCGGCTCCTCCTCCATGGCCGAATTCCACAAAATCAAACTGTTTCGGTATAAATCCATGCCTTCCGACAGGGACCTGCCCGCCAGCTCCTCGTATTCTTCCAAAGGCATGTCATAAGGATAATGATCCGCGCTCAGACAAATCACTGTCTTATCCAGCACCCCGGCTTCCTCCAGCTGTTTCAGCATATACTCCAGGGCTTTATCCAACTCAATATGGCAGGCGATATAAGCCCTTGCCCCCTCCGACATGTCCAAATCCGCCACAGCCTCCCGGTTCTTTGAAGACATGGCATTCCCTGTGAAGCTATACTTCAAATGTCCGGAAACCGTCATATAATACACATGAAACCGCTCTTCCGCCAAATATTCCGACATAGTCCCCTGCATCATCTCCAGATCTGAAGCCGGCCAGGCATTGGGATTTTCCATGGGGAATATCTTATCCCCCCACTCTTCCTCCGAAAGCTCTCCCAGCTTGCTGGCTTTAAAATCATAGCCCAAATGAGGATGAGTGACATTCCTGTCATAGTAGGACAGGGTATTGTCGTGGTAGGCAAAGGACTTGACGCCCTCTTTTTCAAAAAATCGGGGCAGCGTATAGGGCAGTTGATTTTCCGAACTCTTGCGCAGACTAAACTGGCCATCCGGTATCAGTGCCGTACAATTAATATATTCTCCGTCAATCGTACTGGTCTGCCAAAGAGGAACGTAATAGTTGTCAAATACAAAGCCCGAGTGGGTCAGCCGGTACAGGGTAGGTGTCAGGTCCTCCCGGATGGCATAGGTGGAAAATCCCTCCGCCGTAAGGTAAATCAGGTTATAGCCCTCAAAAATTCCCGTATATTCATTGGAGAGTGTAGGCTCCAGCCCCTGGATATAATCCGCCAGCCAGATCTGCTCCTTATTGTCCGCCAATGCGTGAAGGGTTTCATAATCCAGATCAAATTGATGTGGAAAAGGAAGCTTTGGCTCCTCCGGAACTTCCCCTTCTTGTTTTTCCTGTTCTGACCCCGTCTGGCCGGGATCAGCCTGCTGTAGAGTATCGGACGAATTTCCATCCTGGCCGGGATCCGGTGCACCCGTCTCCGGCAGGTTCGCCTCTGTATCCGGCGAACCGCTGCTTTCTCCCCCAGCCGCCATGACCTGGGCGGGATCTTTTCGGCCTCCCGCCATCATGCCGCTGACCAGGCGCTGTAAGCTTGTGGAGGTATCCCTCTGCAGTGCAGGCAGCACCCCCATGTATTCCGCCACCGTCAGCGGGTCATAAAATTCATCATACACTTCATAATAATCCGCATCCAGGTACTTTCCCACCTGCATAACCACAACGCTGCCGGCAATACCCACCGCCGTAATGGCGGCCGCCTGCATAACCTGAGTCAGAGAAAGCGTAGGCAGATCCCACTTCACTTTCCTTCTGTTCCAGCTTCCGGCCCTGACCCGCACCCGTTTCAGCACCAGCGGCAGGGCAACCGCCGGCAGAATAAGAAGGATCAAAAAGGGCAGCGCCCGAAGGATTCCGTCCAACGCCTCCCTCCAGTAATTGGTCAGGGCATCACCGCCGCCCCGAAACATGGCCTCCCATAAAAGAGGCTGCCTGAAAATCCGCAAATACACCAACTGAGCGCCGGTCCACACCACAGGAAGCCACAGTGCCAGATACCAGGCAAACTTTTTCAGCCACTTCCGGAGCACACCGATTATAATCGTCTCCACACCAGCCCAGGCCGTAATCAGCATTATTAAATATACCGGCCAAAATCCGCTCCATCCGAAACCACTGAAATGATACACCAATTCCAGATACAGCATCAAACCCGCTAGACTGCACCACAGTATAAGCATAATCTCAATTCCCGTCTTTCGTATATATTTCACCTGCCCAATAGCAACCACACGCATTGTAGCACAAAACAACATAAAAGTGGAGCATCCAATTCTTAAAATTTGTTTATACACCCGTTCAACCAGTCACACCAAAACCACCCTGTCCCCATATCCCGGCGGAAGCACATGCTCCAGTATCTCATGATACTCATCAAACTCCACCCTGTCCCTATATACCAAAAGCTCCATTTCCACCCCGAAAAGAAGTACCCTGAAATCCATTGCCTCCATGCCCCAGCGCTGATAGAAGGCCTTCCGTCGCAGGCGCTTCTGCGCCTCCTCCCGGCTGATTCCCGTCGGCTGCTCTTCCCCGTCCTTCAGTCCCTGGGTGCTCTCTATTTCCAAAAGAAATTTTTTTCCCGCAAAACGCTCCTGGAGCTTTCTCAGCGCCCGGCCTCCATGCCCCGAATTACGCAGATCCGGGTCAATGGCAAAATAATCCAGTAACGCCATATTTCCATACAGCATCATAATAGCCAGGCCGCAAAAGCACTCCTCTTCTATATAAAGAATGTTAAACTGCCCCTTCTTCCGACCCTCCAGCATAAACGAAAAAGGCTTCTTTTCGTTCTCCGGGAAGGCTGCCTCATAAAGCGTCTTCACCTTCTCAAGCTCTTTCCTTGTCACTGCCTCTCTGATTTCCATAGCTGCTCCCCTGATTCCAATTCTGTATTTCCGATGCCATTCACGTCGATTTAATAAAGCCTCTGATAACTGAACATTTTATCATACTACCTCTATTACGTGCAAGGATAACTCAATTTCCCTATTTTCTTCATGTTCGGATTATGATAAAATAAAGGGTGCCGCAGGAATAATTTCTACCCACGGCAAATATAGGACAAAATCGAAATGAAGTATCCTTTATTTCTTAAAATGGTGGTATGGCAATGAAAAAGAAAAACTTTTCTCTGTTCCCTTATCTGCTGCAATACATATGGCGTTATCTACTGGGCATCGCCGTCCTGATGCTGGTGGATCTGTCCAATCTCTACATCCCCCAGTACACCGGCGACTGCATTGACGGACTGGCCGCAGGCACGCTGGGACCCGACGGGGTGATATCTCTTCTGCTGAAGCTTCTCCTGGCCGGCCTTCTGGTCATGGGAGGGCGTTTTGGCTGGCGGTACTGTATCATCGGCGCTTCCCGGGGAATCGAGTACAAACTTCGGAACGATATGTTCGCTCATCTGGAAACCCTTTCCGCCCGCTATTTCAACAGTCATAAAACCGGAGATCTGATGGCACATTTTACCAATGACCTGCAGGCCATCCGCATGGCCGTGGGAATGGCCGTAATCACCGCCTTTGACGCTGTGGTCATGACCATCATGGTATTGGTAAAAATGATCGTTCATGTGGATTTCGGGCTCACTCTTCTGGCCTTTATTCCCCTGACCCTGGTGGCGGTGGGCTGCTATTTTTATGGTATTGAGTCTAAAAAACGTCAGACCCGGCGCCAGGATGCCTTCTCTCATCTGTCCGACAAGGTGCAGGAGAGCCTGGCCGGAATCCGGGTGCTGAAATCCTTTGTCCAGGAGGAAGCAGATTTTCGTTCCTTTGAAGCCGCCAGTGAAAATAATATGGAAAAAAACCTGGCGGTGGTGAAGCTGCGCGCCGTCTTCGGCCCCGCTCTGGATGCCGTTACAGGCTTAAGCCTGCTGCTGACTCTGGCCTTCGGCGGAAAAATGGTTCTGGCCGGCCAGATCACTATCGGTCAGTTTGTAGCCTTCAATACTTATATCGGCATGCTGGTCTGGCCTATGATTGCCTGCGGCGATTGCATCAATGTTTTCAGCCAGGCCGCGGCTGCCTTCCAGCGGATCGCCTGCATTTTCCGGGAAGAGGCGGATATCGTGGATATCGCCCCCGAGACAGCGCCTGATACCTCCCTGCACCTGGACGGGGACATTCAGCTGAAGGACCTGACCTTTACCTACCCCGACGGAGAGCTGCCGGTGCTCAAGCATATCAACCTGCATATCAGGCCCGGAGAAATGCTGGGAATCCTGGGGCGCACCGGAAGCGGCAAGTCCTCCCTGGCAGATCTTCTTTTAAGAGTGTACGACTGCGAAAAAGGAATGCTGCTCTTGGACGGCAAACCCATTGATGAAATTCCACTGGCCGTGCTGCACCGGGACATGGCCTATGTGCCCCAGGAAAATTTCCTGTTTTCCGATACCCTGGAGGAGAATATCGCCTTTGGCCTGGAGGCCCGCATTCAGGATCATCCGGAGCTGAGGGAGGATATCACTCACGCCGCGTCGGATGCCTGCATCCATGATAATATCATGGAATTCCCCAAGGGCTATCTGACTCTGGTGGGAGAGCGGGGCGTCACCCTCTCCGGCGGCCAGAAGCAGAGAAGCTCCATTGCAAGAGCGCTTCTGAAGGACTCCGCCGTGCTGATTCTGGATGATTCCCTGTCCGCAGTGGACACGGATACGGAAGAGCAGATCCTGGAAAACCTTATGCGGCTGCGCCGGGGCAAAACCACCATCATCGTGGCCCACCGTATTTCCACCCTTCAGAAGGCAGACCATATCGCCGTTTTAAGCGAAGGGGAACTTACCGAATACGGCACCCACCAGGAACTGCTGACCCGTAAAGGCTTTTATGCCCATATCTATGAAAAGCAGCAGCTGGAGGAAGAGCTGGCCGGTTACGCCTGAGGAATCAGGGGCCCACATTATTGTTCCTGAAAGGCCTGCCCTGCAAAAGCCGGGCATATTTACATAAAGGAGCTTACCACCCATGAGTGCAATAAATGATGACAAAATAGAATCCGGTTACAGCGGGAATGCCCTGCTGCGTCTCATGACCTACATGAAGCCCTATGCCGGCCAGGTCCTCCTCTGTCTGGTACTGGTTCTGGCCCTTACCGGCTTCGATCTGTACCGCCCCACCCTGATCGGGGACGCCATTGATCTCTTTAAGGACCGGGGGGACTATCAGGTGATTCTGGATACTGCCATAAAATACGGCATTGTGCTGATTCTCAGCCTGATCTTCAATGTAAGCCAGACCTGGATCCTCCAGAAAACCGGCCAGCGGATCATCCTCACGGTCCGCAAAGATTTGTACGCCCACATCCAGAGCCTGAGCAGCCGATATTTCGACCTGACTCCCGTGGGAAAGCTGGTAACACGGGTCACCAACGATGTGGAGGCCCTGGACGAAATGTACTCCGGTATTTTGGTGCGGCTGTTCCGCAATATTGTAAAAATTCTGGGGCTTGCCGCGGTCATGCTGCTGATGGACTGGCAGCTGGCGCTGATCTCCTTTGTACTGCTGCCCCTGGTGGCAGTCCTCACGGTGATCTTTCGCAAAATCGCCCGAAGCACCTACCGCATCACCAGGGCCAGGCTCACCGATATCAATACCTTTTTATCCGAGAATATTTCCGGCATGCGCATTATCCAGATTTTCGGCAGGGAAAAGCGGAAATATGAAGAATTTGAGGACAAGAGTCATAAGCTCTACAAAGCATTTTACCGGGAGATGCTGGTGTTTGCCATCTTCCGTCCTCTGATCTACATTCTGAGTATTCTTGCGCTGATGATCGTGCTGGGCGTGGGAAGCCGGGAAGTGCTGGGCGGCGTGATTTCCATCGGCACCCTGTACATTTTTTCCCAATATATACAGTCCTTCTTTGAGCCCATCCAGGAGCTGGCGGAACAGTTTTCCACCCTGCAATCCTCCCTGGCCTCTGCGGAAAAAATCTTTACCATCATGGACGAAGCTGTCCTGGTGCCGGAGGCGGACCAGCCGGTGAAGCTGCCCGATATATTGGGAAGGATCGAATTTTCCCACGTATGGTTTGCCTATGACAATGAAAATTATGTGCTGAGAGATGTATCCTTTGTCATTGAGCCGGGACAGAGCGTAGCCTTTGTGGGTGCTACCGGCGCAGGAAAATCCTCCATTTTGAACCTGATCGGCAGATATTATGATATTCAAAAGGGAAATATTTACATCGACGGCGTAGATATCCGCAAGCTCAGCAAAAAGCAGCTGCGGAGCGCCATCGGCCAGATGCAGCAGGATGTCTTTATCTTCGAGGGCACTGTTGAGAGCAATATCCGGCTGTACGATGAGGACATCTCCGAGGAAGACATCCGCAAGGCCGCCGAGTACGTCAATGCCGCCCACTTTATTGAAAAACTGCCTCACGGCTATCAGGAGCCTGTGTCCGAGCGGGGTTCCACCTTCTCTGCGGGAGAACGGCAGCTCTTGTCCTTTGCCCGCACTCTGGCGCATAAGCCCAAAATTCTGGTCATGGACGAAGCCACCGCCAACATCGATACGGAGACCGAGCTGCTGATCCAGGAGGCCCTGGAAAAGCTTATGCGGGGACGCACAACCATCATGGTAGCCCACAGGCTTTCCACCATTCAGCACGCGGACTGCATCATGGTTATGCACAAGGGCAAAATCAGAGAACAGGGGACCCACCAGGAGCTTCTTGCCAAAAACGGAATCTACAAAAAGCTTTATGAATTACAGATCCATCACGAGATAACTGCATGATATATTTCAGCGGTCATGGGGAGACGCCGGAAACGTTCATGTATGAATTTATGTAAAAAGGGGTTAATATGCAAAGGATTCTTATCGCGGAGGATGCGGAACTGAACCGCGAACTGCTTCAAAACATGCTGGCAGATGAATATCTGGTGGATACAGCCGCCGATGGGGCACTGGCACTGGAAATGCTTCGAGCGCATCCGGAGGAAACCGCTGCGCTTCTTCTGGATCTGCAGATGCCCAAAGCGGACGGCTTTACGGTTCTGGCCAAAATGCGGGAAATGGGCTGGATGGAAAGAATCCCCGTGCTCATCATCAGCGGCGAGCATTCCGTGGAAATCGAAAACCAATGCTTTGAACTTGGGGTCTCGGATTTTATCCACAAGCCCTTTGTAAATTCCATAGTAAAAAACCGGGTCAGAAATGCAGTGACTCTGTTTACCTGCAAAAATCAGCTGGAGCAGAAGGTCGCGCTACAGGAGAAGACCTTGAAGGAAAAGGATCAGATCATCCGGATTCAGACCGAAAAGCTCCGGGAAGCAAAGCCCTTTAACATCCTGATGATGGAATTTCAAGCCGCTATCATGGAGGTGGAGACACGGTTGAAGGTGCTGAATGCACAGTTTTCTCAGCAGTTTAACCGGAATCCCTTTGAATCCATCAAAAGCCGGCTGAAGACCCCGGAAAGCATTTATGAAAAACTGGAACGCAAGGGCTATCCCGTCACGGTGGAAAGCATCCGGGAGAATCTAACAGACGTGGCAGGACTGCGGGTAATTTGTTCCTTTCCCGACGATATTTACCGCCTGGCGGAATACCTGATCAAGCAGGACGACATTATTCTTCTGAACGAAAAGGATTACATCCGCAGCCCTAAGCCCAATGGCTACCGCAGCCTTCATCTTATATTAAATGTACCCATTTTTTTATCCGACGAAAAAAAATATATGAAGGCGGAGGTTCAGTTCCGCACCATCGCCATGGATTTCTGGGCCAGTGTGGAGCATAAGCTGAAATATAAAAAGGATATGGAAAATGCCGACGAAATTGCCCGCCGGCTGAAGGACTGTGCAGATTCCATTGAGGAGCTGGATTATCGGATGCAGAGTATCCGCAATCAGATTGACCGCAGTCTGCACTGAGGCAGTTCCTGATGCCGCCTCTTTCATACTGTCCCCGTCGATCTTCACAGACGGCGCAGATACCCCTTCCCACAAGCGCAAGTTCCCACTGCATTACGCCTCTTGGGTTCCGTCCGGTATTCTCACAGCCTCTCCGGCAATGACTGCCCCTGCGAAATCGCGAATATCAATCAGCTTTCTGGCAAATACCATTCCGCCCATTATCATTTCCGTATTGTGCTGGTCGGAGCCCCCGGTGAGCGGCAGTCCATGCTCCCGGGCGTAGTTTATTGCACATTCATTGTACTCCGGATGCAGAGGGATTGTTTTTCGGGTGCTGGAATGGGTAGCATTGACCCCCTCCACCCCGTCCACATACTCCGGAAACAGCCGGATTTCCGAGATATAGGAAGCCTCCCGGAAGGGATGGGCATGAACCACGATCCCGCCCCCCTGATGAACCAGCTCAAACTGCTCCGGTATCGTGGCATCCCGGATCTGGGGATGCTCCAGCAGCCACTTCTTGTCCGGCCCGTAGATCAAAAATTCTGTTCCCTGATAGCCCGACTCCCAGCCGAAAAACACCTGCAGTCCCAGCTTGTCTCCCTCTGCCTTGGCATGCTCATATCCCAGGCAGAAACGCTCCACCCAATCTTCCCAGGGCAGGCTTCTGTCCACCGCAGTATTTCCATAAAAGAAATGATCTGTGATAATTATCCCTGTATAGCCTGCCGCCGCATAGGCCCGGGCCATTTCCTCTCCGGTGCTGCCGGCACAGGCACTGGCCTCCTTCGTATGCATATGCGTTTCGTACCAATATTCTCCTGCTCTCACTGTTTTCCCTTTCTTTCAGCTGCCCTGACTGCTTCGCCCATTCGCCCTGGCTGCTTCACAGCCCTTGTCACCTGATCTGTCAAAGTCTGTCTGCCATCCGTATCAGCCAGCAATGTGAATCAGCCCCCTGCACCGGTTCAGGGCGGCATACAGCTCCTGCTTTCTGGGCATAGCCAGATTCCCCGGAATATCGCCGCCGCAGAAGGCGCCAAAGCCTTTGACATCCATGTGATCGCAAATCTCCTCCACCGCCTGTCCCAGGGTACGCTTTCCGTCAAAGCTGTGCAGCTTCATATACTTGATCAGATAGGCCAGAGCCGTCAGCTGCTGACTGTCTACCAGCTGCTCCACATACCTCATATCCACGGTCTCATGGTTGATGGAAAAGCCGTCCAGTCCGCCGGTTTTGATCTTAATCCTGTCGTCCTTGGCAAAACCTGCATCCCTCTTCACGATCCGTCCGAAATCAGGAGCCTCCGCCTTCCTGGCTCCCTCCAGCGCATAGGGGTATTTTAGCGCCTCCCCCTTTGCCAGCGCCGTGATCTCCAAGGGCTGGTACCGGTTCATCTGAATCACCGTGTCCGCCTTGTGGAAATAGGCCCCGGAGCTTCCTGCCACCAGAATGGTGGAAATTCCGTTTTCCTCATACAGCTCCCGCACTCTGTCAATAAAAGGAATGATAGGCTCCACATCCCTGCTCACTACCCGCTGCATCAGCTCGTCCCGTATCATAAAGTTGGTGGCGCTGGTGTCCTCGTCTATCAGGAACACCTTCGCTCCCATCTCCATAGCCTCCACCGTAGCCGCTGCCTGGGAAGTGCTTCCGCTGGCATCCTCCGTGGAAAAGGAGGTGGTATCCCTGCCGCTGGGCAGATTGCGGATAAACATGGAAATATCTGTATTCTGAATACTCCTGCCGTCCTCTGCCCGAAGCTTCATGGCGCTGCCATCGGTGATCACATATTCCCTGCCGTCCCCGGCAATATGGTTATATACCCCCAACTCCAGCGCCTCCAGCAGTGTAGACTTGCCGTGATAGCCGCCGCCTACGATCAGGGTGACGCCTCTCTTGATCCCCATGCCCACAAGTCTTCCCCGATGAGGCAGCTCCAGGACCACCTCCATGGACTCGGGGGAGGTAAAAGCCACCGCCTCCTTCATGGGAAGGGAAGAAATGCCGGACTTCCGAGGCAGCAGGGAACCGTTTGCCACAAAGGCCGCCAGCCCCAGAACCTCCAGCTGCTCCCTGATATACTGCTGGTCATCCGCCAGATACAGCACCTGATCCAACGCCTTCCTGTCACAGGAGGATGCCAGAAGAGTCTGCCGGACGCAGGCGGGGAGAAAATCAAACAAAATCTTTCCCAGCTCCTGGGAATTGATGGTCCTGCCGTTTGCGGGAAAGCCAATCTCCATGCGTATGGTAATGTCGCCGTTTTCCGTGTTCACCCAACAGGCGCTGTGCTCCAGAATCTCCTGACCCGGCTGGCTTATCCCCATCAGACCGCTTTTTCCCGAGCCCTTTGCCCGAAAGGAGTACTCCCGGATTTTTGCGGCAATCCGCCGCAGCAGGTAGTCCTGAAAGGCGATGCGCCTCTGCTTCGTCTCATAACAGCCTCCGTCAAAGCCGGCTATCCGTCCCGGAATCCGGAAACTCACCCGGGAGGGCGCTGCAAAGGGATCTCCCTGTACATGATCTATGGAAAAAACATATTGCTGAAACTGGTATTCTCCTTTTGTGTCCTTATAAGCCGGGTAGCCCTTATGGTCGATTTTCCACAGGATAGCCTGCAGATCCTTATCCGTCTTCATCCCCATCATCCGCCTTTCTGCTCTATGTTGATGCGGGCTCAGCAAAGAAAACCCGCATCGTATATTCAGCAGTATTATATCCGAAAAAATATTAAAAATCAATATTGTTGCCGGGTATTGATCTATGCTACACTACTTCATAAAGAGTAACCAGGAAATTACAATTTACATGATACTGTAAGAAACGGAGAAACACCTATGACAAACCGTCTTCAGAATATGACTCAGGGAAAGCCCCGTAAACTGATCTTCACATTTGCCCTGCCTCTGATGCTGGGCAATGTTTTCCAACAATTATATACGGTAGTGGATACCATGGTAGTGGGAAAGTACCTGGGAGTGGGCGCTCTGGCCGCTCTGGGCGCCGCCGATTGGCTGAACTGGATGATGCTGGGTATCATCCAGGGGTTCACCCAGGGCTTCGCCATCCCCATGGCTCAGGAATTCGGCGCAGGGCATTACGACAGGCTCCGCAAGGTCATCGGCTCCTCCTGCGTTCTGTCCGTAGGATTTGCTCTGGCGCTGACTCTGGCAGGGCAGCTGCTGGCCCGTCCGGTGCTCCTTCTCCTGCAGACGCCGGGAGACATCCTGCCGGATTCGCTGCTTTATCTGCGAATCATGTTCCTGGGCATTCCCATCGTGACAGCCTACAATCTGCTGGCCTGCATCCTGCGATCCCTGGGAGACGGCAAAACGCCCTTGCAGGCCATGATTGTAGCCTCCGCCGCCAACATTGGGCTGGATCTGCTTTTTGTGATGGTTTTCCACTGGGGAATCGCTGGCGCCGCTGCCGCAACCCTCATTGCGCAGCTGATCTCCGGCCTGTTCTGTCTGTACCACATCTGCAGATTGGAGATTCTTCGCCTGAAGGCCGATGACTTCCGTTTTCAGGGACAGCTGTGCCTTCGCCTTTTAGGGCTTGGTTCTCCCATGGCCTTCCAGAACTGTATTATCGCCATCGGCGGCATGATCGTACAATTTGTGGTCAATGGTTCCGGCGTAACCTTTATCGCCGGCTTTACCGCCAGCAATAAGCTATACGGCATTCTGGAGATCGCAGCCTCCTCCTACGGCTACGCCATGATCACCTACGTGGGGCAGAATCTGGGGGCCGGAAAATACAGCCGGATCCGCCAGGGAATGCGCTCCGCCATCATCATTGCCATTGCCACATCCATCGCCATTGCAATGGTCATGCTTTTGGGCGGAAGAGCCATCCTCAGCTGCTTTGTTTCCGGCACGCCTCAGGAGGTGGAGCAGACTCTGCAGGTAGCATATTTTTACCTGTCCATCATGAGCGTGGCCCTGCCGGTGCTATATCTTCTGCATGTGGTACGGTCCGCCATTCAAGGCATGGGCAATACTCTGCTCCCCATGGTCTCCGGCATTGCGGAATTTACAATGCGAACAGCCACTGCCCTGCTGCTTCCTCTGGCAGTAGGAGAGGTGGGCATCTTTTTTGCAGAGCCTGCCGCCTGGGCCGGAGCCGATGTGGTACTGGTGATCAGCTATTTTGCCATTTCGCGCAAATACCTGAAGAAGGAAAACCAGACTTCATAGTCAGCCAAATGACTATTATACCGTCTCCGGAGTCAGAAGCCTTTCATCTGCCTCCCCTGTCCCAGGCCTCCAGGCTTATCAGCGCTATGTGTCTGGAAACATTGTAGGTGCGGATCCCAAGATCTGCCGTTCTGTCCTGAAGCCTCCTCATCCAGTAATAGCCGAAGCCGTCACAGCTGTACCCGGAAAATGTATCCGTCAAAAGGTCTCTGCCGTACCTCACTGCATCCGGCGCTCCAAAGGCCTCCACGGAATACCCCAGTTCCTTCAGGTAAGGCACCAGCGCCGGGGCGGCGTCCGCACTGAGGCTGCCCAGGTAAGCAAAATCGCTGTAAGGCGCCCTTTCTTCCATGCTGTCTGCAGCCGCCGGGCCCGCCCCGAGACTTTCCTGCCGGGGCGCGCTCCCAGACCCAGCAACGCCTGCCATACTCTTTTATCCACTCTGCCGCCTTTTTCCTTCTGATACCAGCTTCCGTCCCTGATCGGGCGGGGTATTTCCTCCATACAGGCGAAGGTCAGCCGGTAAATGCCTCCCAGATACTTTCCCAGCTTCCATTTGGAGGTGTCATAGAACTGCTTCAGCAGCAGGCTCATGGTCAGCAGGAACACCCCCAGCTTATTAAAGAAAATAATTCTGGCATCATCGGTGCAGAAAGTGGAAACGCCCAGCGCAATGATGGCAGCCATATAAAAGGCGCTTCCTTTTTTTAAGGTAATCTCCAGTTTTGACAGCGATAAGCACAAAAACAAGAGGCTGCCTGCGGCGAAAAAAGGGAAGGTAATCCCCGATCCGTTTTTATACATGCAAAAAGCATAAAACACTGCGTACAAAAATGCCCCCGGCCCGAAGAAATGGAAATTCTCCTTCAGCTTTTTCGTCTCCCGGGTCTCCTCTTCTACGGGTTTGCGCCCCGCCCCGGCGTCGGTTCCTGGGTTTTTCCGCCGATTCCCCGTTTCTCCTCCCTGCCGGGGAAGAACGGCTTCCTCTCCCGCCCAGGCCGTACCTGCGCAGGTTTCCTGATTCATCCATACTCCCTGATTTAAACCACTCATCATTTACTCCATTTCTGCGCCGTCTTTTGCGCATAGTGAATCTGCGGCAGGCAGTCCGCCGCTTCCTTCCCCAGGTACAAATTCCAGAATATCCCCCGGCTGACAGTCAAGCGCTCTGCAGATAGCCTCCAGCGTGGAAAATCGCACCGCTCTGGCCTTATTGTTTTTTAATATGGACAAATTGGCAAGGGTCAGATCCACCTGCCCGGCCAATTCCGTGAGACTGATCTTCCTCTTTGCCATCATCACATCCAAATTAACTATAATTGCCATATTTACACCTTTCTGACCAAATTACTGCAGCCCTTCGGCATGCAATTGCTTACACTGCCAAACCGCTCCTTATATGGTCAAATCGTTTTCTTCCTTGAAGCGTACTGCCTCTTCAAAAACATAGGCCAAAACCTTGCTGAAAAGACCTGCAATGATAAATACCAATATAACCACTCCCATTGCGATGGTCATATACACAATGCTTCTGACCATGGACATCAGCGCAATGAAAAAACTCCAGCTGCCCATTTTCCGCAGGCTCACCACATTTTCCCGAACAAAACAGTCCTCTGCAAGCACCGTCCTGAAAATTTTTCTCAGCTCCCACAGCAGCTTCAGGGCTGAAATGCCCAGAACAAAATAAATGATTACCGTTTCCTCATAGTGCTCTACCATATAGGGAAGCTGTCTGCCCACTAGCTTCACGCTCCAAGGCAGGGACACGGTCACGGCGATTCCCGCAAAAAACATAAAATCCAGCAGAAATTTTGTCCATATGGTCAGATCCTTTTTCGCTTTTTCCATAGTCCCTCCGTCACATGCTCCTGACGTTTGTCAGAATCATAAATCCTTATTTTTGAAGTAACTATATCACCATGCAGATCGAAAGTCAATATATTTTTATTGTTAATCGATAAAATTCGGATTTGTTTTTTTACATTTTCCATGATATAATTCGCTCATAAACTCTGCCGCAGACACGATGCTCAGCTGCTGTCCGCGGAACCAGTTCGGGACAGAGGAAAGTATGGAAGTAAACATCTATATATAGGATGGATGCCCGCTGACGCGGACAGGAGGTATAAAATGGAACGAATACTGATCGCAGAAGACAATGCGGAAAATAATCAACTGATCAGGGAATATCTGGAATCCCATGGATTTATATGCTCTCAGGCCTTTTCCGGCAGCGAAGCACGGATGCTGTTTTCCATGGAGGCCTTCGATCTAGTCCTTTTGGATCTGATGCTTCCGGGAATCCCGGGGGAAGAGCTGGTACCGCTTTTTTCCAAAAAGGTCCCTGTGATCGTGCTTTCTGCAAAAAGCGGACTGGACAGCAAGGTGGATGTGCTTTCCGCCGGAGCGGAGGATTATATTTGTAAGCCCTTTGACCTGCCGGAGCTTCTTGTAAGGATTCAAGTTCAGCTGCGCCGGAGAAGCAGAGATAAAACCGGAGAGGCTTCGGATACCGGAGAAAAGGACATGGTCTGGCAATATAAAAAATGGATTCTGGATCCTTCCACACAGGAGCTTTCGGCAGACGGCGCTCCCATCGAGCTGACCCGGCATGAATTTCTCATTCTGGAGCTTCTGATCCGCAACCCCAGGCGGGTCTTTTCCAAGCAGATGATCTACGAATACGCCTGGGGACAGGAATATCTGGCGGAGGACAAGACTCTCAATGTGCACATCAGCAATATCCGCGGAAAGTTAAAGGCCAGCGGAACCGACGCCTACATTCAGACCGTGTGGGGAATCGGTTTTAAACTCATATAAACTTTACACTTTCTTTACCTTTTCTGAGCGTTTTTTGAACCTTTGGGCTTTAAAATAACAGTCAAAGGAGGGAACTGCGATGAGTAAAGAAAAATATGCGGTGGAAACCGCCGCTCTCACCAAGGTATATAAAGGAAAGGCCGCGGTGGACCACCTGAATCTCCAGGTGAAGGAAGGCGCTGTTTACGGCTTTATCGGCAGAAACGGCGCCGGAAAATCCACCACACTGAAATTGCTGTGCGGGCTGCTCAGGCCCACGGAAGGCGATATCCGTCTGTTCGAAAAGCCCGTCAGCGACCCTATGACCGCCAGACGTACAGGCTGTCTCATTGAAGCCACGGGAATCTATCCCCACATGACTGCTCTGCAGAATCTGATCCTGAAAGCAAAATGCATGGGGCTGGCCGACAGAGAAAGTGTGGAGCATGTGATGAGAATCACCGGACTGACCCACACCGGAAGCAAAAAGACAAAGCATTTTTCTATGGGAATGAAGCAGCGGCTTGGAATTGCTCTGGCCCTTTTGGGCAATCCGGATCTGCTGATCCTGGATGAGCCTATCAACGGTTTGGATCCGGAAGGAATCCGGGAAATCCGCCAGTTGTTCCTGGAATTAAATCAGCAGGGAAAACGCTGATTATCAGCTCCCATATTCTGGGCGAGCTGAGTAAAATTGCCACCCATTACGGTATTATCCGGGAGGGGTGTCTGGCTGAACAGCTTAGCCGTGAGGATCTGGAAAAGAAGTGTTCAGACTATTTTCAGGTACAGGTAGACGATGTAAAACGGGCCCTGACGATAGCAGCGGAAAAAGCTCCCGCGCTTCGGACGGAGGTCTGCGACAACCAAACCCTCCGGATCTATGGTTTGAAGGAAGGCGCATGGCTGAACCAGCTTTTTGTGGAAAACCGGATCCAGGTCAATTCCTCGGGCTTTCACCATATGGATCTGGAAGAATACTTTTTGAGCCGCATGGACGGCATGGAGACAAATGGAAAGGAGACTGACAAAAATGATTAATTTACTACGTATGGATCTATACCGGCTGAAAAGAAGCAAATCTGTTTACATCTGTCTGGGTATCCTGATGGCAATCACCGTTCTGGCCTTTAGCATGATATATCTGCTGGCCACTCCCCAGGGACGGAATTATGCTTTGAAAATCGGGTTGCTTGATAACTCCGAAACAGAAGAAGCGCAGGCTATAGTGAATGGGGCCGATTCTCTGGATATGTTCCGGGAGACCTGCATGGACGGCGGAGTGTTCGGCTGTGTTATAGGAATTATCATTACTCTCTTTATGTGCGGAGATTTTCAAAACGGTTTTATCAAAAACATTATGTCCCTGCACAGAACCCGCTGGAAATATATCGGCAGTAAGCTGGCCGCCGCCGGTATCTTAAACTTCTTTTTCCTGATTGTGTGCTTTCTGTTCAACAGTCTGATGAACCTGCTGTTCCACAACATGGTTTCCTATGCGGCTCTGGCCGACACACTGTTTTACCTGGCCCTGGCCTGGTTTATCAACACCGCTTTTTCTGCCCTGGTCATATTGACCTGCATTCTTACCCGAAGCACAGCGGCAGGTGTTATGACCTCCCTACTGTTATGCGGCGGCATTATACAGTCCTTTCTCGGCCAGATTACATCCCTGTTTCATATGGACGGCTGGTTAAAATATACACTTTACTATAACATGTCTGCCGCCCCATCCGCCTATTCCGGCATAGGTGATCTGAAAGGAGCCGTTGTGGGACTGGTCTTTATGGTCTTCTACGCCGCAACTGCCGCTTTTTTCATAACCCGGCAGGATATTTAGAAGGGTGCCGGAAGAGGTGCCGGAAAAGCCCTGAGTAACACAGAAAGGAAATGTTAGAATGGGAATTTATACAAATCAAATCGTTCTTCAATTTTGCTGCCGCCTGTTGGATAAGCTCCGGCTGCGGCGGTCAAAGGAAAGTCGAAGCGGACAAGAGGAACAGGCGCGCACGAAAAACAGAAAAAGGGAAAATTAATATCGTCCCCCTGGCATATGGAGGTTGAACATGGAAAGCCTTTCGGGATTCGGAATCATCATACTATTTTTCATTCTGCTTTTGGCCCTGCTTCTTATGGCCCATATCCGGCTGCGGGCAGGACTTTCCTCTCTCTGCCGACAGCTGGAGGAGATCGGCCGGGGGAGCCATATGGAGCTGGCCCTGGACAGCCGCCAGAAGCCTTTGCCGGCTTTGTGCGGCATATTGAACCATGTGCTGTCATTCAAGGACAAAAATCATATCCGGTACGAGCAGGCACAAAAGCTGTTGAAGCAAAATATCACCGGACTGGCCCACGACATCCGCACGCCTCTGACCGGGGCCCGCGGATATGTTCAATTTGCCATGGAATGCCAGCACCCCGAAAAACAGGCGCATTATCTGCAGGCTGCGGAAAAGCGTCTATCAGAACTGCAGGACATGCTGGAGGAAATGTTTCTCTACACCAAGCTTACCGACGAAGACTATTCCCTCTCCCTCAGGAAGCTCCAGGTCCTTCCCCTTCTCAGCGAATGTCTCCTTAGTCTGTATACCCGTTTTGAGGAAGCAGGGATTTCTCCAAATGTGACTTTCCAATCAGAAGGCTTCCAGGTCAACGCCGATGAAGATGCCCTGAAACGCGTCTTCCTGAATCTCCTGCAAAATGCTTTGATTCACGGTGCAGGAGATATTACCATTCTCCAGGCACAGGATTGGATCTCCTTTGAAAATCCCCTGCCAAAGGAGGACTCCGTTCCCGATCCCTGTCTGATGTTTGATCGATTTTACAAGGCAGACACCGCCCGAGGAAAGGGCTCCTCCGGGCTGGGTTTATTTATCGTAAAAGAACTGATGGAGCGAATGGGCGGAAGTGTATCCGCCCGGGCCAAGGACGGCGTTCTGGCTGTAACCCTTCGCTTCCCGTCCCTCCTTCAGGGCCTTTCGTTCACCGGATCTGCGTAATAAATCCGGCTTTCTTCCCGGACACTTAAGCTTCCCTGTTCCAGAGAAAGGATGGAAACCGCACAGTTTGGCAGGCCAATCCTCCAAAATTCCTCCGGCGGTATCCCTGCAATGCTGTTGATCATGGTTCTGTTAAAGGCTCCGTGGGCTACGATCAGCACATTCCGGCAGCTCCCCTCCAGCGGCAGAATCTTTTCCCGGAAAAATTCAAATCCCCGGCTGCGAACCTGGTCAAAGGATTCTGCTCCCGCAGGAGGTATATATTGGTTCGGTCTTCGAAAAAAATCGTGCAGGGGATTCTGCGGATCTTCCTTCGCCCGGTCAAAGCAGGCGCCCTCGAATTCTCCGAAGCCGATTTCTTTCAGCCTTTCATCCACATACAGCGGAATACGGCGGGAGCCTATAACGATCCTGATCGTTTCGCAGGCCCTGTGAAGGGGCGAGCTGAACGCCATGTCAAAGGGAACATCTCTCAAAGCCGCCGCGGTCTTCTCCGCCAGCTCCACGCCGTACTTATTCAGAGGGATATCGCTCTGCCCCTGCAGGCGCCGGGACTTATTCCAGTCTGTCTCCCCATGTCTCATCAGGTAAATATCCATATTCCTGCTCCTTATGCCTTTTCACCAGCCGCCGAAAAATGCTTGATCTCCTGCCCAAGCATATCGCTTACCTCACGGCACACATTTACCGCGCTCTGTACCTCGTTCATTTTGTCCACAAGGCTTGTAGCATTCTCCGCAGACACGTCCATGGCCGTAGATCCCTCTCCCATAGCGCTGGTAATAAATTCCACCGAATTGATAATATTTCCCATACTGTCATTAAGGCCCTTTGAGCTGTTGGAAAAATTCTGAAGTATGGCATAAAAATCTTCCATATTGTTCACATACTCATCCATCGCTTCTACAAACTGATCATAATCCTTCAGAATATTGTTATTGATATACTCCAGTACCTCAGAAGTATTTGCCGCCAGTTCCTGGACAGTATTGACCACCTCCTGATTGATGTGCTGAATATCCTTTGCGGTTTTCTGGCTGTTATCAGAAAGAGAATTGATCTGGTTAGCCACAACAGCAAAGCCCCGTCCCGCTTCTCCTGCTCTGGCCGCCTCGATGGAGGCATTCAGCGACAAAAGGGTGGTTTCATTGGCAATATTCATAATCGTTTCTGACAGCGTATCGATTTTTGTCACCTTTTCACAGTTTTGTATCGAGCGGTTCAAAAGCTCCGTCATCTCACCAACCTTATTCACTGTAAGACTCTTGACTTCCACAATATGTTTTTTCATAGCCTGTGCATCATCGGATACCTTGACAGCCTTTTCCGAACCCTGGTTTGCTTCTTCCCACAATACATCCACCTGAGCCTTTACGCCTCCAATGGTATTTTGGATGCTGTCAGAGGTGCTGGAAATGTTCTCCATATTCGCCGCCAGCTCCTCCAAAGCCGCCGATGATTCCGTAATATTTGTATTAGCTGTTTTTACCATAGTGACGATCTGATCATTGGATTGTGCCAGCGCTTTTGTGCCGTCCGATACCTTATTGATAATATTCTGCAGCGTCTCCAGGAAGTCGTTCATCCCACCCACCAAAATGGACAGCTCACTCCTGGTCCGGGTGGATATCCTCGCATTCAGATCCCCCTTGTTTTCATCGATTTTTTCGATCATCTGATGCAGTTCGCCTGAAGACTTTTTAATAGGACGAATAATGTTAAACTGGAACAATACCTGATTTATGCCGACAACCACTATTATGGCCACGGCCCCCAGAATGCTGGTGCGGATAGTGCGGTCATACATATCCTGCTGCTCCTGGCGCAATGTGATTATGGATTGTTCAAAAAAGGCATTGGCAAGCTCCAAATTACTGTCAAACTTTTCATCCTCCGCCTCCAAGGCATCAATTTCTTCTATGACAGCCTCCGTGCTTTTCCCCTGGGAGGACATCAATGCATTTTTGGCATTCTCCGTATATGCTTCAAGTCCCGCCTTCATATCTGCTATATCCACATCATGGTTTCCTTCCAGATAGGACTGAAGCTGCTCGATGTCCTCAATCAGCTGGTTATAACGTTTATCAATATTTTCAAGCAGATGGGCTCTTTCCTCCACATCATTCGTTGCCAGATACGCATAAATATACCGCTGGATCTTTTCATAATCCTTTTTCATATCACCCCTGAGCACCATTGCGGAAAGGTATGTATCACTGATCTTATTGCATTTTTCTATGGTGCTTCGAAAGTTGCTGATGCTGTTTCCAAAATAGATCCCAAAAACCACGATCAGTACCAGGTTCATCAGGCTCAGCTGTGTTGTAATCCGGCTCCAAAATGAAACCCTGGGTATGTTCTTGCTCATTTCTAAATTCCTCCAATAAATACATTTATTTCTTTTAAGTAACCCCCCGCAGGCAGCAGGAGCATAAGCCCCCGGCAAAACTCAGCGGCTTTTTCATTATATACCATGAGCCATCCGAAATCAACTGCTTTGCCGCCTCGTTCCGAGGATTCGTTCCCGGACATTCTGGTAAATATCCTATACCAGAGAATGGTAAAGCAATCAAAAAAAGCATCGATAACAGTTTGATTCCGCTTCCTTTTTGCGTGATCAATCTATCAGCGATGCTTTTAGGTTTGTGGCGCTCAATATATACTTCCCCGTCTTTTTATGGCAAAAGAAAAGCCCCGAAACCCGCTCCATATGCGGATCCCGAGACTTCTATGCACCGCCAGGGGCTCGAACCCTGGACACCCTGATTAAGAGTCAGGTGCTCTACCAACTGAGCTAGCGGTGCATGCATTTGTCTTTCACAACGCAAGATTTATTATATAACATGTTTCGCATTTATGCAAGCCTTTTTTTAAATTTTTTTTACAATTTTTTGAAAATGGCGGTCTCCTCCTGCAGCTTCTCTGTAATCTCCCGATTTTCCCCCATGCGCCCGCTGATTCTGTCCATATCCTCCACCAGCATTCGGGTACTCTCAGACGCGTGGGAAACACCGCTGACGCCTTCATCAATGGCGGTCACAATTGCATTGACCGATACCGCGATTCCATCCACTTCTCCCTTCAGCGCATCCGTTTTTGTCTTAAACTCTTTCATCACACGTTCTACATAGGTGGAGTCTTCTCTGTACCGGACTCCGCTGTCCATAAACTTCCGAAATTCAGGCAGAATGGACTGATTGATGTATTCCACCATACCGTTGGCATTCTCCGCCAGATTGTGAACCGCGCTGATGATGGTTCCGTTTATATTTTGAATGTGGTTTGCCGCGTCTCGACTGGAGTCGGCCAGCTGACGGATTTCCTCCGCCACCACCATAAAGCCTCTCCCCACCTCCCCGGCTCTGGCGGCTTCAATGGACGCGTTTAAAGCCAACAGGTTGGTGCTGCCGGAAATATTCAAAATATCATTTGTCAGCTCATTAACCTGATCTACGCTCCTGGAATCTTCAATTGCCTGGGTCAGCACTCCCATGATCTCACGAATACGCTTTTCGGTCTCTTCCATGCTGCTTCTGGCATCCCGCTCCAGGCGCTCCGCCTGATCCTTCATCTCCACAGAATAAACATCCATGGCGGCAGATCTCTCCGCAATATTGTTGACCTCCTCCCGGACCGATTCCACGCTCTGGTTGATCAGTCCTGTAGATCCTGAAACCTCCTGCATAGTAGCAGATAACTCTTCTGTCAAAGCAGACAGACCCGATACATTGTCGTTGGACATTCTCACGCTGTCCATGACCTGACTCACCACCGTATCCATCTTGCGGGAGCTTTGGGTAATCGTCCGCAGTATCTGCTGCAGTTTTTCCATAAAGGTATTAATCCCGCTGCCCAGCGCTGCTATCTCGTCATTATAGCGGAAAGATATCCTTCTGGTCAGATCCCCTTCCCGCCTGTCGATACAGGCAATAATGTCCTTGATATCCCCCTGAGCCTTAGAGACAGGGCGGACCACCCGGATCATAACTATGGCCAGGGCTCCCATTATAGCCGCCACACTGATGCAGATGGTAATGCTGTTGCTGATGATGGACTGTCGGTATACCACATCCAGCCGTTCCCTGGCCGTTTCCGCCCTGAGTGTAATATCATTCATCATGGTATTCATATCTTCCAGCATGGCTTTACCGGAAGCCGCCACCTGATCATTTGCCCAGGCATAGGCCTCTGCTGTTTTACTGTCCGCACTGTAGGCTGTCAGATGAACAATGGCCTTCTTAAACTCATCATAATGGGTCAATAGATTTTCATAAACCGTCCGATCCTGCTCTCTTACATATACTCTGTACTGCTCAAGCCTGCTGTCCAGCTCCGCCTCCTGGGCTTTGATCAGCTCCACTACCTGAATCATGGTGTCATAATCCGTGGCAATAATATGGGACAGCGCTTTATTGTGAATTTCCTGAGCCATCTCGCGCATGGCTGATACCTCCTGGATTTCCGGCAGCAGATCATCGGCTATGACCAGGGCGTTGGAATTCACATTTCGTATATTATTGATGGCAGTGATATTGGATATAATTGATACAATTCCCAGCGTCACCACGGGAAGCATAATCATATATTTAATGCCAATACTTTTTTTCCGCTCTTTCATATGCTTTCCCCTTTACTAATAGGACAAGGTGATTCCCTGCACCATGGTGTCCAGAAGCTCTTGAAGATTCCTTCCCAAAGGATTGCCGTCCCGCATGGTCTCGCCAAAAATCTGCACGGGCTCCCAGTAATTCCCGCCCACGCGCTGCAGATTTGCAAATTCAGACTGGCTTATAACGGCCTGAATAGCCGGCGATGTGGCTACCTGGGGCGAATTGGCCGCATTGATGTTGGAAGGCCCCTGTCCCCGCTCAATAAACCGAAGGGTTTGATTTTCCTCGTTAGTAATCCATGCAGCAAGCTTTCCTGCCCACTCTATATGCTCCGAATAGGCATTAACCCCCACCATCTTATAGCCTGCAAATGATGCCATCTGTACCTGGCGGCCCCCACAGGTATAGGACGGCAGCTTTACCGCGCCATAATTTCTCCCCCAGGCCTTTTCCACTGTATTGGCGTTCCATACCCCGGAGACTCCGGCTATCACGTCTCCGTTTTGCACCCCCGCCACAAACTCTGTATCCGTAACACTCATAAATGCCGGGCTGGAGGAAATATCCATCAATGCCCTTGCCACATCAATCCCTCTGACAGCCGTATCCGTGGCATTCCAGTTGCAATAATTGGATACCCCGTCGTCGTTTATGCCCAGCTCCATGCCTGTCTGGCCGAAAAAGGAATAAAGATACCAGCCTGAAGTCCAGTCCATTGTCACTTTACGCTCCGCCGCGGCCGCTTTTTCCAGGATAGAGTCCAGCGTTTTTACATCCTCTTCGCTGAAATAGGCCTTATTGTAATAAAGGAAATAGCCATTGTCCGCAGTCATGGGATACGCATATATTCTGCCGTTTACCGATGCCGCCTGCCAGGCTCCCTCCACGTTGGATGCCCGTATCCCGTCCTCATCCTCCGCCCTGGCCAGCAGACCCGCAGCCACCAGCACCCTCAGCTGATCATCCGCAAAGGCAAACACGTCCGCTCCGCCCTGGGGATCCTCCACCAGCCTGTCCTTACACTGTGATTCTCCCACAAATTCCAGGGTAATTTCAAATACGGCTTCCTCCGCATATTTCTGCCGGAACTCTTCTATCATCTGGTTTAACAGCGCCTCATCCTCCTCGGCACCCCACAAGGTCAGTTCCACTACTTTTCCCGTATCCTGAGAGGAAATATCTGTATCTGTGGTTTTTCCCGGACTGCCTGCGGAATTTTCTCCCGCCGTTCCCCTTTGGGCATCCCCGCAGCCTGACAACAGCCCTGCCAGCAAAATCAATACAGCTACAATAATGCCTGCTTTTCTCTCCATGGCCAAATCCTCTTTTTACAAGCTCCAAATTCTGCTTCCAGTAAAATTTATTATACCAAAAATCCTGTTCCAATGGAAGTCCCCGACCCAAAAGCAGACGCTTAGAAGAATGTCTGCTCGTTACTCTTCACGGGTAGGGGCCGCGAGGTGTTTTTGTGCGCTGTTTGCACAAAAACCCGAG
>OFFL01000359.1_pt1 | contig 52007 bp, 42 predicted proteins | sample 1521391 | NCBI WGS metagenome assembly OFFL01 (sample SAMEA3504082, study PRJEB24116) | mouse gut metagenome | biome: mouse gut; feature: mouse-associated habitat; material: faeces | place: Denmark | collected 2011
CCGACCTTTGGGTTATGAGCCCAACGAGCTACCACTGCTCCATCCCGCGATGTTTCGTTTACGGGTGCAAAGGTAGGGATTTTCCCTATACCTGCCAAATTTCGCAAGGAAAAATGTCAAGGTTTTAAGGTTCTTTAAGTGTTTGGGCGCGTTTCCGTTAAAGCGGTTTCCGGCATTTTTATCATCTTTAAAGATATATATGGTTGGGCCTCATTGTATTGCTTCCAGTTGCCTCAGAGGCGGTGTGCCAAAATATTGAATTTTGACACACTGCCATAGGGTGAAATGCAGTCGAAAATCCTGTCGACGGAAATATAATTTCTACGATTTGCTTATCGGGCCGATAAATTCAAATCCTGCATCTGTAACGGCATTTTCGACTGATTGTGGGGATACATCCCCTTCGACAGATACTTTGCCGGTTGACAGGTCGACTGCCACTGATTCCACTGCGGGAATTGCACGCAGGGCTTTTTCGACTGATGCCTTGCAATGGTTGCACGACATTCCTTTTACGCTATAGATAGTTGTCATAGATTTGGTATGTTGTGGAGTTGTTTCGGAGTTGGTATCGGTAGGATGGCATGTGGGACAAGTGTGGCATTTGCGGAAGGCGCGGGCATCCCTGCAGTTCCGTAGGAAGGCATACACCAGCAATATTGCTAAAATCACACTGCATATGGTGGGGAAAACAGCCAGGTCCAGATGGCAGCTTTGCGTTGTAGCGATGTCTGCCAACGGGAGGAACCATCCTTTTGGAAGGCAGTAGTCTATCAGCAACCCGAATGCGATTGCGGTGATTATTACCGAGGCGATATATACGGCTGTTGGACGCGTTCCAAGGGATTTGCGTAGCACCATGACAGAAGCGAAGTTTGCCGCCGGGCCTGCCATAAGAAGCACGAACGCCACTCCCGGGGTCAGACCTTTTAGCATCAGCGACAACGCAATCGGGATTGAGCCTGTTGCACAGATGTACATCGGCACGGCTACCGCCACCATTACAAGCATGGCGAGTAGCGGGTATGCGCTGAGGGAAAGGAAAAGGGTGTCGGGCACGGCCACTGTGATTATGGCAGCTATCACAAGCCCGATAACGAGCCATTTGCCTACTGACCCTACCATGTCGACCATGCCGTAGCGTATGGCTTCTGTAAGTCTGCTGATAATTGTAGGCTTCGGGCTGGATGATTCGGATGGCGTTTTATGTGTAACGGTTACAGGGTTTTCAGGTTGAGCGCTATCCGGCAGGCGGTCTACGGCCATACCTCCTGCGAAAGCCCCGGCTAATGCGGCGACAGGCCGCAGCAATGCAAACGGAAGGCCGAGGAGGGCATAAGTCGCTGTGATGGAATCTACACCGGTCTGCGGTGTGGCAATGAGGAATGAAGTTGCGGCTCCACGTGATGCCCCTTGCCTCCGTAGTGCCACTGCGGTGGGCAATACGCCACAGGAACACAATGGTAACGGTATGCCGAACAATGCGGCTTTGAACACGGGTTTCCAGCCTCGTCCTGAAAGATGCCGGCTCATGGCTTCGGGGCTTACAAACACATGAAGCAAGCCGGCAATAAGGAATCCGAGCAGGATGTAAGGCGACATCTCATTAAGGATGTTCGCCAGTGCGTATATGAAATTTTGGAGGTTCATAACCGATATTGTATTGATGTAATGAAATCAGGGTTATTCCAATACAAAGTTATGAATTTCCAATAAGGCTGGCATTATACTATTTGGGCGCCGATTTGCACAATTATGCCTCTGTCATTATCCCGTTTACACTTCGTTGAGCGGGATTCTGGCGGTGGAGTTTTTCAGGAAATAGGAAGGGGTCATGCCGGTTACTGATTTGAACTGGCGTGATAGGTGTGCCACACTTGAGTAACCGGTTTTATCGGCGATTTCCGAAATATTCAGCTGGCGGTAGGAGAGGAGTTCTTTGACATATTCCACACGCTGGGCTATGGCATATTTCTCGATGGTGCGCCCTTCGCGTGATGAGAAAAGTTTGCTTATGGTGGAATAGTCTACGTCGAGGTGGTCCTGGAGGCAGGCTGAGAGGTTGAAGCGGCATCGCTCGTCGCGTACATGTTCGAGGATTGCCAGTTTGGTGCGTTCAATCAGTTTTTCCGCTTGGTCGGTTATCCGTTCGAATCCTCGCAGAGCCAATTCCTCATCAAGCTTTTGGAGCTTTGATGCCGACATGGCCGAATCAGGCACTTCTGCTTCCCCGAGGCGCACATGCGCCCCGGGGATTTGTGCGGCTTGGATGGCTGCGGCCACGGCTTCTACGCAATGGTTGCATACCATCCCTTTGATTGGTATGAGCATGATGTGATGCGTGTGGGTTAGATTCGTTCAAGCACGGTTGCAATCAGGTCGCGTATGGCGGTTTTATAATTGGGGGTTGCATCGTGGCGCATGCGGTTGGCAATTATGGAGCATACGGTCATTGCACGGTGACCCATCAACCGGCCCAACCCTTGAAGGGGGGCACTTTCCATTTCGTAGTTGGTGACTTTGCGTCCGTTGTGCCTGAACGATTCTATGCGGCTGTTGAGGTCGGGGTTGGCGAGGGGCAGGCGCAGCTCGCGTCCTTGCGGCCCGTAGAACCCTACGGCGGAGATGGTGTTGCCTCTCACCATGTCGTCGCGTCCGATTTGTTCCACAAGCTCTTCGTCGGCGTTTACCACATATGGTTTCGCCCATAACGGGTTCCAGCCTGTGTGTTCGCAGAATGCATTTTCAAATTCTAGGTCGGCAACCTCGTTCCTGCCTGCATAATAGTTGAGTACGCCGTCGAAGCCTATAGCTTTTTCGGCGATGACGGGGGTGCCGACAATCAGTTCTGGCTGTAGTGCCCCTGATGTGCCTATACGCACCATTGTGAGTCTGCGGCGGGTGTGGCGCACCTCGCGTGTTTCGAAATCGATGTTTGCCAGCGCATCCAGTTCGTTGATTACGATGTCGATATTGTCGGGGCCGATGCCGTGGGAGAGGCACATTATAGGTTTCCCGTTATATGTGCCACCTATCGTGTGAAATTCGCGTGATGACACTTCGAATGTGCGGCTGTCGAAATGTTCGGCCACAATGTCGACCCTTCCGGGGTCTCCTACCAGGATGATTCGGTCGGTCAGTTGCTCAGGGCGCAGGTGAAGGTGGAACACTGATCCGTCGGGGTTGATGATGAGTTCCGACGGGGCTATTATTTTCTTTTCCATGGGGAAGTGGTGTTATAGGGTTGGGGTGATATTCTAATAGTTATAAGGGTGGAAAGAGGTGAAAAGTTCAGGCCAGACGGTAGCGTGCCCCGGGTAGCGACAACAGAACCCCGTTGAATTCCATTTCCACCAGCAGTGCCATAAGCTGCCCTACGGGTATGCCGAGTGCTGCTGTCAGAGTGTTTATCTGGGCTTCGCCTTTTTGCCGGATGTGGTCGATTACCGCCTGTTGCTGCGGTGTGAATTCGGGGAAAAGTGTAGGTTGCTGCCCCTCTTCCTGACGTTGCTGCCAGTTCATGGCTGCGACCAGGTCGTCGGCGCTTTCGATTAGGTGTGCCACGTTCGACTTTATCAGCATGTTGCATCCGCCACTATATAGGTCGGAGGTGCGTCCGGGTAGGGCGAACACATCGCGGTTATAGAGCATACCGAGTTTGGCCGTGTGCAGTGCGCCCCCTCGGTTGGCGGCTGATTCGGCAACCACTATACAGTCGGCCAGTCCGGCAACGATACGGTTCCGGGCAAGGAAATTGCCTCGGTGGGGGGTGGTGTTATGGGTATAATCGGTCAGTATCATCCCCCCTTGGCGAACCATGTTGGCGGCGTAACCGCGATGTTCAGAAGGGTAGAGGGTGTCAAGCCCGTGAGCCACGACCCCTACGGTAGGGATTCCGAGCCGCAATGCCTCTTTGTGGGCGGCTATGTCGCATCCGAAAGCCAACCCGCTAACAATTACCAGGTTGTTGATGCCTGAGGCTAGTTTCCCGATGAGACGTTCTATGAAATTTACCCCATAGTTTGTGGCATTCCGGGTTCCGACAATGCTGACCACGTGTGCCGCGTTAAGGTCGGTATCGCCGAGGGCATAAAGCATTGCCGGGGCATCGTCGCATTCCAGCAGCCGTTGCGGGTAGTCGGCATCGGTGAAATATATTGCACGGATATTGTGCCCGTCGATAAACTCTTTCTCGGTTTTTGCTTTTTCCAAAAGGCTTTTGCGGTAGGACGGGTCGAGTATCCGCCCTTTGAATTCCAGTCGTGCTGCCAGGGCTGTTTCCGAAAGGGTGAAAAATTCCGATTCCGAGCCTAGGCGGTTCAGAATCTGCGTTGCCATTTTGGGATTGTTGCCCTTAATGAACGAGAATGCGATGGTGTGGATGTTGTGAGGCACTATCGGATAGGTGTCAATGGCATTAAGTAAGTCGTGGAAATTATTTTATATTATCTGAAAGTATGCCGCAGATAATGTAAAGCCTGATTATACATTTCATGCGTAATAATTTTCATGACTTACTTATTATATTGGATTATAATTATACGGATTGCAGGGCGAGCGCTTCGGCCAATATGTCGCCTCGCGACGGACGTCCGTCGTGAAGCGCTACAACTGAGACAAGGGCAGAAACGGCAACAGAGCCGTCAGGTGCGAAAATGTCCTGATGGAATATGAAACGCACCCCTTTCCGTTCAATCCACAATTTGCTTGTCATCGATTCCCCGAGCCTTAAGGGGGTGCGGTATTCTATTTCGATTTTGGCAACCACGGGGTCTATGCCTTGTTGCTGCATGTCGCGGAACGTGAAACCGCGCGCTTCGCAAAATTCATGCCGCGTATGTTCGAGATAGTGCAGGTAGTTGGCATTGTTGACAATACCTTGCGAATCGACCTCGTAGTCGCGCACTTTCATAGGCATTTCGAAAATATATCGTTGAGGCTCCATAACCATTGTTGTTGAAATGTTTTTTGCTGCCCTGTGAGCAGGCCAATCCATGTAAAATTACACAAATTGGCTGTACTGACCAAACTAAATTCGTAATTTTGCAGGTACTATGCGACATTTGAGAGGATTATACGTGTTGTTGCCGCTGGTGGTGCTTTTTGTTGCCTCGACTTTACGGGTTTGTGGCTGCACATCGGCGGTAGTCGGCGCCGGGGCTACCTGTGACGGCCGGACATTGTTGTGGAAGCACCGTGATTCGGGGCATCCCGACAACTTCGTGGGGCGTGTCGAGGCCACGGATTCTACAATGGCCTATGTGGCGTTGTTTAATGCCGGTGACACAGATATGAAAGAAGCGTGGATTGGTTTCAATTCCGCCGGTTTCGCGGTTATGAACACTGCGTCATACAATCTTGCCCCTGATACCGCCAAGGTAAAGGACAGGGAAGGATTGATAATGTCGATGGCCTTGCGCCGTTGCCGCACTGTGGCCGATTTCGAGCAGCTTTTGCAATCGGAAATCGGCAAGGGTGCGCTTGGTGTGCAGGCGAATTTCGGTGTTACGGATGCCGGTGGAAATGGAGCTTATTTTGAAACCTCCGATCATTCATTCAGAGTGTTCACTTTAGACGAAGCCCCTGGCGGGATGATGATACGGTCGAACTACTCCTATTCCGGGGGTGAGAAAGGGAGGCTTGGAGAGGTGCGGCATGACAATGCCGAGTGGTTGGCTGGGGAGCACTGCCGTAATGCCGGGCTGAAGCCTGAAACGTTTACCGAGCATTTGTCGCGGTCGTTTTATCATCATGGCCGCAGAGAGGATATGTCGGGTAAAGGATTCAAGGTTCTGACCGACAGGGGTGAATATATTCCCCGTCGCAGTTCGTGTGCGTCGGTGGTTATCGAGGGGGCACATAGTGGGGAAAATCCTGCGGCCGGCACCATGATGTGGGTGGCAATCGGATTCCCTGCGGCATCACACGTGGAGGCTGTAACCCTCGACAGCATTCCCCCTTGTCTGCTCCCTTCTGCCCAAGGCGGCCGTTCGGAGCTATGTAACGAGGTTAACCGTAGGCGGTCGAAAGTTTTCCCGCGCAAGGGGCGTGAAGGGAAATGGCTTATAGATATGGATTATCTGAAAAAAATAATGCCGGTGCAACATGATATTTCGGAGATGAAATATGAGGAGGGGAGAAAGCGGCGTAACAAAATCGTGAATCGGAAATAACGCGAAAATAACATAACAGTTAAGATATGATGTCGATAAGTCCGGCGGTCATGACCGTCGTTATGTTGGTGATTTCCAACATTTTTATGACGTGTGCCTGGTATGGCCACCTGAAACTGCAATCTACCGGGTTTTCAACCAACTGGCCGCTTTATGTGGTGGTTCTGTTCTCATGGGGGATAGCGTTGTTGGAATATGCCTTCCAGGTTCCTGCCAACCGTATGGGATTTGAAGGTAACGGCGGCCCATACTCCCTTATCCAGCTAAAGGTGATGCAGGAAGTTATAACGCTGGTCGTGTTTGTAATCTTCAGCCTGATGGTGTTCGACGGGTTCTCACTCCGCTGGAATCACTACCTGGCCATGGCATTGCTGGTGGCAGCAGTTTATCTTGTGTTCATGAAATAGTGCCCGATTCGGAAAATTGCGTATCTTTGCACTGATGACGTCAAAACAAGTAAAATAACACGATTTAGAATATTAACATGAAAAAAGTATTAACCGGACTGACAATCGCTACCGCGCTTATGACACAGGCACAGAACCCGCTGACGGGTGATTTCAACACCGTGCATGGCACGGCGCCGTTCAGCAAGATTGAAAACGCGCATTATGAACCCGCCATCGACCGCGGAATCAACTTGGCGCTTAAAGAGATAGACGCTATTACCGCAAATCCGGCGGCACCAACGTTCGAAAACACCATTGTGGCCTTGGAACGTGTGGGCGCCGACCTTAACCGGGCGCTCAACATTTTCTTCCCGATTCTTTCGGCTGACGCCGACGACGAGATGATGGAAATTTCGATGCGTGTCACCCCGAAACTGAGCGACTACGGCACCTCCATTACCCTTAACAATGATTTGTGGAAAAGGGTGAAGGCTGTTTATGATAACCGTGCCAGCCTGAATCTTGACCCGGAGGATGCGATGTTGCTTCAGCGCACCTATGATTCGTTTGCCCTTTCTGGAGCGAACCTCGAAGGCGATGACAGGGAAGCGTACAAGAAGCTGAGTGCCGAGTTGTCGGAACTCACCACCAAGTTCGGCCAAAACGTGTTGAAAGATTTGAACACATATGAAATATGGCTGACTGCCGACGACCTTGCCGGGCTGCCAAAAGGCATTGTGGATGAAGCAGCGCAGATGGCTGAGGAAAAGGGCAGGAAGGGTGAATTCCTGTTCACGCTGGCACAGCCTACCTACATGGCATTTATGAAATATTCCGAGCGTCCCGACCTGCGCGAGAAGTTCTACCGTCTGTACACAGGCCGTAACCTCAAGGGTGAATATTCCAATCTCGAGCATATGAAACGCATCGCCCAGGTGCGTCTGGAAATTGCACGCCTGCTCGGCTCGAAGACCCATGCCGAACATTCGCTGAAGCGCACCATGGCCGAGAATCCTGCCAATGTGTATAAATTGCTCGACCAGTTGCGCGACGCCTACAAGCCTGCATATGAGCGTGAAATCGCCGAGCTGACCGAATTTGCCTCAAAACTTGAGGGGAAACCCGTAACAATCAACGCTTGGGATTATAGCTATTATGCCAACAAGTTGAAGAACGAGCTTTATAGTTTCGATGAGGAGCAGTTGCGTCCTTATTTCGAACTTGACAACGTTATAGACGGCGTTTTCGGCCTTGCGACGAAGCTTTACGGGTTGAAATTCACGCAGAACGAGGCTATCGAGGTGTATCATCCCGATGTAAAGGCTTTTGATGTGACCGATGGTAACGGTGATTTTATCGGGGTTATTTACACAGACTTCTTCCCACGCGCCACAAAGCGTCCGGGAGCATGGATGACAGGATTCAAGGATCAGTCGGTCAACGCCAAAGGTGTGAACGAGCGTCCGCAGGTGTCAATCGTGATGAATTTCACCAAGCCTACCGCCGATACCCCCTCGCTCCTCACCCCCTATGAAGTGGAAACATTCCTGCATGAATTCGGGCATGCACTCCACGGCCTGCTTTCACAGTGCAAATATTCATCGCTTGCCGGAACATCGGTTTATCGCGACTTTGTAGAGCTTCCCTCGCAGTTTAATGAAAACTACCTTACTGAGAAGGAATTCCTTGATTCGTTTGCCAAGCATTATAAGACAGGCGAGAAACTCCCCCAGGAACTTGTAGATAAAATTATCAAATCTGCCCAGTTCGGTGCCGCCTATGCATGTCTGCGTCAGCTTGGATTCGGTTATCTTGACATGGCATGGCACACTGTTACGGAGCCGGTTGAGGATCCTAAAGCATTCGAGCTAAAGGCTATGGAATCTGTGCAGCTTTTCCCTGAGGTGGAAGGCTCGATGACCGGCCAGACTTTCAGCCACATTTTCGCAGGTGGTTATGCCGCAGGCTATTATTCCTATAAATGGGCCGAGGTGCTTGATGCCGATGCATTTGCCAAATTCAAAGAAAACGGTATTTTCGACCGTGCCACAGCCGAATCATTCCGTCGGAATATCCTTGAACGTGGTGGCACACGTCATCCGGCCGAGCTTTACCGTGCATTCCGCGGCAAGGATGCCACTGTTGACGCACTCCTCATCCGCGACGGCATCAAGAAGGCAGAGGGCAACACCGTCCCTGTGCGCAAGGACTGATTGCGGTATATATTTTCAGGGAGATACCCCGAATCTATAGCAATAACGGCATGCCGATGGTGGAAACCATGGCATGCCGCTATTTTTATACCGTATATTATCCGCAGTTATGCCAGAATGGCTTCGTGTTTTGTTTGGCAAGATTTTTGCAGGTAAAATTGTTATATGTAAGGGACAGGGAACAGGCCGGGTCGGCCTGGTTAAAGAAACCCGTATGACGGAACATGGATAAAAAGATATTTGCGGAAGCGAAGGGGAAGGTCGAGAGATATGTCGGGGAGCGGAGGCTTCGCGATGCGTTCGCGTTGGCGCGTTCGTTGTCCGAGGGGATGGCAAACGGCGTGGTGTCGCGTGAGCTTGCGGGTGCAGAGGAGGGCTACAGGTATATGCTTGAATATGCTGCACGGGGAGCGGAGGATCCCGCCCGCGACGAGATGACGCGCCGGTTCGGCAGCGTGGTGCTTGATGCCGTTGACCGGCTCGACCGGGATAACCGCAAGGCTGATACACCGACATATTATTTTAACACCTTGCGTTATGAGGAATTGCAAGGGGAGGATTCGGTGATGTCGCTGTTGGGGAAGTATGCCAAAGCGGCGTCGGAGGCTTCATTGTTCAACTACGTTGTGTCGGGTACGCATTCCGACGGGTTCCGACGCATGCTTTGCGAGCGGGAAGCGTTGGAGCGGCGCATATTCAACCGTGTGTGGGTTACCCATCCGTTGTCAGCCGCCGATGCCGAGGCGCTGGGAGATGCCTTGCGGTCGGTTGATTTGCCACCTTATTTCCGCGAATTGCTTGTGGAGGCATTGACACTTGGCGGTTTGGAGTATTTCGACGAACGGAGAATCATGCTTTTGCTTGATGCATATGGCGCGGACGACGCGCGTTTGTCGGTGGCTGCTTTTACGGGGCTGATGCTGTTGCTCCATTCCGGGCGCCGACGCGGATTGTCGGCCAAGGCTGCCGCCAAACTTGATGCGTTCAGGGAGACGGAGAACTGGCACCGTGACCTTCGGACGGCTTATATGGAGTTGATAAAGACCATAGATACAGACCGGATTTCGCGCAAGATACGCGACGAGGTAGTGCCTGAAATGCTGAAGCTGCGTCCTGAAATTGATAAAAAACTCAACACATCTATTGAGAAACTCGACCCTGCCGAAATGGATGAAAACCCCGAGTGGCATGATATGCTTGAGAAATCAGGCCTGGCCGACAAACTTAAGGAGATGAGCGAAATCCAGGAGGAGGGGGGAGATGTCATGATGGGAACATTCGCCCATTTGAAAAGTTTCCCGTTCTTTAACGAACCTGCCAACTGGTTCTTGCCTTTCCATGCCGATTATTCTGAGTTTACCGGCGACAGTTCGGCGTTGATGCAGCCGGTGGCCGAGTTGATGGCTGCGGCGCCGTTTCTTTGCGACAGCGACAAATATTCGTTCATGTTCTCGCTGGCGCATGTCCCTGCAGCCCAGCGTGACGCTATGATGTCACAGTTCAAGGCGCAGGGCGACCAGCTGGCCGAATTGCAGGCGGCATCGCTCAATGTTGCCGGGACTGAGCGCAAGAACTTGTTTAACAAACAGGTGCAGAACATCTACCGGTTCTATCGCCTTTTCCGCCGTAAGGGGGAGTTCCCGAATCCGTTTGCCGACGGTGTCAACCTTGTGGATGTCGATGCTTTGCGCGGCGATATATTTGCCATGGGGGTGTTGCCGTTGGTTGCTGAGTTCTATTTCTCGCACGGGTATTATTCACAGGCTCTCGCCGTGTTCGGTGTCATTGCAGCGAATTCGGAACCTGATGCCCAATTATATCAGAAAATGGGGCATGCCATGCAGAAAACAGGCAACCTGACGGGTGCCGTAGAGCAATATTCGAAGGCTGAAATGCTCGACGGACGCAGCGACTGGACTCTTCGACGGATGGCACGTTGCCTGATGTCGCTCAACAGGCCGGAAGAGGCGTTGGTTCGATTGAGGATTTTGGAGGAAAGGCATCCCGGGCATGTGGCCACGGTTCTCAATATAGGCAGGTGCCTGGTAGAGACGGGGCGGTATGAGGAAGCGATAGGGGTTTATTATAAAGCCGAATATCTTGACGAGGCGTCGGGCAAGGCATTGCGCCCGTTGGCATGGTGCCTGCTTCTGACAGGCGACTTGCAACAAAGCCGGAAATATTATGAAAAGGTGATGGCCCAGACCACCCCTGTTCATGCCGACTACCTCAATATGGGGCACCTGGCGTTGGCCGAAGGGCGTTTCAAGGAGGCGTTGAACTTCTATTCACTTAATATCTCGGCTCGTAACGGTGCGATTGACGATTTTATCGCCGATATGCGTGAGGATGCCCCGCATCTTGGTCGTGTAGGGGTTGATTCCACCCTTATCCCATTACTTATTGATTCGTTGCTTTACACTCTCTGAAAGCATATTCTTTGATTATAACACAGGGCGGGATGTCGGTTTTTATGCTGACATCCCGCCCTATGTTATGAGTTGATGCAAAGGCCGATTATTGGATAATCTTGTAGCCTGCGTCGGTTATCGCCTGTTTGATTCGGGCGATATGGTCGGGATTGAGGGTTTCAAGTTCGAGGTGAAGCAGGCATGAGTTTATCTCGGTTGCCCCGCCCACGCGTTCATGATTTACCGCAAGGATGTTGCCGCCCTGCTCGGCTACGATTTTCAACACGGCCGATAGGGTTCCGGGCTTATCCTGTAGTTCGAGTTCGAGCTGGCAGAGGCGTCCGTTTTTTGCCAGGCCGCTGTTTATAATGCGGTTCAGGGTGTTTACGTCGATGTTGCCCCCCGACACCAGGCACACTACTTTCTTGCCGTCGAGAGGGAGTTTGTTGAACATTGCGGCTGCGACAGCGGTTGCACCGGCACCTTCCGACACGAGTTTCTGTTTCTCAATCAGGGTGAGGATAGCTGCTGCAATCTCGGCCTCGCTTACGGTTACGATTTCATCGACATATTTCTTACACATTTCAAATGTGTTTTCGCCGGGTTCTTTGACTGCGATGCCGTCGGCAATGGTGGCAACCTTGTCAAGGTGTTCGCGTTTGTCGGTTTCAAGCGAACGCACCATTGAAGGCGCACCGGCGGCCTGTACACCATAAACCTTTATATCGGGGCGGAGGGTCTTTACGGTGAATGCAACGCCGGAAATCAGTCCACCTCCGCCAACCGGCACCACGATGGCCTCGACTTCGGGCATCTCTTCAAGGATTTCAAGGCCGATTGTGCCTTGCCCGGCAATGACCAGCGGGTCGTCGAAGGGGTGTACGAATGTGTACCCGTGTTTTTCCTTCAGTTCGAGAGCCTTGTTGTAGGCGTCGTCATAGACCCCTGGGACGAGGCATACCTCTGCGCCGAGTTTCTTGGTGGCTTCTATCTTTGAAATCGGCGCACCGGCAGGAAGGCAGATAAGCGACTTTATGCCGTTATGTGTGGCGCCTAGCGCCACTCCCTGCGCATGGTTCCCGGCAGAACATGCGATAACACCCCGTTCTTTTTCCTCGGGGGTGAGCTGTGAGATTTTGTAATATGCCCCGCGTAGCTTGAATGAGCCTGTATGTTGCAGGTTTTCAGGCTTGAGGTAGATGCTGCATTTGTCTGACAGGTTTGTCGGCCCGATAATTTTGGGATGGCGGGCAACATCCTTGAGTACCATTTGGGCGCGGTAGACTTCGCCGATACTGAGTTCCATAAATATTGGTATTGGAAAATAGGTTGTTTTTATAAACGTGAACCTGGAAGTCCCGGCTTCTCGATGTCTGAACTTCTTAGCTACAGTCAAATCAGTTTTGATGCCATGGCGGCTGCGGCCTTACGGCCGTCGCCCATAGCGAGGATTACGGTGGCTCCGCCGCGTACTATGTCGCCTCCGGCATATAACATGGGGATTGAGGTGCATAACGTGTCGTCGTCAACTGCGAGTGTGCCACGGCGTGTAACCTCCAATCCTTCAACAGAGTTTGGAATCAGCGGGTTCGGGGATACCCCTACGCTGACTATCACCTCGTCGACAAGCACTTCCACAATATCCCCTTCGACAGGCACGGGAGAACGGCGTCCTGAGGCGTCTGGTTCGCCAAGTTCCATCCTTTGCAGGCGCATGGCGCGGACTCGTCCGTTTTCGTCGGCCAGGTATTCAACCGGGTTATGCAGGGTGAGGAACGTTATCCCTTCTTCTTTTGCATGTCGCACTTCTTCGACACGTGCAGGCATTTCGGCCTCACTGCGTCGGTAGACGATATATACCTCTTCGGCTCCCATACGCTTGGCGGTGCGGCAGGAATCCATGGCCGTATTGCCGCCGCCCACAACAGCCACACGTTTACCCTGGATAACCGGGGTAGCCCATCCGGGACGCCCTGCACCCATGAGGTTGACACGTGTGAGATACTCGTTTGATGACATGACCCCCACGAAGTTTTCGCCGGGGATACCCATAAAGCGGGGCAGACCGGCACCGGATGCGACGAACACGCCACGGAATCCCATTTCCACAAGGTCGTTGTAAGCCAGGGTTTTGCCGATTACGCAGTCGGTAATGAATTTTACCCCCATGGCCTGGAGTGCCCGGATTTCCACATCCACCACTTCATTCGGTAGTCGGAATTCGGGTATGCCGTACTTTAGAACCCCTCCGATTTCGTGAAGGGCTTCGAACACCTGCACTTCGAACCCGCGCCGGGCCATATCGCCTGCGAATGACAGCGAGGCGGGGCCTGAGCCTACAACGGCAATCTTTATGCCGTTGGGTGCGGCACATCCGGGCTGGGAGGATTCGCCTGACAGGCGTGCGTTATCGGCGGCAAAGCGTTCCAGGTAGCCGATTGCCACCGGCTCTTTGCGCATCTTGTTATAGATGCATTTTGATTCGCATTGGCGTTCCTGGGGGCATACACGTCCGCACACGGCGGGGAGCGCGCTGGTTTCTTTCAGCACTATGGCTGCCTCGCCGAAGCATCCGCGTTCTATGTTTTTGATGAATCCGGGTATGTTGATTCCTACAGGGCATCCTGTGATGCATTGCGGGTCGGGACAGTCGAGGCAACGTGTTGCTTCGGTAACAGCCTGTTCGCGCGAGAGGCCACGGTTTACCTCTTCGTTACAGGTGATTCGGTAGGCCGGGTCGAGTTCCGGCATTTTTACGCGTGGTGTGGCCGTGCGTTCTTTTGCGGAACGGGCTTTGCGAAGCTCTTCGCGCCATTGGGCTTCACGGGGTGATATTGTTGACATGGTGGGAATTTTAGCTCTGATTTATCCGCGCAGGCGGGTTATCATTTCGTCGAAGTCGACAAGGTGTGCGTTGAATTCGGGGCCGTCGACGCATACGAAACGCATCTTGCCGTCGACTGTTACGCGGCAGGCACCGCACATCCCTGTGCCATCGACCATTACTGTGTTCAGCGAGCAGATTGTAGGAACGTTGTGCTTTTTGGTAAGCAGGGAAACAAATTTCATCATCACTGCCGGGCCTATGGTGCATACGAGGTCGACATGTTCCCGGCCTATTACATTCTCCAGTCCTGCCGTGACAAGGCCTTTTTCCCCATAAGAGCCGTCGTCGGTCATGATGATAACCTCGTCGGAATGTTCGCGAACCTCGTCTTCAAGGATTATCAGGTCTTTTGTGCGGGCTGCAAGGATGGATATCACTTTGTTACCGGCGGCTTTCATGGCTTTTAGGATAGGCAGGAGCGGGGCAACACCCACGCCGCCGCCACAGCAAACCACTGTGCCGTAATTGCGGATATCGGTGGCGCGTCCTAGCGGGCCCACAACGTTATGCAGGAAATCACCCGGTTCTTTGGCGCATATTGCACGCGTCGATTCCCCTACGGCCTGCACTACCAGGGTGATGGTGCCGCGGGCTTCGTCGGCATCGGCAACAGTGAGCGGGATCCGCTCACCGCGCTCGTCGCATATGACTATTACAAAATGCCCCGGGCGGCGTGAATGTGCAATCATCGGTGCTTCCACGATCAGCTGCACCACTTTTTCCGAGAAATGTTTTTTCTCAACTATCTTGTTCATTGATATGTGGTAAAAATCGGTTAACTGTCGGCTTGGCCGCTCGACCGGGTGCGGTTGTGAGCCATGTGGCCGCGCATGCGACAAAGTTAGTTAATTCCGTGTTGATGTCAAAGCCCGGCATGCAAAAACTATCGCCGGACTTAAAAGGTTAATTATATGTGGACTTTGCCATAGCCAACACGTTCAACTTCAAATCAAACCAAAAGTATGTCGTCAGATGCCGGGATTCGGTTTTTTCACAGTGTCGGGAGCCTGCCGGGATGGCTCGGACGGCATGTGCCGTCGCGCCAGTTGCTGCTTATCCTTGCATTTGTCACAGGGTTGGCAGCCGGGGCAGGTGCTTTTCTGCTGAAACGTATGATTGCCTGGGTATCGGATTGGTTTACTGACAGGTTGGCCGTAAGTCATGCAAATTGGGAGCTGTTGTTGCTGCCTGTCGTGGGGATTCTGTTGGCAGCGTTATTCCAACGGTATATTATAAGGAGGGAGATTTACCATGGCGTCGACCGTCTGAACGCCGACCTATGTGGCAAAAAATATGTGTTGCCGTTTTCTCAGATGTTTACCCCTATGATAGCCTCGTCTGTCACACTGGGATTCGGTGGGTCGGCAGGTTCGGAAGGGCCTATTGCCTATGCAGGGGCTGCAATGGGGAGCAATGTCGGGAAATGTTTCGGTGTGCCGACGGATATGATGAGGGTTCTTGTGGCATGTGGTGCTGCGGCCGGTATCGCGGGCATTTTCAAAGCCCCGATAGGTGGTGCCTTTTTTGCGCTTGAATGTCTGTATGTCGAACTGGCAAGTGTGGCTATAATCGCGTTGATAGTGGCCGCAGTGACGGCGGGTCTGACGGCATATCTGTTGTCGGGATGCACTCCTGACATATATTTCTCGTCGTCTGTGCCGTTTGATATGCATTGGTTGCCGTGGGTTATCGCGGCAGGTTTGTTTTTCGGGTTGTATTCGATTTATTACCAGTTGGTAATGACGCGTATGGCCCGTTTCTATGCGTCAATGAGGAACCATTGGCTGAAAAACATAATGGCCGGCGCCATTATAGGCGCGGCCATTTTTCTGTTTCCCTCTCTTTATGGCGAGGGTTACGGGGTGATATCCGATATGCTTGCCGAAGATATGGCGGCACTTATCCCTTACGGGCTTTTTGCCCGTGACCGGGTCGACACCGGGTTGGTTTTGCTGCTCTCAGGGGGCATGATGCTGGTGAAGGCTTTTGCCACGGTTTCGACAACGAGCGGCGGCGGTGTGGCCGGTGATTTTGCGCCATCGTTATTCACGGGGTGCATCGCGGGTTGTTTTTTCGCGTTCGCTGTCAACACATTGCCGGGGATAGCGCTCCCGGTAGGTTATTTCGCGTTTTTCGGCATGGCGGCTGTTATAGCGGCCACACAGCGTGCTCCTCTGATGGCTATTTTTCTCACGGTGGAGATGGGGGCGGCATACACGTTGCTGTTGCCGGTAACGGTTGTGGCAACGGTGTCATATTTCGTGTTCCGTCTTGGAGGGCGCCGCTTCGGGATTTCCAATCCTATCCGGCCTTCGGATCAGAATGAGTAGCTGATGCCTATTGCCGGGATAAAGGCATGCACCATGTAGTCGGCTGTAAAGGTCTGACGCCCGGGCAGCTCTGTGATGTCGGCTCGTTGGTAAGGGGGAATCTGCATCCCGGTAAGCTGCCCGATTTGTGCTGCTGCGGCATTGTATCGGGCTATTCCGGCGTCGTATTGTGCAAGTCCGGCATTGAATGCGGGTGCGAGGAGGTCGTCGTAGCCGCATGATGCGTTTTCAACCTTGATGCCGTGCACATACATGAATGCCACATCTATCGACAGTCCTTTTAACGGACGGAAAGATAACCCTACCGACGGTTCGATTTTGGTTGTTCCGGGTGTTTCGGGATTGTACAGCTCGTTGTTGCATGGCGAGCAGTCAACCATAAGGCCGGCACGCAGGTCGAGACGTTCGGTCATGGCGAACTGCCCTCCGAGATGGTAGGTCATGGCGTTTTTGTAGTTCTTTTCGAGGTGCTGGTTATAGGCTTCGAGACCGGCAAATTCTATGTCGAGGTTCTTATATGTACCCCACCCGTTAAGCTGTGCGTCGAAAGCCAGTGTCAGTCGTTCGATTGGTTTATATGCAACGCCGGCTGTCAGCACATAGGGGCATGGCATCTGGGCAGAGAAGTTGGCATAGTTCAGATTGTCGAGGGTGGAACCGAGTGTGGCACGTGCCATTTCGTCGGCATATTCAACCGATGCGTCTCCGGCCTTGACCTTCATTTCCATTTTTGAGCGGAAGGAAGCTCCCACTGTCCATTTGTCGGTTATGTCATACATGGCACCGATGTTGAAGCCGAGTGCCAGTTCGGAGTTCCCTTTCAGACCGACAGATGCCGGGGGCATGTTGCCATAGGTGTATCCTGTCTTCACCGGGGCTTCGCCAGGGGCGGGTGAGCCGGGAATCATCGCGGCGAGCTGTGCTGCCTTATATTGCAGCATGGCTGCTTCATATTGCAGGTTGACCAGCTTGTCCATTGACGATGCCGGGACCAGTCCTTTTTTCAAATCAACGCTTCCCCACGAAATCATAAGGCCGGCCCCTACTGAAAGTTTGGGGAGGATGCGCCACGACACCGTGGGCTGGACGGTGAATACCTTGAGGTCGCATGACTGGTTCAACACGGCGCCAGGCCATGATTTGCCCCAGTTGATGGAAGAGCCATAGGGTGTGTAGAGTGTCACGCCTGCATAAAGGTTATCGTATATGCGGAAGGCGGCTGAAAAGTTCATCGGGGTGGAGACCTTGTTGCTGGTTTCATAGCCGGTGCCGTCGACATCGGCTTTTGCGGTGGCTTTGATTGCGCTCATGGCGCCTGAAACCTCCATGGTCTTATTCATAAACGACAGTGCGCCGGGGTTGAAAATCTGGCTTTCCGCCCCCAGTTTCATTGCCACGCCCACGTGGCCCATACCTTCTTGTTTTGCGCTGAATGTGTTTACCTGATAGCCCTCGGCCATCATGGCCAGGGTCGCTGTTGCCGCCACCAAGGCGGTTGAAAGCTTCTTCATTTCTTAAAATATTTAAAAATTTTCGACAAAAATACCAATTATTTCCCAAACTGCCAAATTTTCATGCCCGGTGCTGGCTTAGGTCGACTGTCGTGCCTATGGTTTTCTATATGTCGCATTTTTGTCGTAAATTTGTGGACGGAATGGATATGGCACTGCGGTGTGCCAAATCATTGAATTTTGGCACACCGCAGTGCTTTTAGGTTTAACCGGGTATCAGATGATACCGCGTATAGAGGCTATGTCGGGCAGGTTGTGGCGGTCGAGATACTCGGCTATCCCGTCGACGATTTTCACCGTCACAGCCGGGTCGATGAAGTTGGCTGTGCCGACCTCGATGGCTGTTGCACCGGCCATGATGAATTCCAATGCATCGCGTGCGTTCATTATTCCCCCGAGGCCGACAACGGGGATGTTGACGGCTTTTGCTACCTGCCACACCATGCGCACGGCCACTGGGCGCACAGCCGGGCCTGACAGTCCGCCGGTTATGGTTGACAGGCAGGGGCGTCGGCGTTCAACATCGATTGCCATGCCGAGAAGGGTGTTGATGAGCGACACCGAATCGGCTCCTTCCGCTTCGACTGCCCTGGCTATATCGGCTATTGATGTCACGTTGGGAGATAGTTTGACTATAAGTGTCCGGGGCCATGCACGGCGCACCGCCCTGGTCACTTCGGCTGCTCCTTCACATGTGGTGCCGAAGGCCATTCCGCCCTGTTTCACATTCGGGCAGGAGATGTTTACCTCTATGGCATTGATTCGTTCGCATTGAGTCAGGCGCTCGCACACTGCCACATAGTCGGCAACCGATGCTCCCGACACGTTTACCATCACTTCGGTGTCGAGATTCCTCAGGCGGGGATAGATGTTTTCGATGAAATAATCCACCCCTTTGTTTTGCAGGCCCACTGCGTTGAGCATGCCTGAAGGGGTTTCCGCCATTCGCGGATAGGGATTGCCTTCCCGGTGGTTTAGGGTGGTGCCTTTTACGATGAATCCGCCAAGGCGTTCGAGGTCGATGAAGTCGGCGAATTCTTCGCCATAGCCGAATGTACCCGATGCGGTAAGCACAGGGTTCTTAAGCTCGAGGGAGCCGATATTTACGCGGAGGTCTGCCATTGCCTGAAAATGTTTGAAGAATATGTGAAACGGTATCTGTGTGCAAAAATACGAAATTTGTGCCGAATTCCACAATTTCCCGGCAGATGGACGGAGGATGGCGCCATCCGGGTAAAATCAAGGCTGTGTGCCGAAATCTTAATTTTGACACACAGCCGGTAAAACCTGTTTTTTCTGGATTTATTGCATCAGTCTTCGAGATAGTAGACTATAGTGGTTACCACGCGCACTTTTTTTAGAAACGGGGTTGCCGACTGGTCTTCGATTGAGAACTGACCTTGTGAGGCCGTTTTCATTTTGCCTACCTTGGAGCCTGAATCTTCGGCGAAACGGGCTGCGGCATCGCGGGCATTCTTTGTGGCTTCGGCTATCATGGTGGGTTTTATGTCGTTGAGCGCGGTGTATTCGTAGTTTATATAGGAGTTGGAATAGGGGATGCCCTCTTTGAGCAATTCGGCCTGGCGGTCGAGCAGTTCGCGCACTTTGGCAACCTTGGAGGTGGTCACGGTGACATTGCAGGTGAGCGAGTAGTTGTATTTGAAATTGCCGGACGAGTATTGGTTTGTGGTTGCGTTATAGGTGTCGGGCGGGTTTATTGATATTTCGTTTTTGTCGATTCCGTTTGTGGTTAGGAACGTGACGATTTTTTCGTTATAGCGTGTCACCTGGTCGTAGAGCGACAGCAGGTCGTTACCGGCTACACTGAATTGTATCGGCCACGTCACACGGTTTGCCTCGACTTCGCGTTCGGCCAATCCTTTGACTGTTACCTGGCGGTCGCGGAAGGCCATATTGTCGATTCCTGATTTGATAAACACCCCCAGAAAGAAAATCCCGGCTGCCACCAGCGCTGCCGAAATGAGGATTAGATAGCTGCGTTTCATTTGTGAGCTGTTTTATAAAAGTTAGATATGTGATATATCGGGATGTAAATGCGAGCCGGGCCGTTTGCCGCGCATATGTGTCAGCATTATTATGCTTCATTGCGGGCATGTCATAGCGGCTTCGCTAAATAGATGGCGGATAATATCGATGACATCAAAAAGGTTTGAAACACACTCCAAACAACTTAAGCTGCCATTATGTTCGTGTAAACAAAATTATATAAAATTATTGTAATGTTTATAAATATATCCTATCTTTATCGCCAAACAAATTTGTTGTTGTTGGATTTCAGCTGTTTGATTCAAGTTAATCCACTTATTAATAAAGTAGTATGATGAAGTCATCAAATTTTTTGCGGGTGTCGTTGATCGGGCTTTGCATCTTCGCATCTGTGCCATTGTCGTATTCGGATCCGGTTAAAGTAGGAAATCTCTATTATGAGATTGACGGGGGGGCACAGACGGCGGCATTGGCCTATAGTGAGACTTACCAGTCGCTGACAACTCTCTATGTACCTGGTACGGTAGAGGTTGGGAATGTAAGCTATACAGTCACTGCCGTGGCACAGCAGGCATTCCATGATTGTGTGTCGCTATCCGAAGTGAAATTTGCAGATGGTGTAAAAGAAATCGGCAACTGGGCTTTCTACAGATGTTACGGTCTTGAAAAATTGGAGCTTCCGTCTACTTTGGTTTCCATAGGTCAAAGTGCGTTTTCAAAATGTTCGGCCCTTCCGGAGCTTGTATTGCCAGATAATGTCACCACCATTGGCAGTTTCGGATTCGGCACTTGCACATCTCTCACACAGGTTGTGTTGTCGAAATCGTTGAAGGTGCTTTCAGGCAATGTGTTCGACGGTTGTACAAATCTGTCGTCTGTGGATTTCGGCACCGGTATAGAGGTCATCGAGGAAAATGCGTTCTATAACTGTGGATTCACAGAAATTTCAGGGATGCCGTCAAATATCAGGCGTATTGATTCCGGTGCATTCAGTAACTGCATGAAACTGGAAAAAGTGTCATTCCCCTCCACGCTGACTGATATCGGTGATTTCTCATTTTATAAATGTAAGGCTTTGACCGATGTGGAGTTTCCGGAATCGTTGCAGCATGTAGGCTCTGCCGCATTTTATGAATGCGAACTTTTGCGGGCTATCGACTTGCCGGCTTCCATTGCTTCGGTAAGCTCAAACGCATTTTATGGTTGTGCAAGTGTGAAATCAGTGAAGTGGCCTGATTCACTTACGGAAATAGAACCAGGCATGTTCCATAACTGCTCCGGGCTTGAATCTATCGAGGTGCCTGCAACGGTCACTTCTATTGGCGCTGAAGCTTTTTCGGGATGTACGTCGCTCGGTGCCATAGAGCTGCCCGAAGGGCTTACCATCCTTAGTAAAGCCGTGTTCAATAACTGCTCGTCGCTCAAATCCATCGAGATTCCCTCAGGTGTGACAGTCATCGAGGATAATGCCTTTTACAAATCCGGGCTGACACGTCTCGACATCCCGGCCTCTGTTACGGCTATTGGCGATGCCGTGGTGCTCGGATGCCCTTCGCTCCAAGGAATATATGTGGCTGACGGGAATCCTGCCTATACAGATGTCGACGGTGTGCTTATGACCATCGACGGATCTGTTTTGCTGGCATATCCCGGCGGAGTCCGGGGCGAATATGTGATGCCTGATGCCGTTACAGCGATTGCCGGATGGTCGTGTCAGCAAAATGACAACATTACCGGCATAAAGTTTTCGAAAAATCTCAAATCGATAGGGCCTGCCGCGTTTTATATGTGCAATGGCCTGACAGAACTGGATTTCCCGCAGGGTATGGAGTCGATTGGCGACAATGCGTTTTTCTTCTCATCGAACATAAAAAGCATAACGTTGCCTAACAACGACATTTTGATTGGCAGCAACGCGTTTTCCGCAACAGGTGTTGAGAATCTGGTTTTTCCCGAGGGGATAAGGTCGATTGGGATTAATGGCGATCAGACCTATTCGGTGGCCACGATGAATTCGGGGCTTAAGTGGGTCAGCCTCCCGTCGTCGCTTACGGCAATGAGCCCCTTTGGCATGTCGAGTGCCAATCTGAAAGTTATTTATTGTTTTGCGGTGGAACCTCCTGTGCTCCGGGGTGAGTATGTGGCCGATATCAGTGCCGTTGTCAAAGTTCCAAAAGGTTCGGCCGATGCCTATTCCAAGGCATGGAAAGAGCTTTATCCAAATCTTACGTTTGAGGATGTGCTCCCGACCGGGGTGTCTGTAACCATTGAGGCCGCAGGTGTCGCCTCACTTGGCTGGGAAGTGTATAAGGATGATGTTTACACCGGCGTCCCGGTGCGTTACACTGTTGCCCTTGCCCGCGACGGCAAAACTGTCAGTGAAGATGAAATTTCAGGCGAAGCGGCTGTAGGCGATAAACTCAGCTATAAGTTTACTGGATTGGAAAAGGGGGGATACAGTTATGAACTCAAAGGCTATTCAGCGCTTGGCCAGCTTACGTTGAATCATGCCGGCAAATTCGAAATCGAACAGGCAGGCATACCGGGCATTTCGATGGGAAATGCAGTAGTTGCTGTTGCGTATTATGATTTGTTTGGACGGAGGATAGATTCTCCTGTTGCAGGAACGCTCTGCATAGCCAAGCGCACATATGCTGACGGGACTGTTTCCGTAACTAAAGAACTTATTCCTTGATGCACATCACGTCTCATTCTCCTCTCTTCGTTATTAATCCATTATTCTTCCAGCGTTCTTTACGTTTATAACGTTGTTACATATTCCCATTCCTGATTCGGAAGTCTCTATTGTCGGAGTGTGGATTTGTTAAAGCTGACTGAAAACGAATTGCGCGGCGTGCCGAAATCGGAACAATAAGTTCCATTGGCACGCCGCGCAATTCGCTTGATGTAATATCCTTATTCCTGAATCTGCGGATTTAATCAGATGATTTTGGAGGTGGGTTCAGGACGTGTGGGCAGGTGGTTTTCGTGTTTGTTGCCCTGTGCGTGGGGTTTGCTCATGCGTAGCTTGATTTCATCGAATCCACGGCCATAAACCCCGTTTACCTGAGCCTGTGTTATGAAGGCGTCTTTGTCGATTGACTTTATAATCCGGAATATTGTCACGGATTCGATTTTCCGGCACATCACCAACAACACTTTCACATCTTTTTTAGAATACCACCCCATGCCGTTGAGCACTGTGCAGCCTCGTTGTGCCTCGTTGTTGATGGCGGTTGCTATCTCCTGCCAGTAGGGGGAGAAGATTGTGAACTGAACGGCCATGCGGTTTGTGTTGATCATCATGTCGGCCATGAACGGGATTACGAACAGGGTGATAAGGCCGTAGACCATCGGGGGAACTGCATCCTGGAAGCTGAAATCAGGCATAAGGATGAATTTCAGTAGCATCGACGAGCTGATAATCGACAGGTCGAAATACATCATGGCACGCCCTATCGACACGTTGCTTTTCTTTGATGCCACGGCAGCCACGATATCTGTGCCGCCGGTGGAACCGTTATGGATAAACACCAGCCCGATACCGAGCCCGCATAGCACTGCACCTATTATAATATCCATAAACGTCTGCCCCTCAACCGGCGGTTTGGTGAACATAGGTTGGAACAGCGCAAACATCGTGGTAATGACCATAACGCCGAAAAGTGTCCGTATAACGAATGTCCGTCCGACTATTTTCCAGGCCATAATCAGCATAAGGATGTTTACGGTGAAGATGGTGACCGAGTAGGGGATGTGGAATCCGAACAAGCCGAAGCTCAGCATGTCGACAACCTGGCTCAGGCCGGCCATACCTCCGATTACGACTTTGTCGGGAGCTGTGGCAATGAACGCGCAGAACCCTATACCGTAGAGCGCGATACCGAATATGATTATAAGGTAATCCTTCGCCTGTAGCCAAAGTTTTGGGTGTTGTAATGTCATGGTGGTGTCAGAGTGGGGTTTAACGGGTGTTGAAGTCGAGATGACCTCGTTTGTTATGTCGCTGCAAATTTACATCTTTTTTCAAATATTTCATCTTTTTCGGGAAAAATCGTGGACTGTCAAACCGGCATATTCCGAGGCGGCATCGAAGCTTGGGCATTCTTTGCGGGCAAAATCGCGGTGGCCGTGTACGCGGACGTTCGGGAAAGCCTGTTTGATTATGAGTATCAATCTTGTCAAAGCTTCTTTTTGCGAAATTGTGCGGGTGTCGGAGGCATTGCCTTTATGGTCGACACCACCGATGTAACATATGCCTATTGATTTACGGTTATGACCGACGCAGTGGGCACCGGGTTGTGAAAGCGGCCGGCCTGTTTCCACTGTCCCGTCCAAAGCGATTACGAAGTGATAGCCTATGTCGGAAAATCCACGGTCGGCCATATGCCATCGTCTGATTTCGGAGCATCGGACGTTACGTCCCGCAGGGGTTGCGGAGCAATGCACTATGATTTCGCTGATTTGCCTTGATGCGGATTTTGCGAATGATTTGATTTCATTCCCGGCCCTTGAAAGCCCGGGCACCGGCATCCCTGCCGCCGTTTGAGTGATTGTTTCCATAAGTTTCCAGTTTTTTAAGACTATTGAAGCCGTGAGGGCTTCCTCGTGTCGTTATTTGCTGCAAAATTACGGATGGCGTAAGGGGTGCCGGTGCCCTGGATATCCCGTTATTTTCGGCCGGGATTCAGAGATTGTCTAAAAATATTTTGGGGAAATCAGACAATCCCTAAGCTTTGTAGCGTGCTGATTGGCCTGCAATCAGTGCCGCATCGTCGAAATAGTTGATTTTCATTGCCGCCCTTACCTCGTCGAGGGTCCGGGCTGCTGCCGCGCGTGCGGTTTCCGAGCCTTTGCGAAGTATGTCGTAGACTTCGGGTATGTTTTGCTCGTAATGTTTGCGACGTTCGCGGATGGGTACCAGTTCCTCTTCAAGGACGTTGATGAGGAGCTTTTTGACAGTCCCGTCGCCGACGCCTCCGTGGGTGTAGTGGTCTTTGAGTTCCTGCAGGTTGCGGTAGTCGGGCAGGTATTTTGCAAAATGTTCGTCGCAACTGAATGCGTCGAGGTATATGAAAGGGCAGTTCCCTTCAAGGTGCCCCGGGGAATCGATTGTCAGATGCTCGGGGTCGGTGTACATGCTGTTTACCTTCTTTTTCAATTCCTTCGGAGTGTCGGAAAGGTAGATGCAGTTGCCGAGCGATTTGCTCATCTTTGCTTTCCCGTCGGTTCCCGGCAGGCGTTGGCAAACGGTGTTTTCGGGAAGTAGGATTTCAGGCTCTACCAAGGTGGGGCCGTAGATGTTGTTGAAACGGTTCACGATTTCGCGTGTAAGCTCAATCATCGGTGACTGGTCTTCACCTACAGGCACCGTGGTTGCCTTGAATGCGGTGATGTCGGATGCCTGGCTTACAGGATAGCAGAAGAACCCTACAGGAATCGACTGCTCGAAATTACGCATTTTGATTTCGGTCTTTACGGTGGGGTTGCGCTGCACCCGCGACACCGTTACGAGGTTCATGTAATAGAATGCAAGCTCGCAAAGTTCCGGAACCTGGCTTTGGATGAATATGGTGGTTTTGGCCGGGTCGATGCCTACCGAAAGGTAGTCGAGTGCGACCTCTATTATGTTTTGGCGGATTTTTTCGGGGTTGTCGGCATTGTCGGTCAGGGCTTGAGCATCGGCAATCATTACGAATATCTTATCGAATTCGCCGGAATTCTGAAGCTCGACGCGACGGCGTAGCGAACCTACGTAATGGCCGAGATGCAATTTGCCGGTAGGGCGGTCGCCAGTGAGTATGATTTTTTCCATGAACAGGAGGTTATGGTTGCTTAATTTACAGATATTTTATTTTTGCAAAGTTACGTGTTTTTATGGAAAATTCCCTATTTTTGCAATCATCAATTCACATTGCTTGACACAGTGACAAATCCTAAATCCCTAATTTTATAAACTCCTATGATGAGAACAGGAAAATTGTGGCTTACGCTTGCCGTAGGGGCTGTTTCGGCCTTCGGGGCCATGGCCGCCCCCAAGTATGCCTACGATTCGGTGCCGGGTGACCCCCTTCACACTAAAATCTACACCCTTCCCAACGGGTTGAAGATGTTTATGACGCAGAACCCACGGGAGCCGCGCATACAGACTTATATCGCAGTGCGCGTCGGTGGAAAGAACGACCCGGCTGAAACGACCGGCCTGGCGCACTATTTCGAGCACCTGATGTTCAAAGGTACGCCTCATTTCGGCACGGTAAACTATGCTCAGGAGAAACCGATGCTCGACGAAATCGAGGCGCTTTTTGAAACCTACCGTGTCACTACCGATTCAGTGGCGCGTGCCTCGCTCTATCATAAAATCGATTCGATCAGTTTCGAAGCTTCGAAACTTGCCATACCTAACGAGTATGACAAGATGATGGCGGCTATCGGAGCCAACGGGACTAATGCCTATACATCGCAGGATGTTACCTGCTACGTCGAGGATATTCCCTCGAATGAATTGGAACGCTGGGCCATCGTGCAGTCTGACCGCTTCAAGAATCCCGTTCTTCGCGGTTTCCACACCGAGCTGGAAACCATCTATGAGGAGAAGAACATGTCGCTTACCAACGACGGACGCAAGTCGAACGAGGCCATGCTTGCAGCATTGTTCCCCTCGCATCCATATGGCACACAGACCGTGCTGGGGACGCAGACCCATTTGAAGAACCCGTCGATAACCAATATCAAGAAATACCACGAAAAATGGTATGTGCCTAACAATATGGCTATAGCGTTGTCGGGCGATTTCAATCCCGATGACGCGGTTGATGTGGTTATGAAATATTTCGGCGATATGAAGCCGAATAAAAACCTGAAACATCTCGAGGTGAAGCCCGAGACCCCGTTCACCGAGCCTGTGCGTGCCGAAGTATGGGGTAACGATGCCGAGCGCCTTACGCTGGCCTGGCGAATCCCGGCTGCATCACACGACGATATGCCTGCATTGGAAATCATGTCGCAGGTGCTTTCGAACGGGTCGGCCGGCCTGATGGACCTCGACCTTGACCAGGCTCAGAAAGTGCTTGCCTCCGGCGCCGGGCTTTATTCCATGGCCGACCAGGGAGCGTTCCTTATGATAGGGCTTCCTCGCGGCGGTCAAAGCCTGGAAGAGGTTGAAGCCCTCCTGCTGGGTGAAATGGAAAAACTCCGTAAGGGTGAATTCAGCAACGAGCTGGTCGAGGCAATCAAGGCAAATCTGAATCTCAATCTTGAAAAATCGTTCCTTAACAACAGCGACCGTGCGAATTATTATGTCGACGCCTTCGTAAACGGTGAAACCTGGGGTGATGCCGTGAAGGGTCTGCACCGCATGAACACCGTTACCAAGCAGGATGTGGTCAATGTGGCCAACAAGTACCTGGGCAATAAGAATTATGCTGCGGTCAGCAAGCGCCAGGGTGCTCCTAAGGATGAGCTTAAAATAGCCAAACCGGCCATTACCCCCATTGTGACAAACCGCGACACGGTTTCGGCTTTCCTTGCCGACCTCGTTTCAATGAAGGTCGACCCGGTTGAGCCTAAGTTCGTGGATTTCCAGAAAGACCTTAAATCCACAAATCTTGCCAACGGCACCCAGTTGCTTTACACCCATAATCCCTACAACGAGCTGTTCGACCTCACATTCGTTTATGAAACCGGCAGCTGGGCCGACCGCATCCTTCCCTATGCGGCACAGTTCATCAATCTTGCCGGGACTAAGGATATGACACCGGCTCAGGTGCAGCAGGCGTTCTATTCGCTGGCATGCGAATATTTCGTGAGCGTAGGCAGCGAGCGTTCGTTTATCGTGCTGCGTGGCCTTAGCGGGAATATGAATAAGGCCGTTGCCCTACTTGAGAAGCTGATTAACGAGGCTGTGTCGGATGCTGAGACATTCAGCGCGTTCGTTGATTCGAAAATGAAGTCGCGTGCCGATGCCAAAGCCAACCAGGGGCAGAATTTCTCGCGTCTGCGCACATATATGAACTATGGTGCCGATTATGTGAAGAATACCACCGTCAGCGAGGAGGAGCTCCGTGCGCTCACTCCCGAAGCTGTTACCAAGCCGCTCCGCGACATGCTCGGCCTCAGCCACCGCATCATCTACTACGGCCCGTTGTCCGAACAGCAGGTTGTGGCCGACCTTGACGAGCATCATGTGAAGGGTGTGAAATTGCAGCAGCCTGCCGATTTCAAGCGCTATCAGGCCCAGCAGCCTGAAGAGACAGTGGTGTTCGTGGCTCCTTATGATGCGAAACAGCTTTACATGTCGATGTTCGCCAACGAAGGCAAGAATTTCGATCCCGCAATCCATCCTGCCACCGAGGTTTACAACGAATATTTCGGCGGCTCGATGAATGCGATAGTGTTCCAGGAAATGCGTGAGGCCCGTTCGCTTGCCTACTCTGCCTGGGCGGCACTGCTCGAACCCTCGAAATGGAATCGCCCGTACACCTATATGGCTTATATCGCCACACAGAACGATAAGCTGATGGATGCCATCAACGCTTTCAACGACATTATCAACGATATGCCTCAAAGCGAGGCTGCGTTCAAGGTTGCCAAGGATGGTATAGAATCGCGTCTGAGAACCAACCGTATCATCGACGACAATATCGCATGGGCTTATATAAACGCCGACGACAAGCAGATCGCCCCGTCGCTCGACGGTGGCGGCAAGAACCGTTCGGCCGGTCTGAACCTTGACCGTGCCACCTTTGAAGCGTTACCTGGCCTGACCCTTGCCGATGTTGTCAAGTTCCAGCAGGAAAACGTGAAAGGGCGCAAATACTACTACGGTGTGCTTGGCAAAATCGAGGATCTTGACATGGATGCGCTCAACAAGCTTGGCAAAGTAGTGGTGCTCACCACGGAGGATATATTCGGCTATTGATAAAATTTGCAAAAGGGGTGGTCTACCTCCCGAAAAATTAGTAATTTTGCACCGGATAAAGCCCCGGACTGCATTGTGGCCGGAATGACGGCTGACAAAGCAGCTGGGGCTTTTGTTTCTATTTGACCAGACTACTTGAATCATACTTAATTCATTAAATTAACATGGTAAGCTATAAAGAATTAGGCTTGGTTAACACCCGTGAGATGTTTGCCAAGGCCATCAAGGGGGGATATGCCATCCCGGCTTTCAACTTCAACAACATGGAGCAGCTCCAGGCCATCATCAAGGCTGCTGCCGAGGAAAAATCCCCTGTAATCCTCCAGGTTTCCAAAGGTGCCCGCAACTATGCCAATGCGACCCTTCTCCGTTATATGGCCCAGGGTGCCGTGGCCTATGCAAAGGAACTTGGCTGGGAGAATCCCCAGATTGTGCTTCACCTCGACCATGGCGACAGCTTCGAACTTTGCAAGAGCTGCATCGACAACGGTTTCTCTTCGGTGATGATCGACGGTTCGCACCTCCCCTACGAGGAAAACGTGGCCCTCACAAAGCAGGTGGTTGACTATGCACACCAGTATGATGTGACTGTTGAAGGTGAACTGGGCGTTCTTGCAGGTGTTGAGGATGAGGTTTCTTCCGACCACCACACTTACACCGACCCTGAAGAAGTTATCGACTTCGCTACCCGCACCGGTTGCGATTCGCTCGCTATCTCGATCGGCACCAGCCACGGCGCATATAAGTTCACTCCCGAACAGTGCACACGTAATGCCGAAGGACGCCTCGTGCCCCCGCCATTGGCATTCGAAGTGCTCGACGGTGTTATGCAGAAGCTTCCCGGTTTCCCCATCGTGCTCCACGGTTCGTCGTCAGTTCCCCAGGAATACGTTGAGATGATTAACGAAAACGGCGGCAAACTTCCCGACGCTATCGGTATCCCCGAAGAGGAACTCCGCAAGGCTGCCAAGAGCGCTGTTTGCAAAATCAATATCGACTCTGACTCACGTCTGGCTATGACTGCCGCAGTGCGCAAGGTGTTCAACGACAAGCCCGGTGAATTCGACCCCCGCAAATACCTCGGCCCGGCTCGTGACGAAATGGAGAAACTCTACAAGCACAAAATCGTAAACGTGCTCGGTTCCAACGGAAAAGCCGAATAAAGCCGTTTGCCGGCTTTAATATCAGGCATCATAATGCAGCAAAACGACAGGCCGGAATTCCGGCCTGTCGTTTTGCTGCATTATGATGCCTGTGTTTGATGAATGGGGGTTGTTATGAGTGGGTGAAAGCGAACCCACGCTTATTGATTTTTGAAGGTAGGCAATACTTTTCAAGAATCCACGGGTATGGATTTTCATAAGTGCATGGTGAAAAATGATAATCCGTGATGCCGGATTCCGGCATCACGGATTATGTATTTATCAGGATATGATTGGAGAGTGAACGGAGAGGGGGATGTCTTGTCAGGCGTTTTTACGCTTTTCGAGCTGGCGTTCTAGGGCTTCGAGACAGAGGTCGATAGCCTCCTCGAAGGTGTCGGCAACCTTTGTTGCCACAAGCTCGTCCTGCGGTTGTGTTACTTTCACCACGGCTTCCTTATTCATGGCGGTTTCTGGTTTTACCACTGTGAGTTTGAAGTCGATGGTTGTTATAGCGGTGTTATGTCGTGCGAGACGCTCTGCTTTCTTGTTGATGAAGGCGGTGAGTTTTTCCGTGGCGTCGAAGTTGATGGCTTGAATTCTTACGTCCATAATCTTTTATCCTCCTTGATTTTTTTGTGCGCGTGGGTGCGCGAGTTTGTAATTTTGTTTTAATTCTCGGTAGGTTATATGTGTATAGACCTGTGTCGTTTCGAGTGAGGCGTGTCCCAGGAGTTTTTGCAACCCGCTGAGGTCGGCCCCGTTGTTGAGCATATCAGTGGCAAATGAGTGGCGGAGGGTGTGGGGCGACAGGCGCGTGGCGTGAGTATGGCCGGTCAGTGCCTCCTTTACTATTCTCTCCACCAGCATAGGGTAGAGGGGACTCCCGTCGGCACGGATAAAGAACGTGTCGGGTCGGTCGATACCCGTTTCCCTGCGGCGTGTGGCGCGGTATGCGTCGATTGCGTCGGCAAGCTCTTTGCCAAATGGTATGATTCTTTCCTTATTACGTTTTCCAAGCACTTTTAGTTCGTGGCGGATGGAATCAACCGCTGTATCGGCAAGCCCTATGATTTCGGCACGCCTCATGCCGGTGGAATACAGCATGAGTACTATAAGGGAATCACGTTCTTGTGTGAAATCCGATTTATGGATTTTTTTTGATGCCGGTGAATTGCTGTCGATTATTTCCTCCATTTCGTCCTGGCGGATATAGACGGGCAGGTTACGGGGTATTCGTGCCAGCGGCACATCGGCGGCAGGATTGTTTGTATATCCCTGTGTGCGCATGAGGTAGCGGTAAAGGGCATTGAGTGATGAGAGTTTCCGGCGTATCGAACGCAGTGTCATGCCGGTTTCGGCCAGACTCATCGTCCAGCTGCTTATGTCGGCAGGGGTACACGACGGTGCGTCGAATTCGTCGGGTTTCCCTGCGGTGATGAATTCAGCGAATTGTTGTATGTCGGTACCATATGACGAAACGGTGTGAGCCGAATAATTCAGCTCACACCGCAGATATGTCAAAAATGAATTTATCAACATTGTCGCTTCGTGTATCTCGCTATCCTGTCCCGTATCACGGAAACGGTTGCCGTGACACCGGCAGGTGCTTTCATCTGCACACGAAGATAGGGCAATCTTTTGTCATTTCCAAATTTTCATGGCTGAATTTGTGGGAAAATATTCCCCGCCATGCGGAAATGGTTGCAAGTTCGGGTTTATTCTTCAACCAGGCGCAGTTTCTGCACGTAAATGGCCTTCATCATCTTCTTGCGGTTGGTGACGGAGGGTTTTTCGAATGCCTGACGGCTGCGCAGTTCTTTTACGATGCCGGTTTTTTCAAATTTGCGCTTGAATTTCTTCAGCGCCTTTTCGATGTTGTCGCCTTCTTTAACTTGTACGATAATCATTTTTTTAGGTCTTATTTTTTTGTTTTTTTGAATTCTATATCGGTGAGGCTCAGTCTTAAAGGATAAAGCCTCGCGTTTTGTCGCTCTTTAGCGGGGCAAAATTACAGATATTTTTCATTGTGAGCAAATTTTTGCTGTCTTTTTGCGATAAATTTTGCCTTCGGCCTCTACCGAATGTGCTGAAAACGTGGGGTGGTGGGGTGAAAGCTGTGGGATTTTTCGTAACTTTGCAAAACGCGGTGCTGTCTCACTTGCGGTGGTATGAGTAAGCCATAAAAATCGTTTCTGATATGACTGCCTTCGAGGGTTTATCTACCCGGCAGGGTGCGTTATATTGATTTTGCCGCCTTAATCCGTTGCAGGATAGGGTTATGAAATGGTTTTGCAACTTGCTTATAAGATTTTTGCTAACAATAAGCTTGAAAGGGATTGATGTCAGACGACCATATCATGAATAAGCCCGGTGGTGAGGAACTGTCGGCCGATGAAAATGTAAACGGGGGTGATGGCTCCGGGGCGGGTTCTGCCCAGGGGGCTGCTGATAGCGGGACGGATGCCGGATTGATGTCGGACGATGCCGATGTTGCGGCGGATGTTGCCGAAGTCGAGGAAGAGGCGGTAAGCCTCCCTCCCACTATCGGTACGGAATCGGCGCGCCTGAGGCTTGGCGGGATGTATCGGAGCTGGTTTCTCGATTATGCCTCATATGTTATCCTGGAGCGTGCCGTGCCACATATCGACGATGGCTTGAAGCCGGTGCAGCGCCGCATACTTCATTCTATGAAAACGCTTGATGACGGGCGTTTCAACAAGGTTGCCAATATAGTAGGCAACACCATGCAATATCACCCTCATGGCGATGCCTCGATAAAGGATGCATTGGTGCAGCTGGGGCAGAAGGAGTTGCTGGTAGAGACGCAGGGTAACTGGGGCAACATCCTGACGGGTGATGACGCCGCTGCCGGACGATATATCGAGGCAAGGTTGTCGCCGTTCGCCCTTGATGCCCTTTATAATGCCAAAATCACTGACTGGGTGCCATCCTACGACGGGCGTAAAAAGGAGCCTGTGACCTTGCCGGTAAAGTTCCCCCTGTTGCTTTTCCAGGGGGTGGAAGGTATAGCGGTGGGGCTTTCGTCGAAAATCCTGCCTCATAACTTTAACGAGATTCTTGATGCCTGCATCGCATATCTGCGCGGGGAGGAATTCTCGCTTTACCCCGATTTCATAACCGGGGGATATGTTGACGTGAGCCGTTATAATGACGGTGAGCGCGGAGGTGTGGTGAAAGTCCGTGCCAAGATTGAGAAGATTGATAACAAGACCCTCGCTATAACCGAAATCCCGTTCGGGAAGACCACCCGCGCGGTAATCGATTCCATTCTCAAGGCATTTGAGAAGGGGAAAATCAAGATTCGCAAAGTCGATGACAACACGGCTGAGAATGCCAATATACTTGTTTATCTTTTGCCGGGTACATCGTCCGACAAAGCAATCGACGCGCTTTATGCCTTTACCGACTGCGAGGTGGCGATTTCGCCCAACTGCTGCGTCATTTCCGATAACAAGCCGCATTTCCTGACCGTAAGCGACCTGTTGCGTCACAGCGCCGACCGTACGCGCGAGCTGTTGCGGCGCGAGCTGCTTATCCAGCTCGGTGAAGTCAGGGAGTTGCTTCATTTCGCATCGCTTGAGCGGATTTTCATAGAGGAGCGTATCTATAAGGACAGGGAATTCGAAGAGGGGGAGAATATTTCACTGGTCATGGGGCATGTAAGGAGGCGGTTGGAACCGTTCCTGCCCGGGCTTCAACGTGAAATTACGGATGATGATATCCAGCGTCTGCTGGAAATCAGGATGAAACGCATCCTGAAATTCAATTCCGACGAAGCCGACCGCCAAATCGCGCTCTACAATGAGCGGATTGCCGATATAAACCGCAAGCTCGATAACCTTACGGAGGTTGCCATAGGCTGGTTTGCGTCGTTGAAGGAGAAGTATGGCGACCGGTTCCCGCGTAAGACCATTATCAGGGGATTCGACAGCATCGAGGCTTCACGTGTGGCCGAGGCAAACGAAAAACTTTATTTCAACCGGGAGGAAGGGTTTATCGGCACGGGGTTGAAGAAGGACGAGCCGCTGTTCAACTGTTCGTTGCTCGACGATGTGATTATATTTTACAACGACGGGCGCTACAAGGTTGTGCGTGTTGCCGAGAAGCTGTTCATCGGGAAGAATGTGCGGCACATAGGGTTGTTCACACGCAACGATACGCGCACTATCTACAATGTGATTTACCAGGACGGGCGCGGCGGCACCTTCTTCATGAAGCGTTTTGCCGTGACAGGCGTGACCCGCGACAAGGAGTATAACCTGACGCAGGGTACGCAGGGCTCGCGCATAGCCTGGTTCTCGGCCAATCCCAACGGTGAGGCAGAGGTGGTCAAAGTGGCGCTGAAGCCGAAGCCGCGATTGAAAACCTTGCAGTTCGATGTGGATTTCAGCACGCTTTCGATAAAGGGAAAGCAGTCGCAGGGTAATATCGTGACACGCAACGAGGTGCACCGCTTCTCGTTGAAAGAGAAGGGCTCGTCAACCCTCGGGGGACGTAAGGTGTGGTTCGACCCGGATGTGTTGCGCCTTAACTACGACGGGCGCGGTGAGTTCCTCGGCGAGTTCCTCGGCGACGAGATGATATTGGTCATAACCAAGACCGGCGAATATTACCTGACTACATTCGAAGCCTCCAACCATTACGATGACAATATCCTGAAGTTGGAAAAATTCCGGCCTAACCATGTCTGGACGGCGATTCTCAACGATGCCGACCAGGGATATCCTTACATAAAGCGGTTTACATTCGAGGAAAGTACACGCAAACAGCGTTTCCTTGGTGAAAACCCTGCATCAACGTTGATTCTGCTGAGTGATACCCCGGGGGCACGTTTTGAGGTTACATTCGGCGGCAACGATGCCTTCAGGGAGCCGATGGTGGTTGACGCCGCTGAATTTATCGGAACAAAGTCGTTCAAGGCCAAGGGTAAACGCCTTACTACGTTTGTGATTGGCGAAATCCGTGAAATTGAACCTAATGCGGCTGCCGCCGATTCGGAGGATGATTCATCGGCAATGATAGCCGATGCGGCCGAAGGTGAGGAAGAGGATAGGGCCGCATCGGGTGAAGAGGCGCTCTCGGACGATGAATTGCGCGATGAGATAAACGGGCAGCAAAGGATTTTTTAACAATGTCTTGGTAACGCTTGAATCCGGGTATATGAAATGGTTTAAGAAAGTATCAATTGCCATATCGGTTGCCTTTGCAGCCTTTACGGGGTATGCCGGGATTTTGCCCGGTGATGACGAGGTTCTGAGACCGGTCAATTCGTCGTATATGGTGGATATAGGGTCGTCGCATCTTGCCGATACCTATCTTTCGCCGTTGAAATACAGGGGGTGGAACGCCGCATTCCAATACGAGCGTATGCAGGCCATGAAGTTCCGGCCCGATTCCTGGCGGCAGCAACTTTTGATAGGGTTGGAAGTCAACAGCGCTGAAAATCCTGCCCGGAATGCCGATATGTATTACGGGAATATCTCGGTTTCATGGGGTATGCTCCGTTTGTGGCGGCTGCCACACGGGGTATCGCTGGCTGCCGGTGGCAGCGCCGGTGGAAATCTTGGCGGTGTTTACAGCAACCGCAACGGCAACAACCCGGCGTCGGCAAAATGTGATGTCACGGTGAATGCGACAGGATATGCTGCCTGGAACACCCGTTTGTGGCGTCTCCCGGTCATGTTCAGGTGGCAGACCTCGCTTCCGCTGGCGGGGGTGTTTTTCTCGCCCGAATATGACGAGCTTTATTATGAGATATACCTTGGTAACCACAGCGGCCTGGTGCATGGCGCATGGCCCGGCAATTATTTCAGATGGGATAACCTGGTGACTGCCGACCTTGATTTTTCCGACACCCGGTTACGTCTGGGCTTCCGCTCCCGGATCCTGTCATCGGAGGTCAACCACATCACCACCCGTATTTTTTCATATGCGTTTGTAATAGGTGTAAGCGGCGATTGGCTTTCGGTGTCGAAGCGCAGGGGGCTGCATCCCGCCACCCGGAAAACAGTATGGGTTTATTAGAGCATTGATGAAGTCTATGAAAAAGGTCTATAAAATTCTCAGGACATTTGCCATGATGGTTACCGTTATGGCCGGAGTGACGTCCTGCCATGACATTGAAGAATATTCCGCCGACCCGCGTGGCACATTCGAGCAACTTTGGTCGGTTCTCGACGAACATTATTGCTTCTTTTCCCAAAAGGATATTGACTGGGATGCCATTCATGCCAAATATGCCCCGCAGATTTCCGACAGGATGACCGATGAGGAATTGTTTGAAGTGTGTTCGCGGATGCTTGACGAGCTTCGCGACGGGCATACAAACCTTTCAGCCCCTTTCGCTACGTCGTATTATAAGAAATGGTGGAGCGACTATCCGCAGAATTATAATGCCCGCCTTGTAGAGGAGTATTATTTCAACTTCAACTATCGTTCTACGGGGGGCATTGATTATGGAATCCTGCCGCAGAATGTGGGCTATATGCATTATTCGAGTTTCTCCTACGGGATAGGTGAGGGGAATCTCGATGCGGTGCTTGCATTCTGTGCATCGGCCAACGGGCTGATAATCGATGTGCGCGACAATGGCGGAGGCTCGGTGTCGAATGTAAAGACACTTGTGGGGCGCTTCATCAGCGAACGGTTGCAGGCAGGCACCATCTGCCACAAAAACGGACCCGGGCACAATGATTTCTCGGAACCTTATCCGTTTTATTTCGACCCGGCCCCGGCAGGCCGCATAATGTGGGGAAAGCCTGTGGTTGTGCTGTGCAACCGTTCTACCTTCTCCGCCGCCAACAACTTTGTGTCGGTGATGAAATGCTTGCCGGGGGTCACTGTGGTAGGAGCCACCACCGGCGGAGGCTCGGGCATGCCCTTCTCTTCTGAACTGACCAATGGCTGGGGCATCCGCTTTTCGGCATCCCCGTTGCGCGACCCGCAGGGACACCTCACCGAGTTCGGTGTCGCCCCCACAGAAGGGTGCGAGGTCGACCTCGACCCATACGCCGCCCTCGAAGGGCGCGACACCATGCTCGATTTCGCTGTAGCGAAACTTCAGGGATAGTGTTTCGGCAATGGGTAAGTGGATGAAAAATTTTTATTGCACATATATGATTCTTGACTAACTTTATTTTTACTATTTTATTTATCGGTTAGTGATTCGTCTTGATGTCCGTGGTTGCAAATAGAGCATATAATGGGTGTAGCCGTACGGTGCAGGCGTTTTGGCTTGCATTGGCCAACCTGTTGTCGGTCAGTGCTACATTTATTATTGCGGCAGTGTTAAGCCGTGTCATGCCGCCGGATGATTACGGGACTTATCGTCAGGTGATATTTGTGTATTATACGCTTCTGATAGTTTTTTCCTGCGGGCTGCCACGTGCTTATTCCTATTTTCTGGCAAGAGTCCCGATTGAAGAGGGGCGTGATGTGGTTTGTAGGCTTAGCATTGCCCTTATCGCGTTTGCTTCGATATTTTCGGCCTCTCTTTTCTTCGGGGCGGATGTGATTGCCCATGCGCTTGGCAATGTGGCGCTCGCGCCTAATCTGCGATATTTTGCAGTTACTCCCATATTGTTGATGCCTGTTTTGGGGGTAGAAAGCATTCTGACGGTTTATGGCAAAACGGGATTTGTGGCGGTCTATGCCTTAATCAGCCGTTTTTTCATGATTGCAGGTGCAGTTGTGCCTGTAATTGTGTTTGATGCCGGTGTGTCGGGAGCTGTTTTCGGATTCGTGGCTGCCTCGGCTCTTTCGTGTGCGGCAGGTTGGAAACTGGCATTTTTACCGTTTCGCGGGATTGTAGGTGTAAGGACTTCTATTTCTTTCCGTGAGGTGGCGAGTTTTGTGCTGCCGGTGTTTGCCTCGGGAATTTACGGTTTTGTAATCGCATCGTCAAGCCAGTTTTTCGTGAGTCGCTTTTTCGGCGTAGAGGCGTTTGCGGTGTTTGCCAACGGTTATAAGGAACTCCCTTTCGCCAATATGGCAATCGTGGCTGTCGGAGGGGTGCTTTTGCCTGAATTCTCTCGAATGTTTAAGGAAAGAACCGGCGCTGTTGGAGCCTTGGAGTTGTATAAGGGTGTGATTGTTAAATCCGCATCGTTGGTTTATCCGCTATCAATTTTTTGTGGATTCTTTGCACTTGAGATTGTCATCGTGCTTTACGGGGTGTTTTACAGTCAGTCGGCCATATTATTTATGTTGGTTACCGTTGTCAACCTGTTGCGCATTGTACCATGCGGTTCGATTCTGTTTGCAACAGGTAATGGCGGCATGTTTGCCAAAGCACATATGGCTACGGCAGTCATTATTGTAATGCTTGATATGGCATGTGTATGTTTTTTCCCATCGTTGTGGGCTATAGCCTTGATAGGGACTTGTTGCACGGTGTGCTGTATATTATGGCTTATGCGCGGGCTGGCACGTGCTCTTGGTGTTACATTCGCTGCTTTGATGCCATGGTGGACTATGCTGAAAATCCTTGTAGCATCCATTGCCGCATGCATGGTTGTTAAACTTCTGTGTGTCCTTTCGATCCTTCCGTCGGAAGGATTGGCCGGGCTTGCGGTTGCATCGTTGGCTTGTATCGTGGTTTTTATTCCGATTGCGAGATTGTTTAAACTTGACTATAGCTGGCTGCTGACTTTGGCTGTTCACCCATTGGCACGACTTGGGCTAGTCCTACAGTGCCGTATCGGGCGGATTGGCAGACGTCAGATGCCTTTGAAATAGGAATTTAGAGAGGATGATGTAGCAATGACAGATAAATCCCCCTGCATATCAATCGCTATGGCTACCTATAATGGCGGTCGATATCTGCGTGAACAGCTCGATTCGCTGTTGGTGCAGACAATGCCGTTTGAGGAATTGATTATATGCGATGACGGCTCTTCTGACAATACAGTTTCGATAATATGCGAATATGCATCGCGTGATAAGCGGATAAGGCTGCATCAGAACCGGGAGCATATTGGTTTTAAGGCGAATTTTGAACAGGCAATAAGGTTGTGTTCATGCGATTTCATAGCATTATGCGACCAGGATGACATTTGGATGCCGGAGCATATAGAGGTGCTGTATAAGAACATTGGCGGCCGCATGTTGGTATGCGGGGATGCCGTTCTTGTAGACTCCGATGGAATCTCGGACGGTAGGACATTAAGCGGGATAAAGAATTTCAGAAAGGCACCCGATGATTGTAAGTCTATTTTCCGATTCATAGCATATTATCAGAATGCGTTTCAGGGAGCATCGATGATGCTGCACAGAAAATTCCTTTCAATAGCTTTGCCAATCCCTGGGGATGTAAGGTTTCATGATGTATGGTTTGCCCATGTGGCTTGTCTGTTTGGCAGTTTTCGATTTGTCAGCCACCCTGTAACGCAATGGCGTATGCATAACAATAATGCAAGCGGATGCCATGTCGGCCATCATCCTTTGCGAACCGTTGTGGGGCATTTTCTGAAAAGAAATCCTGTAAATAACCGGATGGAGTTAATAGAAGCTATCTCTAATAGATTTGGTGAGGAATTGCTTTTTCAGACAGATGAACAAGTGTTAAAATTTTATAAAATGGGGGGGGCGAAAAGGCGGTTGTTAAATTTTGTATATGAGCTAATTAACTATCGGAAAATTTATGGATAAGAGGTTACGTACTTCTTCATTTGCAAATGAAGATTTTGAATTGACTAATGGGATATCGCCATCGAATATTGCTCTTGTTTTTGCAGGGGGACGTGGTACGCGCTCTATGGCTAATGGCGGCCTTCCCAAACAATTCCTTGAATTACATGGGAAGCCGATTCTTATCTATACGCTTGAACATTTTGAAAGGCATGATGAAATCGATGGTATAATAGTAGTGTGCATTGAGAGTTGGATTCCTGCAATGAGGCAAATGCTACATGATTTCGGTATAACCAAAGTTGTAGATATTGTGCCGGGAGGTAAGACGAGCCAGGATTCCATATATAACGGATTGTGTATCGCATCACGTCGGTATAGCGCTAATTCTATAGTTTTAGTCCATGACGGGGTTCGTCCGTTGATTGATTCAAGAACTATAAGTGATAATCTTGCCCAAGTTAGAGAATTCCGCTCTTGTATTACTGCATATCCTGCAACGGAAACCGTACTCATTAATAATGATACGGAATCATTTTCAATTCCTGACAGAAGCAAGTTGTTATTAGCACGTGCACCTCAGGGATTCCTGCTAAAGGATTTGGTTGATGCTCATGAATTGGCGCGGCAAGATAATCGTCATGATTTTGTTGATACTTGCTCATTGATGCATAGTTATGGATATCCGATACATACAATAATCGGTAGACCAGACAATATAAAGATAACCACCCCGATGGACTATTTCATATTCAAAGCCATTGTGGAAATAAATTCTATACAAAATGTCCTGGAGTCATAATTCGCTATATAATAAACCGGTTGTGCAGGCCGACCTTGCTGCAGTTTGGCATCGATTATCTCTTAATCCGTTTCAAGGGAAAACGATATTGATAACCGGGGCAAATGGTCTGCTAGCAATGTATCTGGCATTTGCATACGCATACGCTGTAGAACATCTTGGCCTGCGTGTAAAAATAGTGGCAACCTCAAGAAATTTGTCGGGATTGAAATCACGTTATTCCTTGTTTTTGGATAAAGACTGGTTTGAAATCACTGAATGGAATGTTGTAAATCCATTTTCCCAGAGTTATGACGTGGATTATATTTTTCATTTTGCAGGGGATTCTTCACCATATCATATTGCTGCCGACCCGGTTGGAATTTTAAAAACCAACCTACTCGGGACAGTCAACGTGTGTGAGTACTCGGTAAAGAATTGTGTGGATAAAATTGTGTTTGCCTCGACGCGTGAGGTATATGGTGCACACGAGAAAAGAGACATGCTTGATGAAGTTTCGTTTGGTGTCATTGACCCGCTGAATCCACGTTCATGTTATCCGGAGTGCAAACGTGGGGCAGAGTCTGTTTTGGAGGCATATTGCCGGCAACACGGGTTGAATTATGCTGTAGCCAGGATTGCTCATTGCTATGGCCCTGGTATGAAATTAGAAAATGATGGCCGGATTATGGCTGATGTAATGGCCGGTGCTTTGAATGAAAGGTTGATAACATTGAAATCGGACGGAAGGGCTATTCGCTCCTTTTGCTATGTGACAGATGCTATTGTTGCACTGCTCATGATTGCGGCCGACAACACTGGTACGCGTGTATTTAATCTCGCCAACGAGACTGAAGAGATTACTATTGCAGACCTTGCAAGGTTTGTTGCCGGATTATATGGGGACTGTAAAATTATAATAGAGAATACTACCCCTGATAAAGGACTTTACTGTGATTATAAACGTGTTCCATTGGATTGTAGCCGATTGGAACGTATGGGTTGGCATCCCGAAGTGGGATTGGCTGACGGGTTGAAACGGGTAATAGAAAGTTTTTAGTGTATGGCTCCATTATTTAAGCTGGTAAGTACTTTGATTGCCCGTATGCTTCTGAAAGCGGGTTATATATTCCCTGTGAAAAGAACGCGTGTATTGTTCTCGTCATACGAGGGTCGTCAATACACATGTAATCCGAAATATATTTTCGAGGGGATGATTAATCAGTTTGGTGACAGATATGAATATATATGGGTACTGAACAATAAGAATCAGCTGCCCGAAAAATATCGTAGCAGAGTAAATACGGTATCGTTTTTGTCGTGCAGGCACATTTATTACATGTTGACTTCAGGGATTATAATCAGCAATCTTGGCATAGAGCCGATATTTCCGAAACGACGTTGTCAGAAATTCATAAATACCTGGCATGGGGGAGGCGCGTATAAGCGGGTATCAGTAGATATGAATATGTTTGGTGCGGTTGAGAAGTACTATATGCGGAAAGTGAGAAAAATCCGTAGTCGGAACACAGACTATTTCATTTCAAGTTGCCGACGGTTTACGGAGGTGTCCTCACGTGATTTTGAAATAAAACCTGAGGTTTTCGTTTCGAGTGGTATGCCACGCAATGATTATCTGTTCAATCGGGATGAAGCGCGAATCAGAGAGATTCGCGATATGTTGTACCGGGACTTCGATATTCATAAAGAAAACTTATTAGTGTTATATGCTCCTACATTCAGGGATTCCCATCGGCATCAGCGAAACATTGAAAACAAGGTTTGTTGCCAAAAGGTAAAGCATGCGTTGGAATCTCGTTTCGGTAAAAATGTGACTTTTTTATTGCGTAGCCACCTTTCTCCAGATAATTCCAAAATTGATGCAGGAGAGATAGATGTGCCGGTGGTTGATGTGACCCAGGTCCCTGATATGCAGTGTTTGCTATCTATAGCAGATGTATTAATTACGGATTATTCCTCTTCAATATGGGATTTCTGTATTACTGAGAAACCAGGATTTATTTTCTGTCCTGATTTGCATGAGTATGCGTACAATAGGGGATTTTATACCCCTATGGAAAAATGGCCGTATGAATATGCCGAAACTATAGATGATTTATGCAGGGTGATTGCATCATATGACGGTAATGTCAATAAAAAACGTATTATTACGCATATAAAAGAACTCGGGACTTATGAAAACGGTGATGCTGTTGCTCAAATCCTACAGCTTATAAGCCGATAATAGCCGAATATCTGTTTGAATCTGTTAGAATAGAAAGTTGCATAATGAAAGGTGTATATATTTCTTCGAATGATATTAACAACATTGGTATCGAGCGGAAAATATCTGCTCAGATAAGAGCATTGAAAAATAAAGGACTGGACTGTGGTCGAATTGCGAACAAGGCTCATAGAAAGTTGTCTTTGTGGCAAAAGATTGCGGTTCGGTTTCCGTTTTCTCCGATTGTTTATGATGTATTGAACCAATATAGCCGTAAGATTGATAATTCGGATTTCGTCTATATTCGTCGGCAAGGGGTGATGTCCTGGCGTCGTATTCTGACCATACGTAAGATTCGCCGTCGCAATCCAGATGCAAAGGTTCTCTATGAGATACCGACCTATCCATTTAAAAAAGAATTGACCAAACGATGGATTGATTATCCGTTGTGGTGGAAAGAGTGGTTTTATGGGCGTTTTTTGAAACGTTATATTGATAGGCTGATAGTAATAGGAAATTACAATATAATTGACGGAATCAAAACGATTCCGATGATTAACGGGGTGGATATGGAATTGATTTCCCCGATTCATCCGACTCTAGAGGACGGGGCTATTCACATTATGGCTATTGCAAAGATTGAATGGTGGCATGGGTATGACCGTTTCCTCAAAGGCATGGCGCAATACTATCAGTCGGGAGGGCAACGTGGGATTGTTTTGCATTTGGTCGGCACCGGTGAGGCTCATGCGAGCCTTGTGGCGATGGTTAAGGGTCTGGGGCTGGAATCCTGTGTCATTATACATGGATATAAAGTCGGGAAAGAGTTGGACGAGATATATAATCGTTGCCATCTCGGACTGATTTCACTGGCTACACAGGATAAGGATGTTTATGTGCATTCAACGCTTAAAAGCCGGGATTACCTTGCCAAAGGGTTGCCTACGATGTCTACTGGGATGACTGATGTGTTTATAGGCGTGGACTATAAATATAATCTTGAGCTTCCGATGGATGCAGAAATAGTAGATATGAACCTGGTTATAGATTTCTATGACAGTATTTACGGGTCTATGACCCGTGAGGAGGTTATTGCAGAAATACGTGCTTTTGCCGAAAGGACTGTGGATATAAATATCACCATGGCTCCTGTTGTGCGTTACTTGAAGGGGGAAGTGTAAATTTGTATTTTAAGTGGAATGTGATGTGAAACAAAGTGTTTGCAATGAAATATAATATGAGGTATGTGTGGGGATGGCTGGTGATGCTGCTGGTTGGATGCGGTGTTTCCGGGTGTGGTAAGAGTGGGAAAGGTGGTGCCGGAAACGGCGCAGAAGAGGTGATGCCGGTGAATCTGGTGGAGGAGGCGCAGTTGCTGAGGATTTACGACGGCGGGGACTATTTCCGGGTGGAGGTGGTGAATCCGTGGGACACTGCCGCCATGCTTGGGCGGTATTTGCTGATTGAACGGGGTATGGTGCCGGATAGTCTGCCGACAGGTGATTTCACCATGGTGGAGGTGCCGTTGCAGAAGTCGCTGGTCTACTCGTCGGTGCATGCCGGAATCGTGGATGAGATGGGTAAGGCCGATGCTGTGGCGGGGGTGGCCGACGGCCGGTATTTCAACAAGCCGCCGTTTGCCGACCGCATACGCCGGGGAGGGATTGTTGATGTCGGGTCGTCGATGTCGCCTTCGATGGAGGCAATCATGGCATTGCGGCCTGATGCGATATTGGTTTCCCCATTTGAGAATGCGGGTCACGGGGTGTTGGAACAAACGGGAATCCCTGTAATAGAATGTGCCGACTATATGGAAAGCACCCCCAAGGGGCGTGCCGAATGGGTGCGGTTCCTCGGGCTGCTTTATGGATGCAGGGAAGTGGCCGATTCGATATATGGTGCGGTGGCACATGCCTATGACGCGATAAAGGCCCGAGTAGCCCAAAGCGATGTAAGACCCTTGGTGCTTACCGAGATGCTTACCGATGGTTACTGGTTTGTGCCTGGAGGGGGGAGCTATATGGCGCGGCTGCTTCAGGATGCAGGTGCGCGTTACCCTTGGGGTAACGACGGTTCGACCGGTTCGTTGCAGCTTGATTTCTCATCGGTATATGCCAAGGCTGCCGATGCGGATTTCTGGCTCGTGAAAACTTACGGGCATGATCTGACTCTTGACGATATGCGGTCGGTCTACCTCCTGAACAGCCAGTTCAAGGCTTTCAAGGAGGGGAATGTGTATGTCGCCAACACGGCTGATGCCCCATTGTTTGAAGAGTTCCCCTTTCATCCTGAAAAGCTTTTGGAGGAATATGCGATGATTTTTCATCCGGAACTTGCCGGTGGACGTCTTCGCTATTTCCACCGTGCCCGTTAAAGCGCTTATCAATTTGCGTATGGAACGTATGAAAAAGGTTGCAAGCCGTTACGGGGTGGTCATGACGGTGTCGGCCATACTGGCGACTGCATTGTTTGCCGCAGTGCTGTTCTGCGGCACAGTAGATATAAAAGCTGCCGATGTGGCGGCGGTGTTGTTTGGCAATGCCTCTGATGATGTGAGCCGGATGATTGTTATGGATGTGAGATTCCCGATGGCGGTCACGGCTTTTATGGCAGGTATGGCATTGGCGGTGTCGGGGTTGCTTATGCAGACTGTTTTCGGTAATCCGCTTGCCGGGCCGTCGGTGCTTGGCATTTCCACTGGTGCATCGCTAGGGGTGGCAGTGGTTATGCTCGGGCTTGGGGGGTGGCTCGGAAGCGGGCTAGGGTACTATGCAGGGATTCTGACCGGTGCTTTTGCCGGTGCTTCAGCTGTGATGGGGCTGTTGTTGCTTTTTTCCCTGCTTGTGCGGGGCAATGCCATGTTGCTGATTGTCGGTATCCTTATAGGTTATCTTGCATCATCGGCCATTTCGTTGTTGAATTTCTTTTCCACCCAGCAGGGTGTGCATTCATATGTCATATGGGGTATGGGTAATTTCGGAGGGCTGACATGGGAACGTGTCATCGTGTTCGGGGCGCTGTGTGCCGCCGGGGTCGCGGTTGCGGTTATGTTTGTGAAGCCACTGAATGCATTGTTGTTGGGACGCCGTTATGCCGAGAGTATGGGGGTGAATGTAAGGCGTACCCGCAATTGCCTGCTGATGATATCGGGCGGTTTGGCGGCAGTTGCCACGGCATTTTGCGGCCCGATAGGGTTTCTCGGACTTGTGATGCCTCATGTGGCGCGTTTTGCCACCGGCACCTCCAACCATACCCGGTTATTGCCTGCAACGGCCGTTGCAGGGGGTGCCGGGGCGTTGTTGTGCCTTTGGTTGAGCGTGGTTTGCGGTGGTGGCCAGATTATCCCGATAAATGCTATTACCCCGGTGATTGCCGTGCCGATAATTATCTATGTCATTGTAAGGGGGAAGAAGTTGTAAGTTGTAAGTTGTAAGTCGTAAGTCGTAAGTTATAAGTTGTCAGTTATAAGGAGTAGGTGCGATGGTTGAGTTGAGTGATGTTACTGCCGGATATGGTGGCCGTGAGGTGTTGCGTTCGGTGTCGGTGTGTTTACGCGCCGGTGAGCTTGTGACGCTTATCGGAGCCAATGGCGCCGGTAAATCCACGCTTTTGAAAGTGATGTCGGGCGACCTTCCTGTGTGGTGTGGAAATGTCAAGGTTAAGGGAGAGCTTGTAGGAACGATTCCGCACAGACGGTTGTGCCGGATACTGGGCTTGGTGAACACCGACAGGATGGAGGCTGAGGCGTTGACAGTGGAGGAGGTAGTAGGGATGGGGCGTTATCCCTATACCGGCTTTTTCGGCAGGCTCGGGGCTGACGACCGTATGATTGTGAATGCCGCATTGGCGGATACGGGAATGGGCGCGTTTGCCCGGCGCTATGTTTCGTCACTTTCCGATGGTGAGAGGCAGAAGGTGATGATTGCGCGTGTGCTGGCACAGCAGACCGATGTTGTTTTTCTTGACGAGCCGACTGCGTTTCTTGATGTGGCGAGCCGGGTGGAGGTGCTTGCGTTGCTACGCAAACTGGCGCGGAAACATAACAAGGCGATACTTTTGTCATCGCACGATATCGCCTCGGCGCTAGGACTTTCCGACAGGGTGTGGCTTCTTCCCGGCGACGGGACATTGCGGGATGACACGCCGTCGGCACTGATTGCCGCACATGATGCCGGGGTTGCGGGCAATGCACTCGATGCTCTGTTTGCCGGGCGCGAGGTGGTGTTTGATTCCCGTCGTCTCGACTATGTAGGCAAATCCTGACAGGGGGTTACCGCCGGATGATTACGGGTTTGGATTCCCCGATTGATAAGATGTAGAATCCGTTGGCAGGCAACGTTATAGTGCCGGGGCCGTTTAACCGGGCTATAATCTTTCCGGCAATGTCGCATACGCTGCATGGAACGCCGTGTGCCACGCTTATCAGTAGGTCATGGCCGATAAGATGCCACACCGGTTCGGCGGGATTATCTGCAATGGATTCAAGCCCGGTTGTTGATTTCGTCAGGACTTCGATTTCGTTTGATGGTTCGGAAACTTCAAGCGCGTCGGTTACCGATACGGTATAATGGTAATATGTGTCTGGACGCAGGCCGTCGACAGGCTTGGCCGTGGCATCCTCAACTCTGTAGGAGCGTAAGTCGGCAATCACGCCATCGTTTTTGCGATAAACATTCAGAAGGTATGATGCCGGTGCCCCGGATGCCGGTTGCCAGCAGGCAGTGAATGTTGTTGTGCCTATATCCGTGGCATTCATCGCGTTTACGGATGAAATCGGGGTGCGTCCGCCTTTTACCTTGAAACGTATCGTTCCTTCGTTGTCTTCTGAGATTTCCGTGATAGGTGTGTTGAGCGGGGTGTTGCTCCATGTGCGCATTGAGGGGTTTGTATCGTCGGTGAATGATGTCGCACCGGCTTTGCCGGGGAAGGCGTCTGATTCCCTGGAATAAGGGTTTTGCGTGCCGTCGGCTTCCTCAATATCGACATACTGGTGTGAGGCATTGTTATTTACCCGGTTTGTTGTCCAAATGTTAGGGTTGTAGTCGATATGCCATATGAGCATGCCATGTCCGGGCAGGTATTCGTCCCACGAGGTCTGCTGCCTGTTTTCAAGCATGAAATATTCGTTTTCGTTATCAGTCGGTATTACGGCGAATGTGTTCGACGAGATAGGGGGGAGGGTGGCATTCTGAGCCTTGTCGAGTGTGACCGGTTGCCCCCATCCCAGGGCATACCGCTCGAATGCGGAATACATTGGTGGGGTGCAGCTTCCGTTGTTATATGATCCGTAGTCCATCACAGACCATTCCCCGGGAGTGAAAGCCTTGGAGGTGTAGGAGGTTGCGTAAAGGTCGGGAAGTCCCATCACATGTGAGAACTCATGCACGAATGTGCCTATGCCGTCGGGATGGTTGTCAATCCATTCGTTGGTGCATGCATAGTAGTCAAGCTGTACGCCGTCTAATACATGGGGGGTATTTGTGGCAGATGTGATGTTCCATGAATGCGGCCACACGGATTGGGATCCGCCGCCGGAGTTTTCCCCTCTGCCGGCATAGAAGACGAACACGTTGTCGATAAATCCGTCGCCGTCGCGGTCATATTGTGAGAAATCTACGGTTTCGTCCAGTTGCAGGCATGCCTCGATCACCATTTCATGTGGGTTGTTGTCGTTGCCGGCATAGTCGTTGCTGCCGTAGTAAGAGCGTTTTTTCGACAATGTTACGGGGCCGAAAACATCGAAATGCGGTTGGAACTGCCCTTTAGAGTTTTCCATGAAATAGTCTTTTGCCGATCCTGTGCCCCCATAGTCCGAAAATCCAGGTTCGTTAAGCAGCCGTGAGAAGTAGTCGTGCGGGTTGCCGAGAGTGAATCTTATATCGGCATATTCGACAAGGATGACCAGGGCTTTTTGTTCGCCGTAGGCAGGAAAATGCGTGCCTGGGAACAACCCTTTTGAAGGTGATGAAGTGGCGCGTCCTATAACCTTCCTGGCTTTTTGCTGCCGTGAATCATAGAGTTTTTTCAGTTCGTGTTCACGGTTTATCGAGCCAAGCATGACCGATGTTTCCGCATCCCTGGCCGACAGGGGTGTGGCTTTCACGCCTGTTGAATTGAGGTTGCCATGGCTGTCGACTGTCGCATATGTGAATATGCCGTTGTTTTCAGTCAAGATGTAACCGTCCTCCGGAAGGTAATAATGGAAATTTTCGTCACCTTGGATGTATATGTTGATAGGCGTACCATCGTTTTGCATTGTAATCAGGCCGGGCTTTGCCGGGACGGCATGAGCCGGATTGTTTACAAACGCAGATAACTGTGTCAGCAGCAGGATAATGGCAAAAACTCGTCGCATAGGGGGGGCGGGATGTGATGTGGCTTTTGGTTTACAAAATCTTCAGAGCGCAGTGCCGGATGTCGCGGCATCTGACACTGCGCTGTATAGGAATCAGGGGATGTGACATATCCATCCCCGTTGGAGGCGGGGGTTATTCGCTTTCTTCCGGATGGGTGTACCAACGGGAATAGAACAGGTAGTTGTGGGCGATTTTTTGGTTGAGTTCCTTGCTTTTTTCCGGCTCCATCATCTTGATGAATTTCGCGGGGCATCCCCCCCAAAGTTCATGCGGGCCGATTTTTGTTTTGGAAAGAACCACCGAACCGGCTGCTACAAGTGCGCCTTCGCCTACTTCTGCATCGTCCATCACGATGGCTCCCATCCCGATCAGGGCATAGTCGTGGATTTTGGCACCGTGTACGGTCACGTTATGGCCGATTGACACATCATTGCCTATTTCGATGGTTGATTTCTGATAGAGGGTGTGCAACACGGAGCCGTCCTGGATGTTGACCCGGTTCCCGATTCGGATGGAATTTACATCGCCTCGAAGCACGGTGTTGAACCATATGCTGCATTCGTCGCCCATTTCGACGTCGCCCACAACGGTGGCGTTTTCGGCCAGGAAACAGTCGCGGCCGATTTTAGGGGTGAACCCCCTTACGGGTAGTATGAGTGGCATTGGGTGTTTGTGTTTGAAGTTTTGTGTTGTAAGGTTAACGATGCAGGGTTCGTTAAAGTCAACCTTGCATCGTTAACCTGTTTGTCCGATTTATAAAGGTAGAGTCTTTTCACGCAGCCATTCCCCTTGTTCGGGTGTTAGCAGCGGGAGCAGGCGCCTATATACTTCGTCGTGATAGCCGTTGACCCAGTCAATTTCATCCTGCGTCATGATGGCAGTTTCGAACAGTGCACGGTCAAACGGGAACAGCGTCATGGTTTCGAAGCGGAAAAAGCGCCCGAATTCAGTAGTGAATGCCGGGACTGTGAGCACGAGGTTTTCGCATCGGATGCCGTGTATGCCTTCCCGGTAAAGGCCGGGTTCGTTGGAGGAAAGCATTCCGGGGCGCAGAGTGGCCGGCACGTCGTTCAGGCGGATGCTTTGCGGGCCTTCATGAACGTTGAGGAAATGGCCTACGCCATGTCCTGTTCCATGGAGGTAGCTTAATCCTTCTTTCCACAGATATTGCCGTGCGAATGCATCGAGCTGGCCTCCTCGGGTTCCCTCGGGGAAGATGGCGGTTGCAAGCGCGATGTGGCCTTTCATCACAAGGGTGAAATCGTGTTTCTCCTGCTCGGTCGGTTCGCCCATGCAGATGGTGCGTGTTATGTCGGTGGTGCCTGTGAGGTATTGTGCGCCGGAGTCGATGAGGAGCAGGCCGTGTGGCTCTACCGTCGAACTTGATGCGGGCGATGCGGAGTAGTGTACGATTGCCCCGTGGGGGCCGTAGCCTGCTATCGTATCGAAACTTTCGTCGAAGTAGTCGGGCTGTTGGGAACGGAAATGCGTAAGAATGCCGGATACCGCCAATTCTGTCAGGGGTTCGCCTTGCCGCATCATTTTTTCAATCTCCATGAATGCGCCTACTAGAGCGGCTCCGTCAATCTCCATGGAGCGTCGAATGCCTGCAATCTGTGTGTCGTTTTTTACGGCTTTCAGCATTGGCACGGGTGAAGCTCCCACAACGGCGCGAGAACCAAGGGTGTCGAGTACTCGCCCTGATGTGCGTGATGCCTCGATAAGGACTCTGGCATTGTCGGGAAGGGCGCGCAGGAATGCGAGGGCTTCCTCATAAGGGGCGGTGCCGACGTTGCTTTGTGAAAGATATGCGGCTGTGGCTTCATCGATTTTACCTTCTTTTATAAATAATGTGGAACCTTCGGATGAGAGGTAAAGGAATGCCGTGGCAACGGGGTTGCATTTTACATCGCGTGAGCGTATGTTGAGAGTCCATGCTATTTCGTCGAGCGGGGAAATAAATATGGCGTTTGCGCCTTGGGATGCTGCATCGGCCAGTATTTTTTCTATTTTGTCAGAGGCGGTTTCACCGGCGAACTTGATGTCGTGGATGAATACCGGGGTTGCTGGCAGTCCGGGACGGTCGGTCCATATGGAGTCGATGGCGTCAAAGCCGGTGTTCAGCTTTATGCCGTGCTTTTCCAATGATGAGCGCAGGTTTGATGTCTCTATTATGGAGAATAGGGAGCCGTCGATGCCTACGTTGTCCCCCTTTTGGAGGTTTTGAATTAGGTAGGTTGTTATAGAGGGAGTGTCGGGCAGTCCGTCTTTCATCAGCGTTATGCCTGTTCCGGCTAGCTGCTCCTCGGCTTGCAGGAAATATCGGGAATCAGTCCACAGCAATGCCTGGCTCTCTGTCACCACAAGTGTGCCGGCCGAACCGGTGAACCCGCTGAGCCAGCGGCGCACCTGCCAGTGGTCGGCTATATATTCACTTTGGTGTGGGTCGGTCTGAGGTATGAGGGCGGCGTTAAGGCCCGATTGTTTCATTTGCACACGCAGGGCAGCGAGGCGTTCCGAGATTGTTTCGTTCATTGTCTAGGTAGGTTTGTTGTTTAAGGGGGCTTGGGGGGTTATAGTGCCTTGATGAATGTATGCCATATTATGATGTGCATATATTATGTCGAAGGCTGCCATGCAAAATTAACAAAAAACTCGGTTATTCGGTCAAAGGGGATTTTAAAAATACATCAGAGGTGTAGTTTCTGTATAATCATCATTGGCTCTCTCTTTTTCTAGTGATTTTGCGTGTGCGTGTTAATAGCTTGAATATTAGTGCTAAAGCGGCTTTTGTGATTGGCCCGGTAAAATTTTATGCGAAAAAAGTTCGATTTTTTTTGCCGGATTGTTTGCGTGATTCAGAAATGTTGCTTAACTTTGCATCCGCAAATGAGACGGTAACCTGCTTGGACGAAGTTTGAATGTAGGTGCTTCCGCTTCTCAAGAGATCTTTGAAAGTTGCCTCTTTAGCTCAGTTGGCCAGAGCACGTGATTTGTAATCTCGGGGTCGTT
>OFFL01000360.1_pt1 | contig 51967 bp, 48 predicted proteins | sample 1521391 | NCBI WGS metagenome assembly OFFL01 (sample SAMEA3504082, study PRJEB24116) | mouse gut metagenome | biome: mouse gut; feature: mouse-associated habitat; material: faeces | place: Denmark | collected 2011
CGAGTTTTGTACGACCCGAGCCGATGATGTCGAAGCCGCCGGTGTTGCGGTATTCATCGATGATATCGGCAGTGAGTTCTTTGTAACGATGATCCACAAGACCGCCGGGGCCCATGAGGAAGCCATAGAGGCGACTGTTCTTGTTGATTTTCTTGATACCGTCGAAAAGACCGCTGATCACGTTATGGCCGCCGGGAGCCTGACCGCCAGAGAGGATGACGCCGACATTGATAGGTTCGCGAGATTCATTCTCGGGAGCCTTTTCAAAACGGAGTTCGGGAAGACCGTAGGTGTTAGGGAACAGTTTCTTGATCTCTTCTTGATCAGCAGCCGACTGAGTGGGCTGGCCTTCAACTACTTTAACACCACCAGTAAGCACGATGGGAAGTTGAGGACGATAAGCCGCGCGGGCTTTTTGCAACGCACTTTTTTTCATTTATCTTAGAATTGAATGTTGTTCTGTTGGAAAATTTACCCTGCAAAGTTCGCAAATTTTTCCGAGAATATCAATAGGGGCAAGTAGCCAATTTAGGGACTCTTCAATAATAATAATGTGAAAAACATTTAACAGGGCTGGAACCGAGGTGAAACTAAAGGAACAGGCAGTATAGGACTTGTGAGAATCGGCGGCACGAATGAAAAACAGATGGTTAAAAGTCGCTATTTTTATATTAAAATAAGTAAAATATTGTTTCCATCAAATCCAAGCCAAAAGCCATATAAATCTAATATTAAACCACTTAACCACATAACCATACTATAATATTTTAACAATAGTTAATCACACAACTGCGTATTTTTACATATCTCTTGCACATAGGCTTCCTAAACGCGCAATTCAACAGTTAAAATATGCAAAATATTGTAATCGCATAGGCTCATTTCGCTTGATATTTTAACATTTGCCAAATTGGTGCAAATTTATGTTACATTCTCTTTCGGAATGTTACATTTAACGTAATCAGCGTATCCACAAGAGATTGCAAGTTGGCCAAACCGTCATTTTTTCGTAATTTTGCAATGTGAAATGATAATCACGACATCATAATCACTCTTGCAATTTAAGAATCATCAACAATGAAAACATATTATAAGTCAATAATCACATCTGTGTTCGCAGCAGTATTGGGGATCAGTTCAATGGCTGCGGAACAGACCAATCCAACCCCTTATCCACTCCCTGCCTCTCACGCCATCTCAACCATCGATGTGGCCAACGGACTTATCGAACGCGCATACGAATCAGTACGCGAGAACTCCCCTTTCGCTCAGTTTGAAGAGGAGGATAGCTCAGACGACATGCAGCTCATCGGCGAGATGACCGACTATGCAGCCAAGTATCTTGGCACCCGCTATCGACTCGGCGCCTCAGGGCCTAAGGCATTTGACTGCTCAGGCTTCATCGGGTATGTGTTCAAAAAATTCGGTTTTAATCTGAGCCGCACATCCCGCGCCCAATACACCCAGGGTGAAAAGGTGAACAAGAGCGACCTCCAGCCCGGCGACTTACTGTTTTTCTCAAGTCGCTCAAGCGGACGCGGAAAAGTAGGCCACGTGGCAATGGTGGTAGATGTGAAGGATGACGGCTCATGCACATTCATCCACGCCTCCACGAAGCACGGTGTGACATATCAGAAGTTTCCCGACAATGGGTATTACTCACGCCATTTCATAGGCGCAAAACGAATTATCGGTTCAACCAAAGCATAAACTGACAGAAATATTTCAGAATAACCAAGCAGACATAGCAGACAAAACCGGGTCGCCCAGAGATTGGGCGACCCGGTTTATTTTGAAGCTCACGACTTGTCGATAATCAAAAGAATCGTTTTAAGTTCAAGTACGTAAGAGAATTATTTAGCTATGCAGAGGTTAATCCAATTTATGGATCACGAGACCCGAGCGCAACTTAGGTTCAAACCATGTTGTCTTGGGCGGCATTATGTTACCGGAATCGGCAATATCCATCAGCTGCTTCATCGAGACAGGGTAAAGAGCGAGAGCCATGGCCATCTCACCGGAATCGACACGACGTTTAAGTTCGCCCAGACCGCGGATGCCGCCGACGAAATCAATGCGCTTGTCGCTTCGGAGGTCGGTTATGCCGAGGATATCGCGGAGGATAAGGTCGCTGGAGATAGTGACATCAAGCACACCGATGGGGTCATCGTCATTATAGGTACCCGGCTTTGCTGTGAGGGAGTACCATTTACCTCCAAGATAAAGAGAGAAGTTGTGGAGGGCTGTAGGACGGTATTCCTCCACGCCTTTCTCCTCAACTATGAAGTTGTCGGCAATTCGAGCCAGGAACTCCTCAGGAGTGAGACCGTTGAGATCCTTAACCACTCGGTTGTAGTCGATGATGTTGAGATGCGAGGCCGGGAAAGCCACGGCGAGGAAATAATTGTACTCCTCTGCACCATGGTGAGCGGGGTTATTGACAGCCTTTTCATGTCCAACCAGCGCAGCTGCAGCAGAACGATGGTGTCCGTCGGCTATGTATAGATAAGGGATTTTGGCAAACTCTTCGGTGACCTTGGCGATAGTGGCAGGATTGTCAATCACCCAGAAATGGTGACCAAAACCATCGGGGGCAGTGAAATCATATTCGGGCTCTCCGGCAGTCACTTCGTCGATGACAGCCTGAAGCACTTCATTGTCGGGGAATGCAAAGAATACCGGCTCGATATTAGCGTTGTTGACACGCACATGCTTCATGCGGTCCTCTTCCTTGTCCCGACGAGTAAGCTCATGCTTCTTGATGCGGCCTTCCATGTAGTCGTCAACGTTTGCTGCGACAACTATGCCGTACTGCGTGCGGCCGTTCATGGTCTGCGCATAGATATAATAGTGGTCCTTGTCGTCCTGCACCAGCCAACCGTTCTGCTGGAAGGCGTTGAAGTTCTCCACAGCCTTGTCATAGACTTTGGGGTCATGCTCGTCGGTGCCGGGCTCGAAGTCAATCTCAGGCTTTATGATATGGTAGAGCGACTTGGGGTTACCTTCGGACTCCTTGCGGGCTTCCTCGGAGTTGAGCACGTCGTAGGGACGCGAGGCGACCTCAGTCACAAGATGGCGCGGGGGACGCACACCCTTAAATGGTTTCACTTTAGCCATGATAGAAAAGATTTAGAGGTTAAGGTATAGTATTTATTATGACCTGAGGGGTCATTTCTTTTCACGCACGATGGTCTGCGAACGGTCAGGACCAATTGAGACTATGGTGATAGGTGTCTCGAGTTCCTTTTCGAGGAAATCGATATAATCCTTGAATTCCTTTGGGAACTCATCCTCGCTCTGCATCTTGGTCATGTCGGTCTTCCATCCGGGAAGAGTCTTGTAGACCGGCTCGATTGATTCATCAATCGAGAAGGGGAACTGGCGAGTCTCCACATCCTTGATCTTATAGGCCACACACGCCTTAATCTCGTCGAAGCCGTCGAGCACGTCGCTCTTCATCATGATGAGTTGTGTGACACCGTTGAGCATGATGGCATAGCGCAGAGCCACGAGATCAATCCAGCCACAGCGACGTTCACGACCGGTGACAGCCCCATATTCATGGCCGAGGTCACGGATGCGCTTGCCGGTGGCATCGAAAAGTTCGGTGGGGAAAGGTCCGCTGCCTACGCGGGTACAGTAAGCCTTGAAGATACCGAACACCTCCCCTATTTTATTAGGAGCCACACCAAGGCCTGAGCAAGCACCGGCGCTGATGGTGTTGGATGAGGTCACAAAAGGATAAGATCCGAAGTCAATGTCGAGCAGAGTGCCCTGCGCACCTTCACAAAGCACGCTCTTGCCCTCCTTAAGGAGTTGATTGATGAGGAACTCAGAATCGACGATTGAGAAGCCCTTAAGATATACGATGGCGTCCATCCACTTCTCTTCAAGCGCCTCGAGATCCTGCGGCTCGGCGCCAAGGGCCTTTAGCTGGTCGAGATGACGCTGACGGAGTGCAGAGTATTTCTCCTTGAAGTTGTGGAAGACGTCGCCAAGACGGAGGCCGTTACGAGAAATCTTGTCAGTGTAGGTAGGGCCAATGCCTTTGCCTGTGGTGCCAATCTTCTTGCCACCCTTGGCTTTCTCGTTGGCAGCGTCGAGAAGACGGTGCGTGGGAGTGATGAGATGGACTTTCTTGGAAATGCGCAGTATGGAACGGAGGTCTACGCCACTCTTTTCAAGCTCTTCAGCCTCCTGCTTGAAAAGGACGGGGTCGAGGACCACACCGTTGCCTATGATATTTACCTGGCCATGCTGGAAAATGCCCGATGGGATGGAGCGAAGCACGTATTTCTTGCCTTCAAATTCGAGGGTATGGCCTGCATTGGGGCCACCCTGAAAACGCGCTACTGCATCGTAACGCGGAGTCAACACGTCGACAACCTTACCTTTTCCTTCATCGCCCCACTGGAGCCCGAGAAGCACATCAACTTTCATCTTGGTATTACTGTAAATATAAAATTATATGTGTAGAAAATTTCATTTTTTGGTGCGGCTTCTGCCTCCACCACGGCAGCGTGTGCACACGCCTGAAACGTAGAGGTCGAAACCGCTCATGACAAACGATGGGAAACGCCTGAGCGACAGCATGCGCATCAGCTCCGCATCCTTGACCTCGCGTTCTTTCCCACACCGGGAACACACAAGGTGGATGTGTTGGCGAGAACGTCCGTCAACACACTCGAACTGCTCTGCACCGTCGCTGACAGGCAGCTTGCGAATGATGCCGCTGGCCTCGAGAAGATTGACACAGTTATAGACTGTCGCCCTGCTCACATAGTAGCCTCCGGAAAGGAGTGACTTGTAGAGATCATCGACGACGAAACGGCCGTTGAGTTCCATCACCTTGTCCAGGATAGCCATGCGCTCAGGTGTGCGGCGCATCTGATGCTGAGCAAGATAATGGACGAGCCGTGTCTCTGCGTCGGATTTTCGCTTCTCCTCGTTCATCAACCGACAAAGTTACTATTCAGAGACGGAAAATCCAAATTTTTGTTAAAGAAAACGTCCCCGCAACCTAACAAAACTGCACACGAGGGATGAAAACGTGCCAATCGGGGTACAGATGGCTCAACCCACTATGCCACGCGTGGTGAGGATGCGGAAAACGAGATCCTTAAGCAGGTCGTACTCATTCTGTCGCGAACCTATGCCCTTGCTTCTGGTGTCAAACTCGCGTATGGCAGAAATTACATCAATGGTCTGACGCACGTTGTAATTACGCGCTGCGACCTCATAGTTTTTCAGAGCCCAGGGTGACTTCAACCCCAAAGCATCCATATAGCCGCCCTGGGTCTTGTCGCGTGTGTACTGGTAGATGAGCAGATTGGAAAACTGATTGAACAACGACGAGACAGTCATCACTGTCGGATTGTTCTTAGGATTGTTACGGAAGTACTCCACAATGGCAAAAGCCTTGGCGGCATTGCGCTGATTAATGGAATCAATAAGCTCAAAATTGTTGTAGTCCTTAGAGATGCCGATGTTGCGCTCTATGGCCTCCGGAGTAATCATGGCTCCGCGACCCAGGATAAGCGCCAGTTTGCCTATCTCATTGTAAAGGCGCGAGAGATCGGTGCCGATATAGTCGCGAAGCATGGATAGCGCTTTAGGCTCGACATTTAACTCCTTCTCCTTGATAAGATCAGAAATGGCAGGAAGGATGTTGCGTTCACTGAGCTTTTTCGACTCGAAAATCACACCATTCTTCTTCACTGCCGCCAATAGCTCCTTACCCTTGGCCAAAGCTCCGCGACAGCTTATCACAAGTATGGTGGTGGGGGTAGGCTGCGAAACATAGTGGTGCAGTTTATTAAGGACATCGGCACGTATTGCCTGAGCCTCCTTGACTATCACAACCTGGTATTCAGCCATCATAGGATAACGGCGGCACACATCCATCACCGTCTCCACTCCCGATTCGGGCGCATAGAGGGTATAGAGGTTAAAATCACGCTCCTCCTCCGGCACAAGCGACTCGAAATCCTTGACAAGCTCATCAATAAAGTAGCCCTCCTCTCCATGCAGAAGGTAGACAGGCGATAAATCACGCCTTGCTATCATCTTGCGCAGCGCAGGGAAAGTGAGAGATTGAGCAGGTGAGGCCATAATTATCCGAGATGTTACAGGGAAGGTGATTACACGCTGTAAATTTACATATATTTGCCGGAATACGCAAAAAAATCAGTTCGGGGAGCAGGACATAACGACAGAATGAGTAAATTTGCAGGAATAACAGGCTCACGCCAATCAATATAAATCCATGATCCAGGCTCCCCCCGCTCTAAATCTCCCCCCGGCACAACTGAAACTGCGCGCGACAGCACGCGGTGTGGAAATCTATGACCGCCTACGCGAAAAGTGGGTGATAGTGACGCCTGAGGAGTGGGTAAGACAGAACTTCGTGAATTACCTCGTAGAGCATAAGGGTTTCCCGGCCGGAACTATGGCCAATGAGATAGCCATATCACTCAACGGCACAACCAAGAGATGTGACACGGTCATATATGACCGGACGCTGCAACCTTTGGCCATAGTGGAGTATAAGGCACCACACATCCCAATCACCCAGAAAGTATTTGACCAGATTGTGAGATACAACCTAGTCATGAATGTGAAATATCTAATAATAAGCAATGGAATGCAGCATTACTGCTGCGAGGCTGACGCATTAAACAATCGCTGCAAATTTCTTAAGGAAATACCTGCATACGGCGACATTACATAGAATCACACCGACATCAGCTCGCTCTCGATTTTAGAGATGTCCTCCTGAAGTTTCTTCTCAAGAGGTAGACGCTCGTCGATGAGGCGGCAGGCATAAAGCACCGTGGCGTGGGTGCGTGCCAGGCGTGTGCCGATGGCTTTGAGGGGCATCTTGGTATGCTTCTTGGCAAGGTACATCACCATCTGACGCGCATCGGACACTTCACGTTTGCGTGATTTTGTGAAGATCTGGTCGGGATCAATGTTGTAGAACGCGCTGACCTGACGAGTGATTGTCTCGAAATTGAGGGTGCGTTTGTTGAGCTTCACAGCATTGGAGAGAACACGGCGAGCAAGCTCCACAGTAATTTCCTGATTCAGGAAAGTGGCGTGAGCAAGGAGGGAAACCACCACTCCTTCAAGTTCGCGGATACTTTCTGTGACATTGGAGGCAATGAATTCCATCACATCGGCAGGGAGCTGGAGACCGTCGTGGTGAGCTTTCTGCGTAAGCACATCGCGGCGAAGCTCATAGTCGGGCTTTTCAAGCTGTGCTGTCATGCCCCATTTGAAACGTGAGAGGAGGCGATCCTCCATACCTTCCATCTGCGCAGGGCAACAGTCGCTTGACATGATGAGCTGCTTATTGTTCTGCTTCAGGTGATTGAAGATGTGGAAGAATGTTTTCTGCGTCTTGTCCTTGCCAATGAAATCCTGGATGTCGTCGATAATGAGGGTGTCGATGCTCTGGTAAAAGTTGATAAACTCATTCACCTTGCTGCGCTGTACAGCCGCCGTGAACTGGCTCTCAAACAGACGCGCAGTGATGTAGAGCACTCTGGCACGAGGATTGCGTTCCTTTATGCGGATACCGATGGCCTGAATGAGGTGGGTTTTACCAACTCCGCAAGGACCATAAATGAAAAGAGGGTTGAATGTCTGAAGTTTGGGGTCGTTGGCAATGGCCTCACCTATCGAACGAGCCACCTTATTGCTATGGCTTATGCAATAGTTCTCGAAGGTGTATTCAGGATTGAGCTGCGAGTCAATTTCCTCTACATATTTTTCCCTGAAAGGATTGGCTGAAGCCCCGGCAGTGGGCTTCACTGCCGCGCTGGGCTGAGCACTACCCATGCTTACAACAGAGGAAGGATCGTCGGCAACAACCGGGAACTCATACACGAGACGAATGCGTCCGAACACTCGGGTGAGTGTGCGACCGAGGACAGTATAATAGCGTTCTTCAAGCTGCTCGGCGAAGAACTCAGAGGGACAGCAAATGGTCAGAACGTTATTTTCAACGCTCTTGAACGACAGCGGGCTGAACCAGTAGTTGAACTGTTCGGAAGGGATAATGTCCTTGATAATAGCAAGGCATTTGTCCCACAGTTGTGAATAATCCTGTTGCATTGTTTATCTCGTTATGACAGAGGGAAGGACATAAAATGAGCTGACAAAAGTCCAAAGATTTCAAGCGGAATTTAGGGTGAGCCTTAGAAATTTCAAAGGGTAGTCAACTCGTTTCTGTGAATGCAAATTTCCAAATTATTTTTTATAAAATAAAGTGTTTTTTTATTTGGATTTTGTAATTATTCTACACTTCACTGAGTGTCAGCAATTTACAAAACAGAGTTACCAATACTTAAAGTAATGCTTTATATTTGCATCATACTAACCCATCAAACCGAGCAATTAGAATAAACGATTAAACCAATTATACAATGTTAACTTTTGTTTAACATTCATGTAAAATGCTTGAATTCTGAGGGGATTATACCTGCCACTCTAAATTACAAACGGCAAACACTATTTAGACACAATCTAAATAATGAGTCAAACGCCCCATAAATGGCAAGAATGAGAAATAAAAAAACGTCACTGCATCACAAATGAGAAAACTCGCCCGGAATTGACACCAAGCGCTCTTGCAGAAAAGAATATTCCCGGATGGCAGCGGGTACACATCGAAGCGGAAAAAGGGGTGATATTTCCGGAAGGCAAACCGCACACCATAAGTTTATCGCAGATATAACGCTGAAGATCGACATGGGGTTTAGGCCAAGTGTCATTTCTCACCACACATTCAGGGGGAAACTGGTCAGCGACCTCCTCTCCCACCTCAAAACACTTGACACAAATCGACGGGCCCAAAGCAGCAACAATACCCGATGCAGCGGCACCTTCGCGCAACATTGTCTCGACAGTACGTTCAACGATGCCACCTACCGCTCCGCGCCACCCGGCATGGACCACCCCGATGACACCGGCAGAATCGTCGGACAGAAGGACCGGCACACAGTCAGCAGTGGACACACCGATAGCCACACCTCTCAAAGAAGTGACAAGAGCATCAACGCCCTCAATGGATTCAGAAGGCACAGGGAATGATTTTATCACTGCGACATTTGTGGAGTGAGTCTGCCTCGGCACCACCAGTCTATCAGCGCCGACACCTATCCTTGAGGCAAGCAGACGACGGCAGTCACTGACATGCGAGATGGAATCGCCGGTGTAATGACACACATTAAAACCATTGTAGGAGCCATCAAAACCATCTATCACCCCACGTGAGGTGAAAAACGCTAAGGCAGATGAACACCATACGACAGGATGAAGCCATTCGGTAGACATACATGAATTACAGGTAGTGAGATTATCACCTGAGTTTTTTTGGTCAGTCATCAATTTTATTATACTTTTGCGGCGATTTTTCAAAAACGTCATAGTTGAACATGAGAGAATTCAAACTCAAAGGGCATATTGCAATGCTCGGAGCCAATACAATGTGGGGACTTATGTCGCCCATAGCGAAACTCGTGATGACGGCAGGCACCGTGGCTCCCCTGATTATGACCGACTTCCGCATATTCGGAGCAGCCATACTGTTCTGGATCACATCATTCTTCATGCCAAAAGAACATGTACCGGGACGAGACTTACTCCTGCTGGCAGGGGCAGCGATGCTCGGCATAGTATTTAACCAGGGATGCTTCATATTCGGCGTGGGCCTGACATCCCCTGGCGAAGCGTCGATAATCACCACCACAATGCCTATATGGGTGATGCTTTTGGCAGCAGTCATCCTCAAAGAGCCTATAACTCTCAAGAAATGCGGCGGAATAGTGCTTGGTGCATCAGGCGCACTTCTGCTCGTGATGACAGGTGGAAATTCAGGTCTGGCCGGTGACAATCCCACACTCGGTGACATACTGGTGCTCTCGGCCCAGTTGAGCTACGCCTTGTATCTGACATTCTACAAGAACTTCATAAAGAAGTATTCAGTGGTCACGTTGATGAAATGGATGTTCACGTTTGCCTCGGTGGCCATCATCCCTGTATCAATCCCGGTGCTCGCACATACCGATTGGGGAAACATCTCGCCGGATGAGGCAGGCGGAATAGCCTACGTGGTTATCGGAGCCACATTCCTGGCATATATCTTCGTGATGATAGGGCAAAAGAACCTCCGCCCGACACTGGTGGGGATGTATAATTATGTGCAGCCTATTGTTGCCTCACTCGTAGGCGTATATCTCGGTCTGGATCACTTCACGCCATTGAAACTTGGAGCCGTGGCACTGATATTCGGAGGGGTTTACCTCGTCACAATCAGCAAGGCGGCCAAAACCACCACCGACCCTACCGCCTGAACGGAATCGGCAAAATGCAATAGACAGGCACCGGGGTGTCGTCAATCTCACCGGCCATCCATTTGGGCATCTCGGAAATGATGCGCACAGCCTCCCTGTCAAGCGATTCCTCGACACCTCGAATCACAGAAATGTGGGTAAGAGAGCCATCCTCACTGACCACAAAACTGCAAAGCACACGCCCTTGTATCCCATCATGATAAGCCTCAGCGGGGTAACGGCGCTCATTGTTGATGAAACGAAGCATAGCAGTGTCGCCTCCGGGAAATTGCGGCTGCCGATCGACACTCTCCATGTCGTAAACATCAATACACACTTGCGTGTGAGCCACCTGCCTACGTTGCTGGGCGTTGGCTTGAGCCGAGAAAGCGATCGTGACTGTGATAAGCAGAAATGAACGGAGAAGGGTGTAAAACATAGGAGTTTCAACTATTGTACAATGCAAAATTAATTAATAGGGGATGTCGGAGCAAGCATTTTGTGAATGATTACGATTGTTTTAATTTTATTGACATTTGACCTGAATCAAGATATAATATTACCGCCGCAAGCACGTTTATCTTATGGATAAGAAGGCCAATTTTCAATCCCCATATCAACTGATGACATCACGATCCATCCACTCATACAAACGCCATCTGATTCTCGCACTGGTGCTGCCACTCATTGCGGCAGTGATTCCTTGTCGTGCGCAGGACTCGCCGGCGTCCTACAACTTCCTCAACATCCCATCATCCACCTTAATATATGGATTGGGCGGAGTCAACATCACCACAATCGAAGATGACCTCAACTCCATTGACCAGAATCCGGGGCTCCTCGGGCCGGAAGTGGATATGCAGCTTGGCGTAAACTATATGCGCTATGTCGGCGACAGCAACTTCGCAGGGGTGAAATTCGGCCGTCGGGCAGGCGACCATGGCGCATGGGCTGCCGGCATACAGTATTTCGGATATGGCGAAATAAAAGGAGCCGACATCAACGGAGTGCTTACCGGAAACTTTTCGCCGAAGGATATGGTGTTTAACGCCATCTATTCACACGATATAAGTGACCGTTGGCGCGGTGGCATTAACCTTAAGTTGGTCTATTCCAGCTATGACTCCTTCACAGCCATGGCGGTCGCCACGGACCTGGGAGTAAATTACTACGACCCGGAGCGCGACCTGTCGTTCTCAGCCGTTGTGTCGAATCTCGGCGGCCAGGTAAAACGATTCCAGGACAAATATGACCGCCTCCCCATCGACCTCAGGGTCGGAATCTCAAAGTCGATAGGCTCACTCCCCATCGTATGGTCTATCACTGCGTGGAACCTAACCAAATGGCATCTGCCATACTATGACAACGGAGATGGAAGCGACGATAAGAAAGCAGAAATCAAGGATTCGTTCTCATCCAATCTTTTCAGACACCTGGTCTTCGCAGCTGATTTCGTGCCAAGTGAGAAATTCCATGTTGGTATAGGATATAATTACAAGACACGCACCGACATGTCGACCTACAAGCGCAGCATCCTGTCGGGATTCTCGGCCTGCGTAGGTCTGAATGTCAAGAATTTCGCCGTAGGGGTCGCCCTCTCCCAACCCCACACTGGGGCCACCACAATAATGTTAAATCTGTCAACAAAACTATATGAATTCTGATAAAATCATCATAGCCATCGACGGTTACTCATCGTCGGGCAAAAGCACGATGGCCAAGCAATTGGCCAGAGAGATAGGTTACCGCTACATCGACTCAGGCGCGATGTATCGTGCCGTCACCCTCTATGCCATGCGTCATGGGCTCATAGGGCCCGACGGCAGTGTTGACGAACCCGGAGTGGTGAACGCGCTTGAGGACATATCAATAGATTTCCACGTGGAAGGAGAACGACAGTATACCATGCTTAACGGTGAAAACGTGGAAACACAGATACGTACCCTGGAAGTGTCGAACCACGTCTCCCCCATCGCAGCCATAGCGCCTGTGCGTCACGCCTTGGTGAAAATGCAACGCGCCATGGGTAAGACCCGCGGAATAGTGATGGACGGACGTGATATAGGCACTGTGGTATTTCCCGACGCGGAGATGAAAGTATTTTGCGACGCGAGTGCCGAACGTAGAGCCGAACGGCGCTATAAGGAGCTTTCAGACAAGGGAGAACAGGTGAAGTATGAGGATGTGCTCGCCAACGTGATAAACCGTGACCATATTGACGAGAACCGTGCCGAAAGCCCCCTCCGATGTGCCGACGACGCTGTGAGACTCGATAATTCACGCATGACCATCGAGGAGCAAAACCAGTGGTTGCTTGATCTATATAACCGCATCACCAGACAGTAAAGTAAACAGAATTGAAGTGTCAACGACAGCCAACACACCTACCATAGAAATAGATGCGCGTTCGGGATTCTGCCATGGGGTAGTCACTGCCATACGCAAGGCCGAAGAGGAACTCGAACGCAGCTCCGAGCCCCTGTATTGCCTCGGTGACATCGTCCATAACAGTGACGAGGTAGAACGCCTGGAGAACAAAGGGCTCTCCACCATAACCCACAGCGACCTCCACAACCTCAACGGAGTCAGAGTACTCCTCAGGGCCCATGGCGAACCCCCTTCGACTTATGAACTTGCCAAGCAACAGAACATCGAGATCGTGGACGCCACATGTCCGGTGGTGCTCCAGCTGCAACGCCGCATCAAAGCCACCTACGACACCTCATCTCCACGCCCACAGATAGTAATCTACGGCAAATCGGGCCATGCGGAGGTCAACGGACTTGTCGGCCAAACCTCAGGCGAGGCGATAGTGGTTGAAAACATCGACCAGCTCAACCGCATAGACTTCTCACGCGACATAGCCCTCTACTCGCAGACCACAATGTCGCTCCAGGGGCTTGCCGAAATGGTAGAGGAAATCAATCATCGGTTGCAACCCGGAGTGACGTTCAAATATTATGACACTATTTGCCGTCAGGTCGCCAACCGCGTCAGCCATCTCCGGGAATTCTCATCGAGCCACGATGTGATACTTTTTGTAGCAGGAGCCAAGAGCAGTAACGGAAAGGTGCTTTACAACGAATGCCGTGATGTCAACAGCAGATGTTACCTCGTGTCGCATTCAGGTGATTTCCGGCCGGAATGGATCAACGGAGCCAACAGCATAGGAATATGTGGAGCCACCTCAACCCCACGCTGGCTCATGGAGCAGGTGCGTGACATAGTAGCATCACACATTAGCAGAAACGAGGAGGAGCCCAAGTGAACGATTTTGTAGCCATTGACGTAGAGACTGCCAACGGCGAGCCATCTTCTATATGTGCCATTGGAGCAGTCAAGGTGACTGACGGATATATCACGGATAGGTTCTATGAGTTGGTAAAACCGGAGCCTGATTACTATTTCAGACATTTCACACTTAACATCCACGGCATCGGTCCGCAGGACACAGAAAATGCCCGCTGTTTTGCCGATGTGTGGGCCGATCTTGAAAAGATGATTGGCAACCTCCCGCTGGTGGCACATAACAAAGCCTTTGACGAACGTTGCATAAAAGCCGCCCACAGAGTCTATGGAATAGATTATCCCGACCATCTGTTTCTCTGCACTCTCCAGTCGGCACGGCGAATGATACCACGTGCGCAACTGACATCCTACTCGCTGCCATTCGTCTGTGAGTTCCTTGGCATACCTTTTTATAATCACCACAATGCATTGGCCGATGCGGAAGCCTGTGCAAAAATAGCCATGACACTCTTATGAAATCATATAAGCAATTTCTCCCGGTAATCATAGCAGCGGTCATAACAGCCGGTTGTAGCTGTGGCAGCAAAAAAGAACAGCCCCAGGCCGCTGTAGCCACCGGCAAAGTCAAGGACTGGAAAGCATATAATCTGGGAAGCGAGCATGCCAACCGCCTGCTCGAACAAGCCGACAATGAAGCTGCCGTGCAGGATGCTCTCCTTGACGTGAGAGCCCGCATAACCAACATAGAAACAAATCTCGGCCATCAGGCAGCTACCGACTACGAACGTGGATTCGTGGAAGAAATCAGGGCGAAAAACGATTCGTTGGCCAAAATCATATTCTAAGAAATTGGCAATCTTGCAGGTTTTGCTTAATTTTGCCCGGTTTTGCAATCATTCGCGAATCAACGTCTACACGCAACATTAATCATCAGTTCAAGTCAAGCATACGATTTCAGCCATGAAATTTTATAGCACCAACGGCCAAAGCCGCAACGTTTCACTCGAAGAAGTGGTGATGACGGGACTGGCTCCCGACGGAGGACTCTTTCTGCCCGAAAGATTCCCCGTGATTCCCCGTGCGTTTTTCAACAACATGGGGGAAATGACGGTCAGGGACATTGCCTATGTTGTGGCCAACACCATGCTTGGAGAAGATATCGACTCTGCCGAACTCAGAGAAATAGTCAACGACACTTTTACTTTCGACATCCCGCTGCGCCATATACACGATAACGTGTATTCGCTCGAACTATATCATGGTCCTACCCTTGCGTTCAAGGATGTAGGAGCGCGCTTTCTGGCCCGCATCATCAGCCATTATTCAAAAAAAATGACTGGAGAGATCAATGTGCTCGTGGCTACCTCGGGTGATTCGGGTGGTGCGGTAGCCTCAGGTTTCCACAAGGTGCCAGGGGTTAATGTCTATGTCCTATACCCCGAGCGGGTGCTATCGGCCATGCAGAAACATCAGTTTGTCTCACTCGGCGACAATATCCACCCAATCGAAGTGCTCGGCAACTTCGATGACTGCCAACGCATAGCCAAGGAAGCGTTCAACGACCTTGATCTACGCGCCAGGATGCACCTCACATCGGCTAACTCCATAAACGTGTGCCGTATGATACCACAGATGTTCTACTATTTCTACGGCTATGCCGATCTGCTCAGACAGAATCCGGATGTACACGATGTGGTAGTGGCAGTTCCTTCCGGGAATCTTGGCAACCTCACCGCCGGATTGTCGGCAAAGATAATGGGCCTTCCGATCAAACGGTTCGTGGCAGCCAACAACCGCAACGATGTCTTCACGCAATATCTCGCCACCGGCTCTTTCACGCCAAGACAGTCAGTAAGGACACTCGCCTGTGCAATGGATGTGGGGAACCCATCCAACTTCTCACGCATACTCGAAATGTATCATCACGACCACACAGCCATGTGTGCCGACATTAATGGCTATACCTTGACCGACCACGAGATAGCCGACACGATGGTGGATGTCCACTCTATCCATAATTATCTCCTCGACCCTCACGGCGCCACAGCATACAAGGCTCTCGAGATGGACCTGAGGGATGGTGAGACCGGAATATTCCTCGAGACTGCCCATCCGTCAAAATTCGCCAAAACCATGCGTGAGGTCACAGGCGTGGAGTTTCCGGAGCCAAAGACCACAACACCACAGCGTATCCACCCTAACGAGATACAACGGATATCTCCATCACACGCCGCGCTCAAAAAAATACTGCTGAATGCAACATAATTATCATTTTTATTGTTAAATTTGCAGTATCACGTTAATTCAACTAACACCAACCATCAAAAAATATAACTACTATGGCAGCTAACAAACGTCTCCTCAAGAAGGAAATCCGTAGCATCTGCGGCGCTCTCGCCGGTGAATGTGTAATCGCTAAAATCACCGTCCCCGGCATGGATCCCGAGAAAATCAACGCCATCATCTATGAGCTGGCCGACCTCCAGGAAAAAGCGCTCAGCCGGGTTTCTCTCGACTTCCCTCAGTCGCCCAAAGCCTATGACAGCGCCCTCGCCTACAATCAGGCCCGCAAAAAATACTTCAAGGCTGCCTACAAGTCACTCAAGGACGAGTTTAACAGCCGCGTAGAAGCAATTGTAAAAGAGATGAACGCCGCTCTCCCCGCAGCACAGAAAGAAGCAAACAAAGAAGCGCTCAAAGGGAAATAAGCGATGTCGATTAGCGGATTCATCCTTAAACTGTTCGGGTGGAAAGTAGAATGCACCGTACCGGATTATCCTAAAAGCATAATCTGTGTGGCACCTCACACCTCCAACTGGGATTTTGTGCTCGGTAAACTGGCTGCATGGTCAGTGGGTCTGCAAGCAGGATTTCTCATGAAAGAGGCATGGTTTTTCTTTCCGATGAAATATCTGTTTAAGGCCCTCGGGGGAATTCCGGTGCCAAAGCGCCGAGGCTCGTCCCTCTCTGAAACGATAATCAAACAATTCAATTCAGCCACCACCATGACTCTGGCCATAACCCCCGAGGGGACAAGGGCCAGAGTCAGTCAATGGCGCACAGGTTTCCTCCACATCGCCTACGAGGCCCACGTGCCTATCATACTCGGGGCTATCGATGCCTCAAAAAAAATGATATATCTGACAAGGACTTTCACCCCGACAGGTGACATGGAGGCAGATATGAAGGCGATTAAGGGGTATTACAAGCAGTTCCAAGGAATCAGGCCTGAAAAATTCTGTGCCGACTAATTGGAAATCCCATTTATAACCATCACAAAGCAACGGCATGAAAATCTGCATCATCCCCCTCGACATAGCATGGGCAAACAAGGATGAGAATCTTGTGACCACGGCACATCAGCTCAATCAGGTGGAGCCTGACACGGATCTTGTGATTCTGCCCGAGCTTTTCACTACAGCATTCGTCCCGGATGCACATAAATTGGCCGATCTGGCTGAGACAAACGACGGACACACCGTGGACTCCATCAAACGATGGGCGCAATACTTCGGTTTTGCCATCGCTGGCAGCTATCTTGCCACCGATGGGAAAGGGCATTATTTCAACAGGGCCTTTTTTATCGAACCGATGGGCGACGCCACTTTTTATGACAAGCGCCACCTGTTTCCATTGTCGGAAGAAAGCCGCACTTATACACCGGGCGACAGTTTTCCTCCCATCATACGCTACAGAGGTTGGAACATAAAGCTAATCATCTGCTTTGATTTAAGGTTCCCGGTGTGGTGCAGGAATGTGCCCGGCGAGCTATACGACCTACTCCTCCTCCCATCTAACTGGCCTCATTCGCGTGACTTCCAGTTCAGGACATTGCTCTGTGCCAGAGCTATTGAGAACCAGGTGTATTCAGCAGGGGCCAACCGCACTGGCTCTGACAAATATGGGGAGTATGCCACCGGACAGTCATGTATCTATGACAATCTCGGGCAACCAATCCATGAGACACGCCGCAACGGCCACTTATATGCGTTGCTCGACAAGAAACATCTGGAAGAGGGACGTCATAGATTTCCGGCTTATGAGGCAGCCGATTACTATTCCATCGACCTCTCACGGAACTTCGACAAAGAATAGGTTCATCACAAAAACACGATAGAAATTTCAGCCTCCTATAATATTTAACATATTTTAGGAAAACATTTTCATGCCCCTATGCGTTATATTAGCGTAAGAATCTATTTTCACATCTAACGTAAAAACTTTGCAACTATGGAATTCAACTCTGACAAATTTTCTACCGTACATGAAGACTTTTTCGGTAATGTAGTAGGTGCTGTAGTAACCACCATCCGTGCCACAGTGATCCAATCGCAGGAGTTTATCACCGAATGGTTCATTCCTTCGCCACAGACACCATCTACATCAGTTCAGTAAAGCAAGTGATTCCCACTTGATTTGTGACCAAAGGAAAAGAAATCGAAAAAAACTAAAGCGGGTCCGTCATTTTCATACGGACCCGCTTTTAGTTTTTAAGTCATTCCGGGACTTATCCGCAACGCGATGTCCCGCAGGAGGTGCAGATGAGACAGCCCTCCTGATACACCAGTGTCTCCTGACCGCAATTTGGACATTTCTGCCCGCTTGCCGGAGTGCCTGACGGCAGATATTTCTTAAGCGCGCGTTCCACACCCATCTTCCAAGTGTTGATTGACTGTGAATCCAACTCAAGACCATTTACAAGCTTTATCACCTGGTCGATCGGCATACCGTAGCGCAGCACACCCGAAATCAGCTTGGCATAATTCCAATACTCAGGATTGAACTTATCCGACAATCCTTCGATAGTGGTCTTATATCCTCGCTTATTGATGAACTGGAAGTCATATCGCTTATTCCCCTTGTCGTCCATCGCTTTGATGATTTTACCCTTCGATACTGACTTAGGGCAGAAGATTCCGTCATCATCATCCGCAAGACCGGTGAAAATCTCGTAGGGACGGCCATCTTTAAGGCCAACGAATGCAATCCATTTCTCTTTATTATTCTGGAAACGTACCACATCCGCCTCAAGCTCGATGGGTCGCTTGCCTACATGAGGAGCCATGGGCATCTCAAGCCCCTTTCCTGATTCGTCGGGAAGTCGCTCTTCCTTTTCGCGATCCTTCTTCTTGTTCTCTCCTGCCGAGATGAGCACCCCTGAGCGGCTGCCGTCGCGATAAATGGTACATCCTTTGCATCCGGCCTTCCACGCCTCCATATAAAGCTTATTGACTAGTTCAACGGTAGTATCAGCAGGAAGATTTATGGTCACGGATATAGAGTGGTCAACCCATTTCTGGACAGCTCCTTGCATCTTGACCTTTTCCATCCAGTCAATATCGTTGGCGGTTGCCTTATTGTAGGGAGAGCGGGCCACGATGTCATCAAGTTCAGCCTGGGAGTAATCATTACGCTGCTCTATACCATTTATTCTCATCCACTCAAGGAATTTGGGATGATATACCACATATTCCTCGAATGCGTCACCCGACTCATCCACATAATCAATGTGGACATCAGCATCGTTGGCATTGACTTTACGACGACGCTTATAGACCGGCATAAACACTGGCTCGATACCTGACGATGTGCGGGTCATGAGCGAAGTGGTGCCTGTCGGGGCAATGGTGAGACACGCTATATTGCGGCGTCCATGCTTCTCCATATCAGCAATAAGATCAGGAGCCGCATCACGCAGACGCGCAATGAATGGATTTTGGCGTTCACGCTCAGGATCATACACCTCGAATGCGCCTCGCTCCTTGGCCATCTGAACTGAAGCACTGAATGCTGCAAGCGCCAAAGCCTTGTGGACCTCCACTGACTGTGCGGTAGCCTCTGGTGTGCCATAACGCAGGCCAAGAGCCGCCACCATGTCGCCCTCGGCAGTAGTGCCGAGGCCTGTACGGCGCCCCTTGAGTGTTTTAGCGCGTATTTTCTGCCAGAGGTGCAGTTCGGTTTCCTTGACCTCGGCAGTCTCAGGGTCGAGCTGGATTTTCTCGATTATGCGGTCAATCTTCTCCATCTCGAGGTCGATGATATCATCCATGATACGCTGTGCCTTAGCGATATGATCGCTGAAAAGCTCATAGTCGAAATATGCCTCGGGAGTGAAAGGATTCTTCACGTAGGAGTAAAGATTTATAGCCAGAAGGCGGCAACTGTCGTAGGGACAGAGGGGTATCTCTCCACAAGGGTTGGTGGAGACAGTCTGGAATCCGAGATCAGCATAACAGTCAGGCACCGACTCTCGGAGTATAGTATCCCAAAAGAGCACACCGGGTTCTGCTGATTTCCATGCGTTATACACGATTTTGCCCCAAAGCGCACTCGCATCCACCTCGCTGGTAAATTCAGGTGTGTCACTATCTATCGGGAACTTACGCATATAAGGTTTACCCTCCTCCACAGCTTTCATGAACTCGTCGTCGATTCGGACTGACACGTTGGCACCTGTAATCTTACCCTGTTCGAGCTTCGCATCGATAAACCGCTCTGAATCGGGATGCTTGATGGCCACAGTGAGCATGAGGGCACCTCGTCGGCCATCCTGAGCCACCTCGCGGGTTGAATTAGAGTAGCGTTCCATGAATGGCACCAGGCCGGTGGATGTCAAGGCTGAATTCTTGACCGGTGAACCCTTGGGACGAAGGTCGCTCATGTCATGCCCCACTCCGCCACGACGCTTCATGAGCTGCACCTGCTCCTCATCAATCTTGGCAATAGCGCCATAGGAGTCAGGATGACCGTCCAGACCTATCACGAAGCAATTGGAGAGTGAACCGGTCTGGAAATCATTACCGATACCGGCCATCGGGCTCCCTTGCGGAACCACATACTTGAACTTATCCAACAGACCATACACCTCCTCCTCACTCATGGGATTAGGATAATGGCTTTCAATCCTTGATATTTCACGCGCGAGGCGACGGTGCATATCGGCCGGAGTCTGCTCATAGATGTTACCCTCCGAGTCCTTGAGCGCATACTTGCTCACCCATACTTTAGCGGCAAGCTCGTCTCCGTCAAAATACTTTACCGAAGCCGCGTAAGCCTCGTCGAATGTATACTTTTTCCTTTCCATACAAATTATAAAAACTGCGATGCAAAGTTGACCAATTATTTTATATAATCCAAAAAAAATTCCAGCAAGTTATTTACATCTGGAAATAAAATTGTAACTTGCACCATAAATCATTTTAACCATACATCACTATGCATAGCAACGAGTATTTTTCTACCCGACGCACCATACGACAGTACGACCAGAACCGCCCTGTTGATCCCACCTTGCTCACAGGCATGCTAAAGGCGGCCGCCCAGGCCCCTAACACGGGCAACATGCAGATTTACAGCGCTATCGTCACCACCGACCCGGCAATAAAGCGAGAACTGGCCCCTGCCCATTTCAACCAACCGGCAGCTACCGGCGCAGCAGCCATTGTCACATTCTGCCTTGACCTCAACCGGTTCAACCGATGGTGTAGGCTTAACAATGCCGACCCCGGGCTCGACAACCTGCAGGGATTCACTTGGGGGGTGATTGACACCTCTATATTCGCCCAGCAATTCTGCACCATAGCCGAGCTTCACGGGCTTGGCACATGCTATCTCGGCACCACAACCTACAACGCCGAGACAATCGCAAAAGTGCTTGAACTCCCCATGGGGGTCATTCCTGTCATCACTCTTGCTGTTGGCTATCCTGCCGTACCGGGCGAGATGTCCGAACGCCTCCCTGTTGAAGCTACCGTCCATGCCGAAAGATACCACACCCCCACCGACGATGAAATAAGGGAATATTACGCAGAGAAGGAATCTCTCCCGGCATCCAAATCATTTGTGGAGGAGAACGGCAAGGAGAACCTCGCTCAAGTATTCACCGACATTCGCTATCCTCGTGAAGCAAATGAAAAATTCTCCCATGTTTATCGCGCGTTCCTGAAAAATCAAGGGGTAGAAATATAATATTCGGCCTCTTTGACAAAAAATCACACAAAATTTGAAAAAAATTCAGGAAAAATTTGCACATATCAAAAATAACCCCTACCTTTGCACTCGTTAAAACAAACCACCTACCACGCCTCACTGACTAAGCGAAGTCAACCAAGTGAAGCGGTAGACAAGGAGAGATGGCAGAGTGGTCGATTGCGGCGGTCTTGAAAACCGTTGAGGGTCACACCTCCGGGGGTTCGAATCCCTCTCTCTCCGCAAAACACAAACAAACCCGCTGAAATTTCAGCGGGTTTTCTTATATCCATTATCCATAAAGAAGCTGCCCCCAAATCACATAGATTTTATTGCCCCCTGACCGGAGAAGAGGTTCGTTACTGCGCCTCGGATATCTATATATGTTTCCCACCAACCGGAAAAATCTATTGTCCCTGATTGACATCAACAACATCACGCCCATATTCATTGTTATATAATGTGAAACTATATGAAGCAAGTATAATATATGGACGACATACTCATTATTTGTGGATTGATTTTGCTCAACGGCGTATTTTCAATGTCGGAGGTGGCTCTCATTTCCGCACGAAAATCTAAATTGTCAACTGATGCTAAAAGGGGCAACAAGAGTGCAGCCATCGCACTCGCACTGTCCGAAGAACCTGAGCGATTCCTTTCGACCGTACAAATCGGGATAACTCTCATCGGAATTCTGACAGGCCTTTTTTCAGGAGCAACCATCGCAAATGATTTCGGGACGCAACTCATCGCATGGGGCGTCAAGCCCTCCATAGCTATAGGAGTGTCAAAAATAGTGATTGTCACGATCGTAACATATCTGTCAATCGTCGTCGGTGAACTTGTCCCGAAAAAAATTGGCATGAACATGGCTGACACAATATCACGTCTTGTCGCGCCCGGCATGAAATTATTGTCAATGATCACCTACCCTTTGGTCTGGATTCTATCAGTATCTACATCCGGTATATCCAAAATTTTAGGAATCGACAAAAAATCCTCGGCGGTTACAGAGGAAGAAATAAAATCACTAATCAAGGAAGGCACCGAAGGCGGTGAGGTCAAGGAAGTCGAACAGGACATTATGGAACGAGCCCTTGTTCTCGGCGACTTAAAGGTCGAGTCCATAATGACGGTTCGTGGAGACGTAGCGACTCTATCGGTCAACATGACTTCCGACGAAGTAATGCACCTGATCTCGCAAGAACTGCACTCCTCATATCCGGTCTATGACTCTTCCAAGTCTGAAATTATTGGCATCGTTTCTTTAAAACAATTAATTTTGTCGCTCAATGGTGCGAATTTCAACCTTTCGGACATTGTGACTTCGGGGCTTTATGTTCCCGAAAATATGAGTGTGTACGATGCGCTCGACATGTTCAAAGCAAAGAAAGTTCATTCAGCCCTTGTCTGTGATGAGTACGGAGCATTCTGCGGTGTGGTGACTCTGCGTGACATTCTCGATGGTCTTGTGGGTAATTGTCCTGATGAAATTGAAGAGCCCATGATAGTGAAACGCGATTCCAAAGATGAATGGCTTGTTGACGGCAAATGCTCTGTGTATGATTTCCTGTCGCATTTTGACCGAGAGGACTTGTATATACCTCAGTCATATACTACAATCGGCGGCATGATAATGGATTATCTTCAAAGAATTGCCGTTACCGGTGATATAGTCGTATGGAATGGATTCCGCATTGAAGTGGTCGATATGGACAACACAAGAGTTGACAAGATAGCGGTATGCCTGGACCACGAAGTATAATTTATGTGGGATAGATTATTGCATAGCCTGAAATATTAGTTGTCACTCCGTTCGTTTACCTCAGTATGATTAATGCCATTTTATATCCCCTATCCCCTTAAGTACAAGAGAATGCGCTGAAATTCCAGCGCATTCTCTTGTATTCATAAAAATAGTATTACCGATAAGAATCCCAAGATACACACATTACATAAATTAAGCGGAATCAAATATTATAGTCATAATATCTGTTAATCAACTTCGTATCTGAGACCATATTGGCTACTCATGCTACATACCGGTTTGAATTAACCGTTTTTCCCCATCAATTATATAGATACCGGATTTTTCTATGTTCGGTATTTTCACTCCATTCAAATCATATATATCGTTATTTCCATTTGTCAAGACTTGAGTTTCTTGGGTTATTGCCGATAATTTTTTGGATAAAGTTACAGTAGCATTAGCAGTCTTTATTATCAATGCCTGCGGCGTGAGTGAAGAAATAGTGAAATGCAATGTGTAATGATCTCCTACAATGAGGTGTAATTTATTTGAGTTGCAGATAAAATAATCAAGTAAAGCATTGTCCCCCTCATAACATCCTGTATATTTTGTGGCATCAACACTTTCCACACCTTTGATAAGCCCTGAACATGGATAGTCATATCCACATTCCTCATACTCATCGTATGATTCACCTAATTGTAACCCTGAAAATTTTTGAATACCGAAAGGCAACGTTCCTTCAATTGCTTCCACAGACCATTCTCCCTCAAGAACATCTTCATCAAATTCCTGAGCCACACACACATTCAGCACAGAAAATAAAACACTAAAAAGAATAAACTTTTTCATAATTGATTTTTTATCCTGTCAGCTCTCAGAACAGGTGTAAATAAAAAAAGCGTGAGAGCCATACTTGCTGCTCGTTCTGCTGCCAGAGGCCTTCGCATTGCCCATCATTGTAGAACGAGCAAACTTGCAGAAGCCTCACGCAGAATATGATATAAGCCAGCATCCAATACTCTCGTACTGGACCCAGACAGAATATACATATCCACACTAAGACATCTACTGTTTGCTGCATCCTTGACAATGATTTGAAAGTTGCGAAGTTTCTAACAGCCAAGAAAGAGCGTAAAGTAAACGCTTTTGTATGTTTTTGAAGACCCATACGCATTCCCGACACCGGGGTTCTGCGACACAATCTTCAATCGCAAAATTAAAAAGTTTTTTTCATTCTTGCAACATCTGACTCAGATTATGGCAATCAGGGAATGTCCGAAAAGATTTTGAATTCTCATTTTGGTAAGCGGTAGGAGTAAGTCCGGTTCGTTTTCTGAAAAATCTTGAGAAAAAACTTGGATTCGGGAAGTTCATCATCTCGGCCACCTGCTGAACAGTATAGCCACCATCCATAAGCAAGGCTTTTGCTTCGAAAATCACAAGTTCATCAATAAAGTCCGAAGCGTTTCGGCCACTTTCTTTTTTTACCACCATTGACAGATATTTAGGCGTGACACAGAGAATCTCAGCATAGTGTCTCACACTGCGGTGTGAATGATAATCTTCCTGAACCTTGGTAAGATATCTCGTATATAGGTCAGACGGCCGTGACATTCCGGTTATCACCTCCCGGTGACTGTTTAGCCATGCATTGGTAATGATGCTACAGGCTACACCGACATACCCTTTGGCAATCATGCGTAGAGACTGATCGCGACATCGGCGTATTCTGGAATTAAGCATCCTGTAGATATTAATACACTCATCAAAATCTGAATCCGATAGTTTTACTATGGGAGAAGCGCGCATTTCGGCACTCACATCCACTATCGCTTCGAAGTAATCCGTGGCAAACGACAGGGATGCTGTCTGCATATCGTCGCTCACGTCGAGTATCTGCATTATCGACCCAGGAAGCACCACTATCACATCGCCCGCTTCAGCTATGTGTTCGGAAAGATTTATCCTACACTTCATGCTCCCACACACGCACAGAAATATTGATGCACCGACCACTTTTACCGGATTAGAACCGAAAGAGCTCCTCCGGTCAAAGTCACAGAGTTGGTGATCGAGATTATCAAAAAGCACAAGTTCGTGACCTATATGGGCTGCGGAGATATCGCGTGCGAGCTTCTCAACCTCCTGAGGATCCTTAAGTTTATTGATATCCATAACTTTCATGCCAAAACAGACGCAATTGCAAAATTAATGTAATTCTGGTGAAAACACCTGGTAAATCGTGTTTTTTACTAATCACATTGTTTGTTCAAGTTCATGATATACTGCCCCGACCCTATGGAATGCTTCTTTAGGCTGCCAAGGCGGCATCAGCATCGACCTGGGGTCGTCTTTAGGAAAGCTCTTTACTATCGGATAAGCTGTGAGATCGGAATCAAGACCTTTCTCACGGTATGGCGCAATCGGGAATGAAAATTCGAATACAAACATCCCCTCTATACCGGAATCGCTGAGAAGTCTGATCTGCTGCTCATCATAATCCGCTTGCTCTTTTTCGCTTCGCAGTGGCGCTTCTCCACCGGCATAGATTCCATTGCCGTTTTTGTCGACACCTTGAAGCACGGTGAAGCCTCCCCCGCCGAGTTTCGCAGCTCCCTCATAAGTACAGCATCCCACTTCCATCACCCACACAGGCTTACCATGTTTCAAATATTCCTTCACCCCCGAAAGATATTCCTCATCCGACTGCCGGTCACGGTAATAGTCAACACCTACAGCATCAAACATGGTCCAGTCAACATGTTCCCAAGAGCCGGCCGAATAGACCACATCGCCGCTGAAATTTTCACGCACCCCTTCGACTATCATTCCGAGAATCTTGTTAAGTTTCATGGATATCATATCTGTAGCCTCCTTAAGTTTCTGAGGCTGGGATTGCAACTCCTGTAGTTTCATCATGGAAGCGAGACGCTCTGACACATTTTTACCCTCAAATACACCCTCGTTGAACAATGAGAACTCACATCCGGCCACAAAAGTTATATCCACACCTTCTTTGCGAAGCCTCTCCGCAATTTTAGCAGCCTCACGCATATAGTCGGCAACAGGCTCAGCCCCTGCATTCATCCACCACGGATTAAAAAAGATCTTCATCCCTGACTCAGCCGCCAACTTAGCAGCTTTCTCAAGCCGGCCGATATCTTCCCCCTCTATCCTCACACCATTGCAGTGGAGAGTGTCCGCAATCACTTTCATGTCATACCTCACAAGGTCTGTATTGAAATCTTCCACAGAATATTCCCCTGGATTGTACTGCAAGCCTACATCATATACCATTCCACGATACTTCATTGCAGTCGCATCCGAGAATACCATCAACAGCACCATAAGAATCAAAAGCTTTGTTTTCATATATTTATCTATTTTACATTTTGGGTGCAAAGTTAGAATCTACGCCCACTCACGGCAAGCCCCCGTGGTAAGCGATCCTGATCTTTTGTCCTTATTTTGCCACCTATTTGGAGATACAAGATATTTGCCCCACTCAAAAAAATAAATATAAACGCATATTTGAATCATGGTGAGTGACCATTTTCATAAATCCTCTCCACCGGAAACATGGCAGATTTATTATCAGAATTTGTGGAGAAATTCGTAAATTTGTGACATTATATTTAGCTGTGGGCCACCCCTCTTATTGAAAAGTATTAAAATATATGACGAATTTTACCGACAAAGATAAAACCGAGGTTTTCAGTCATAAGGATAACGACAGTATGTCGACACAAGTCTTCGCGCCTAAAGTTGACCATTGGGTGTATGCCGTCGGCATCTTCACTGTGGTAATCTGCATGATAGGCCCTGTGCTCGACGATGACATTTTGTTCGGAATTGTGTTCGCATCGATAATGCTTGCATTATTAATCTTCTGTTTCACAGGAGTAAAATATGAAATTCGCGGACAGCAACTCGGTATCAGAAACCTCTACCGATGGATGTGGATCCCTATCTGCCATATCAGCGAGGTGAAGAAAACGAGAAGCATTTTGGCTACTGCTGCGATGTCGTTCGACCGCTTGTCGATAACCCTCTCTAACCGAAGTGTAGTCAAAAGTTTCATGCCGATTGAAATTGCTCCCAAACACCCTGACAAGTTCATAGCCGCCCTAAAGCGAATCAATCCGGACATAAAAGTCGGCTAAAACCACATTAATTCATACGCTGATAAAGTACCCCCTCATGGATATTGAACAATTGAGAGAATATTGCCTGTCATTTAATGATGTGACCGAGAAAACACCGTTCGGGAAGTTTGCAGCGAGATTTGACTCCATACTTGTGTTCTATATCAACGGCCACATGTTCTGCATGCTTGATATGGATAATTTCACTGGGGTGACAGTCAAAGGAGCTCCCGAGCGCGTGGCCGAACTGCATGCCACACGCACATCATGTTCAAGCCACCGCAATATGAGCCGTAAATATTGGATAGAGCTCACATTCGGCGGCGATATCTCCGACAGCGAAATCCTTGAGATGATTAAGGACTCTTACGAAATAGTCAAGGCAAAACACCCGGTTAGGAAATGACATCTGCCTCCGGCATCAATCACCACAGCTATCAAGACCGAGCTGAACCAGTCCGTCGGCATCATCCTGACACATCGAGCAATAGGATTTTGATGGAATACGCTTGATGAATTTTGCAGGATTCCCGGCCACTATTGTATCCGGTTCCACATCTCTCGTGACAACGCTACCGGCCCCGACCACTGCATTTTCTCCAATAGTGACCCCGGGGAGCAACGTAGCCCCCGCCCCTATCCATGCATTCTTGCCTACATGCACAGGCTTGCAGGTGATAATCTGACGCTCGTAGAGGTCATGATTGTTGGAAATCAACTGCACATTCGCGGCAATCATAGCTCCGTCGTCAATGATAATACCTCCGGCCGACATCATAAGACAACCGGGCATCACTATCACATTCCGGCCTATTTTGACCTTGTGTGGCCTCACAGCCGTCACAGGTGCCGACACTCGGCTACCTTCGCCCATCACAGGAAATATCGAGTGCATCAGTTCATCATATTCAGCCGTTCCGGGCATAGTATGATTGAATTTAAACACAAGCTGCGCCTGCTTGTTTGCTAAATCCAGTTCCTGCTGAGTCTGCCGGCTCACATCAATCCGTATCTCTTCCACATTCATGTCATTCTTCATTTTGGTTCTTAACAGTATAACGCATGAGTTGACATAAAAGTATGATTAATCCGGGTTAGTTACGAATGTAACTGATATGAAAGTAATCCGGGCTAAAAGAGCTGTGATTTTTGCAGAACAACAGTTTTTATTTTAGTAACTTTGCAGTCGGATATGAAGAATTTGCTTTGGATATTGGTTATAATAACCGTGGGCTTGGTTTCTTGCTCTCGGTCGGCGCAACATAGACAGATCCTGTCGGAGGCTGAGAAAATCGTCTCTGCCTATCCTGATAGTGCCCTCATTATACTGGAAGAGATTGATCCGGCTGATCTGGACATGGATTCCTTGAAAGCATTGTATGCCGTTATGGTTGCCACTGCACATAAGGCAGGCGACAACTCAATGGTCGCGGATTCTCTGACAAAATACGCATTTGAATATTATAGAGACAACGATTTCAAGAGGTTTCTACAAGCGGGAGACTTATATGCTCTGCACAGATTTTGGCTTGGTGATGGCAGTGGATCGCTAAGTTTGCTTGACTCCTTGCTGTCGCTTCCGAACATTCCGGATACATCAAAAATTGAGTTGTTACATTCACGAATGAAGATTGGAGGGCAACTTTTAGATGGAAGTAGAAATATTTCAGCCATTCGCCAACTGCTGGAAATTGATAGTAATGCGGATGCTCAAATGGTCTACAAACATCAGCTATACCTCAATTACTGTTTTGTCGGGCAGAATGATTCCGCCTTAATTCTGCTTGATGAACTTATTGATGAAGCCAGGAACAGAAACCTTGCCGAGCAGGAATTTGAATATAAATATGAGAAGATTGCCGTTCTTGAAGAAGCCGGCAAGTATAATGAAAGTAATCAGCTTGCCGACTACATAATCAAGAATGCGCCTGATAACTCGGCTATACCATTCGTGCGTTTCTGGAAAGCTTTGAATTATCTGAATATGAATGATTATAAAGATGCGCACGAGGAATTGACCATCGCGGATAGTCATGCTAAGAAATTTTCGCAAGAGGAATACAACTATTACGAAAGCTTTGCCGGACATATCCGCGACATATTGACATTCAAAAACGAGGGTAGAATAAGGATAATACCATTGGCTGAATTGTATAATACACAGCGCGACCGTTGGTTTCGCGATGAAAACACCCGCTACGAACAGAAACAGACCGCGTTGAAAGCCGCGAATCGAGCGCTGTTATATAAGTCACAGAGCGAGCGCAAAACTTATATCATCGTGATAGTTTCTCTCGTTGCTCTTATTATTGTGGCTGGTGGCGTGTGGCTTCTCCAGAAACGCAAGCGCAGGACAGTCGAAGCCGAGGAACGTGCCGAGACCCTACAGCGAATGGTGGATGAACTTCAGAAACCATCCGCACCCACAGATAATCAGGAGGCACTGCGCCGGGCAATGCTCCAGCAGTTGAACATTATAAAGATGGTAGCCGAGACACCTACTGAGCAGAACAGGGAAATGCTGCGTAAAATATCATCAATTGACAGCAATTCGAAAGGACCACTGGTTAATTGGGAGAATATATATGAGATTATCGACAATCTCTATTCCGGATTCCACACCAAACTGCATAGCCGATATGGCGATACAATCTCCGAAAAAGAGGAACAGGTCATCGTGCTTATGACAGCAGGTTTCTCCGCCAAGGAAATAAGTGTGATCACATCTCAATCCACGGCATCAATATATGTGCGGAAATCATCGGCGAAAAAGAAGCTTGAAGTTCCCGAAAAGGATGATGTAATCTCATTTCTACGTCAAGAGTTATCTCGTTAAGGCTGTTTTAGACCGGGGCGCCTTATTTTTAGACTTTTGAATTTAACCACTATTGATAATCAGCATATTACATTTCAAAATTTAGATTTTTATATTTGGGGTTAAGATTGGATTAGACGTAATTTTGCGGTACCGAAATCGTTCGACAGGGCGTTTGTCCGACAAGAAATTATAAACGTATCGCAATATGAACACAAAAATCTTTACCCAAATCACAATGATGGTGATGATGCCCTTGACACCCACCATCTCTATCGCACAGGAAATAGCCGACACCATCCCCGACCAGGAGTTAAACGAGATAGTGGTGCAAGCGCCGAAAGTAATCCGTAAGGCTGATATGGATGTCTATTTCCCATCAAAAAGTGCAGTCGAGAATTCACGCAACGGAATGCAGTTGCTGACCAATCTGATGATTCCTTCGCTTACTGTCATAGACGCCCTCGGCACTATTCAAGCCGGGGGACAATCAGTGGAGGTGCGCATCAATGGTCGGGAAGCCACCACCGAACAAGTGAAGGCACTCCTCCCTGAAACCGTTAAACGAGTAGAATGGATTGACAATCCGGGCTTACGTTATAATGGTGCAAACTATGTGCTCAATTTCATAGTCGCCAATCCTACATTGGGTGGTTCGCTTCAGACTGAGGGGCGCCAGGCACTGAATATGGCATGGGGAGACTATTTCGCAGATGCGAAATTCAACAACGGCTACTCCCAATTTGAAATTGGGAGTGCGTTCAAACTAACCAATAAGGTTAAATCATACCGCGATTATCAAGAGACTTTTACCTATACTGACGGAAGTTCCCTGACACGCACCGAAACCCCTCTTGGCGGTAATATCGACAACACTTTCGGACGCTTGTGGGGAGCATATAGCTACATAAAACCCGACACGACCGTATTCTACGTCCAGGCAGGTGTCAACCCTACATTTTCAAACGATTGGAAAGCCAACGGACTATTGTCACTCAGTGACGGCAGCGAGGATATCCTACTGACCGATTCCCATGGAGACAAAGGCATCACACCTAAATTCTCTGTATATCTTGAGCAGCATTTCAACCACAGACAAACCCTTGTCGTAGACTTCAACGCTTCGTTCTACAATGGCAAGTCATACTCTGAATATGTTGAGCAGATTCCGGGTAAAACTGACTATCTCACCGACATCCATACTATGATTAAGGACCGAAATCAAGCGTATGCGATCGAGGCTGACTATATCAAGAATTGGAGGACATCCCGCTTCACCGCCGGAGCATCCTATACAGCAAACAGAAACCGTTCCCAATACGAGAACCTCGGCGGCGAGATTTTCCACCAGCGACAGGACAAGATTTATTTCTTTGCCGAGTACTTCCAACGCATCAACAAGGTAACTCTCACTGCCGGACTCGGTGCTCAATATACCGATTTCTTGTTCGAAGAAACCAATCAGGGAAACCACTCCTGGAATCTGCGACCACAAGCGACAGTATCCTACACCCTCAACCGAAGCCATCGTTTCAGTCTAAGCTTCCAGTCCTGGCAATCGACTCCCTCATTAGCAGAGACAAACATAGCTCCTCAGCAAATAGACGGATTTCAATGGCGAATAGGCAATCCTAATTTGAAAACATCCTCATCATATATGCTGACACTCATGTATAACTTCAGTGTACCACGAGTGGAAGGCACTTTTGGGATCCGTGCGTTCTCCAGCCCAAATGCCATCACACCTTATCTCTATTGGAGCGATAACCGGCTTATCACCTCTTATGAAAACAGCAAAGGACTGCAGAATCTCTCTTTCTTTCTGGCTCCGCAGGTTGAGATCATCCCCGATTGGATGATGGCCAGCGCATACATTCAGTATCGTGTAGAACGTATGCACGGCAACGGCTACAAACTTTATAACCATAACTGGAGTGGCAATCTTAACGTCATGCTTACGCATTGGGGATTTGAACTTGTGGGACAGTATGTCCGTGCCCAGCATGATCTTTGGGGTGAGAAAATCAGTTGGGGAGAAAATCTTTCCATAATTCAGCTCTCATATAACTGGAAAAACTGGCAATTCGGAGCAGGAGTCATCATGCCATTCGGCAAATATGACCAAGGATCAAAAATGCTCAGTAAGTGGAACACCAATGAGCAGCACCAACGACTCGATATGAAAATGCCCTATGTCAGCGTCAGCTATAATCTCCAATGGGGACGACAGAAACGAGGAGCGAATAAAATCATCAATGCTGATGCCAACACAGACAAATCAACTGCAGGTGGCCGATAAAAACCAGCCAAATATCCATCATAATTAACATCCTATATTTCTCCTACAGGTCCACAGCCATGCTTCAATCAGGAGGCAAAGCAGTGGACCTACTTTACATACAGCAACCATCATCGGGACATGCACACGTCATAGCTCGCTCCTGACAATGCGAACATACTGTCATAAGCAGTGTTATAAATAGTATAATTTACTTACTTCGGAGAGTGATAATCAGACGTTTCAACATACTATCCATTCTTATCCTGCTGACGATATTAATCACAACAAGCGGATGCGAACATAAGGATCTGATGTATCCCGGTGGCGAAAACCGCACTGTGACAGTATGCTTCATGTGGGATAAGGCCCAGAACGCTGATGTGGGCGGAATGACCGTGTATTTCTATCCCACCGACGGTATAGGACGGATATGGAGGTTCGATATCCCCGGACGCGACGGTGGCCCGGTGGAACTCCCTACAGGCCGTTACCGCATGCTTGCCGTGAACAATGATTTACCTGGCATCACATTCTCCGGTCAGGATTCATTTGATGAGTTCACGGCTAATACACGTCGAGACATCGGGACAACGGTGGTACAGCCCACCGGTATGCTCTACGGAGGCAAGGTGGTCGACGTTGATGTGTCGGCATGCTGTGTGGATTACCTCACATCCGGCGGAGTTACCAAGGAGTGTCCCATGGGTGTCATCAGATGCTATCCCGATTCACTCTCGACTATCTATCATGTGACATTCAGCAACATCAAAGGCTCGGAACGATTACGCTCCGCTTCGGCACGTCTCGCAGGCATCGCCTCGACAATGAAGGTGAGCACCGGACTGGGCGGAGACTCTGTATGCGCCACTACGTTTCCGTTGACAATGAGTACTGATGCCACACCTCGGCTAACCGGATTAACCTCAGGCTTAGGAAATCCAGCCGGGACACCGGCATTTACACTATCAATTACTGTTACCCGAACCGACGGAAAGAGTTTTGTAAAGAATTTTGATGTTACACAGCAAGTGCTAAACAGTAGTACGCCGAGAAACGTTTTTATCAATATAGAAGGACTGGAGATTCCTGATTCCGAGATTCCGGACCAACCCGGAGGTGACGTAGGCCTCGTGGTAGGGGTGGACGGATGGCAAGTAATCGAGATTGACATATCAACCTCTGTATAAATTAAGAAAGTCCGCACTAACATAATCAACTTAATATTTTACAAAATGAAAAAGCACTATTTACTATTATCTGCAACCATTATGGGTGCTGTGAGCCTTGGGATGGTGGGATGTGCCGATGACGATACATTTAACGGTGTTGATGCTCCGGCGGATAATGCCATACGCTTCGCGGCAAATACGGAGTATTCGCGCGCCGGTGATATAACCACCAACAACCTCACCTCGTTTAATGTATATGCCTATACCGATTCCTCGTCCATCACAAACACATTCATGGAGAATGTCGAAGTGACCAAAACCGGGACTAACACATGGACCTATTCGCCTGTTAAATATTGGCCGGCCAAAGAGGCTGTAGATTTCTACGCCTTCGCGCCAGCCTCGTGGGTAGGCACAAGCGGGCCTCTGAAGCCGGTGGCTTATGAAAGCTATCCCGGCACTGAGGATATCATTTACGCAGTAAGTCCAAACATGACAGGTTCGGCCGGTATGGCCAACGCCCAGGTCGTGTTCAACTTCCGTCATGCACTTTCAAAAGTGACTATTAAGATGAGCTCGTCAAACGCCGATCTCGAAGTGAGAGTGTCAAACGTTGCATTAGCCAATATCATGGCAAAGGGTAATTTCAATTTCCCGAATGTCTCAACTGCCGGACAACCCACTGCTGATAATATCGGCACATGGACCGACCAGAACACTCCTACCCCCTACATGTATCATATGTCCCAGGACAAGAATGATATAATCACACTCACCACAACCGCGACCGACATGAGTACCACCGGAATGGGTATGGGAGGAGCAAAATTCTTGATTCCGCAGATTCTCACATGGCGCAGCAATGGCTCAGGCAATGACACTTACATAACCGTAATGTGCTCAGTGTATGATGCAAAGACAGGAGCCAAACTTTGGCCTAACGCCAACACACCAGAAGAGAACATTGTCGAAGGGAGCACTTTCGGTGACGGTCTGCTCAAATTCCCGCTCTCCACGAGCCGCTTCTCCGAATGGACCCCGGGCTACCACTACATTTATAACCTCGTGATCAATTCAAATGAGGATATGGGAGCCATCGAATTCGGAGCTCCGACAGTGGATAGCTATGTGGAAGTATCAACATCCTATCAATAATAACAGCTTCGCGTCAATATTCTAAGCGAGCACGAAATAAATGGTCCGGCAATGACTTTCGACGGTTATTGCCGGACCATTTATATGTCATTACCAAGACAATCTGCTTACAATTTTTTGAGATCATTCTACTTTTTTAAGCTATATTTGTTACACATGGCATGGTTTTGCGTATTAATGGTAAAATCAACATCTGAATATGGAACGAAAACTACTGTTTTTCCCAATGCTGTGTACGGGCATTTTCGCTTTTGCCGATGAACCAACCGACACGATCAATACACAGGAACTCAACGCAGTTGTGGTGGAAGCCTCAAATCAACGAACATCCTCAACCGCCTCCACATATATCCCGATGGCTCGCCAAAAGAATGCAGCGGTGGATGCCGTATCTTTGTTAAGCCAGATGGCAATACCTCAATTAGATGTTGACCCTGCGACTCAGACAGTCAAAACCGCAACCGGCCAATCTGTATCTATATTCATAGACTATGTAGCCGCCACAGAGCAGGATTTAAGCGGATTGCGGACTACAGATGTGAAGAAAGTAGAATATCTGCTTTATCCACAAGACCCTCGTTTCCGTGGAGCACAGTATGTGGTCAATTTCATCATGCAGAAATATGAATGGGGAGGTTACACTAAGATTAATGCCAACAAATGGTTTGGTGTCAACCGTTCGGGTGCTTCAGTATATTCAAAATTCGCATACAAAGCCATGACTTTTGACATTTACGCCGATGAGATTTATCTTACTGACCGACACACAGGTTCCGCCTCAACCGAGATATTCCATTTCCCCGATTTATACGGCAAAGGAGCGCAGACTATCGAACGAGAGTCTACTCCACTCACCTCTCATTACCGCAACAATTCCAACGATGTCACATTCCGTGCTCTCTATTCCGCTGAGAATGTACAGGTATCAAACATGCTGTCATTCAACAACACATCCACACCGCGCAATAACTCGGAAAACTCGTTGACATACGCAAATGGGGTTTTGCCATCATCACTCTCCAAATCAATATCATCCAATCGCAGTTGGGGATTGAACTATGATTTCGAAACATATTTGACCCTCAGCCAGAATTCGGCCTTAAATGTTGAGGCGGCCTACAGATATAGCCAAACCAATTCGAAATCAGATTATAGCGAGGATGACTTGAATATCATAAACAATGCCGACGAAATTTCACATTATGCGAAGATAACCCCCTCGCTTTTGTGGAACATTGATGAGCACAACAGTCTGATGCCGGGTATGCACGGAGAATACACTAAATCAACCATCGATTATTCGGGCAATTCTCCGTCACGACAAAGCTATGATGTGTGGGGATATTGGGCAGGGGTTCGGTATTCACATGTTCAAGAAAAATGGTCGGCCGGAACACTGTTTGGCTGGACATATGCCAACACCAATCTCACAGGCACTAAAATTGAGGATAACTAACCTATGGGAAATGTGTATGCCACTTATTCCCCAAATCAGCATCATCAATTCGAGGCTACATACGGTTTCGGTAAGAGTCTACCAGACACTTACCAGAAAAGTCCCAACATGCTTCAACAAGACGAACTTATGTGGTATGCAGGAACCCCCGGACTAAAAAACTATTGGAATAACACAATCAATGTGACATATACATGGCTGCCTAACAACAGATGGCAACTCGAAGCGGACGGCCGACTATATTTGACAAATAATAGAGTGGTGGCACGTTATACCCCAACTGCTCCCGATGGAACTATGTTACGCCAGTATGTCAACAGTGGCTCATATCGCAGCGGAGCAATCGGCCTTAATGGAACCGCGAAATTCTTCGGGGGAAAACTTATCGCGAAATTAAAACCAGAAATGTGGTTCAGAGGTACTACCGGCGAATATGACATGACCTACAATGAACTGACATGCACCGCACAACTCACATGGTATTTCGGGAATTTCTATCTTTTCGGTTGGTATATGACCCCGAGCACCTATCCCGACGAAGAGTCAGGAGTAAAACAACGTAGCCCATCACGCTATCAGATACAATTAGGATATGGGAATGGTGCATGGCGAGCATCGGCCACTGCATATAATTTTCTCCGCACGAGTTGGGAAACAAATCACCAGACACTGACCAGCCAGTATTATCAGTTTGACCGGCGCGAATATGGGACAAACCAACACATGCGTTTCCAATTCTCTGTAACATATACATTCGGTTACGGCAAGAAAATCCAGCGTGGAGATGAAGTGAGCGGAGTTGGAGCAGCCGGGTCTGCGATATTGAAATAACAGATCGGACAAAAGAAAAATCCATCCTAACAACCCGGTTGCACCTCAAGCAAAATATGTGTATCCGGGTTATATTTTTAGATATGCAAAAAAGGGGGACCGTACCATCACGGACAGTCCCTCTGAATTTGAGTCTACATCGTTTCAAAAAAGAACGAATTCATCTACTGATTGGAATTTCATGGTATCACAATTACACGGGATATAAATGGAATCAACTATGAGAGCCTTCCATGAAGTGTACAATCGCAACATTCGTTTTTAATCCATTATGCTTATGCAAAGTTACAATCATAGCAGTGGGGCACCGTTACAAATATATCCGTATATATTACACTTTTTTCGTGTATTTGCTTCGCCACACCCTAAATATGCAAATTACATGGTAATATAAGAAACTTTTTGACGCATCGTAGGTTATAGTATTAAGTAAGAGATCCAACCAGATCAGTTTAGTAGATGACAAAAATTAATTTTTGTCAGTTATATGATTGATTTTTAATTAGTTATTACTTGTAAAAGTCCCTGAAAATTAGTAACTTTAAAGAAAAGTTTGACCGCTTTTTCCATGAAAGTTACGACAACTCTCAGGGACAATGGCAAAGTTAATCAAATTGTCCCGATTATGCAAGAGCATCTTGGCTCGGTAATGAATCTTGCCCGCATAAAATTGCTTGCGTTTGTTCTTCAGGCACTTTGCGTTGTACAGACAGTCAGTCTCCACAAGATAGCATCTGCAATGCCTACGTGTGTGGAGCGTGATTCCAACCTGCGCCGTCTGCAAAGGTTCCTTGCCGGATATGCCCTCAACCTTGACCTTATCGCCAAAGTGATATTTGCTCTTCTGCCCGTCAAGACAGGACTGGTCCTGAGCCTTGACCGCACCAACTGGAAATTCGGTGAGGTCAACATCAATATCCTTATGCTTGGTGTCACTTACAAGGGTGTTGCCTTTCCTCTGCTCTTTACCATGCTCGACAAACGCGGCAATTCCAATTGGAAAGAACGGACGTGGCTGATTGATAGATTTATACGATTGTTCGGAGCCGAGTGTATCGACTCTCTTGTTGCCGACCGCGAGTTTGTCGGCAAGGAATGGGTCGAATATCTCAACAACAGACGCATCCGATACTATCTGCGGATTAAACAGAATTTTTGGTTGCGCAATCCCAAATCCTGCCAGGATGTCAGGGCGTGGCATCTGTTTCACGGTCTTAAGCTCGGCCAGGAACGTGTCTACGACAAGCTGTTTCTCCTCAAAGGGGAATATGTCTATATTTCCGGAGCCTTGCTGAAAAACTCCGATGGCGTGCCTGAACTGCAAATTCTGATTTGTTATAACCGCCCAGAAGAGGCCGTTGCCACTTACAAACAACGATGGCAGATTGAGACATGCTTCAGAGCTATGAAATCCTCCGGCTTCAACATCGAGGACACCCACCTGCGCGACATCGACCGCATCGCTCGTCTTACGGCGATGGTCTGTATTGCATTGGCGTGGGCGTATCTTGTTGGTGAACATAAGGATATCAATGTAAAAGCTATCAGAATATTGAAACACGGCAAGAGAGCCAAATCACTAATCAAGTATGGTCTGGAAGAAATCGCAAACGTTCTTCTAAGACCGCTCTACAAGCCGAAATTCGATGTGTTCAAATTTTTGTCATGTACTTAAAATATTTGATTTAAATAAGATGCTTCCCTATATGTTAAGTTTGGGATATTAATTTCGTAAGGGTGAATAGTTGATATAAAATCAAACCTATCGATATTTAATTCCTCTTTGTCACATTCAGAATTAAGAACAATACCCCCATATGTAAACATCTTTGCACCTCGATATTCAGCATATTTTATATTATAAAGAGGGATAAAGGACAGATTTTCACCTACTAAATTCCTTTCTTTAATAATGCGATTGCAGTAACCTTCCAGCATTCTCTTTATGGTATTGCAGGAATTGATATCTGCACAACAGTTTTCTATAATATCATATGGCACTAAGGAACCATAAATTTCTTTAAATTCGTTATTAGAATAGGGCGTATTCCCATTTTTAAGCTCACGATTACATGATATGATAATAATACTTCCATGAGGAACTTCTCGTAGGACAAGTTCGATATCAGTAAAAAAAGTCATGGATAGAGTATTGTCGTAGTCAAGCCAAACAATGCTTGGTTTAGATAGGTCAATCAAAGATAATTGTTCAGATGATTGCCCGTGGAGGATGTTTATACATGAATAAGGCTTATTGAATTCTAATTTGGATGGCTCATATTTAGCCTCAATGCTATACATCTCTTTGATATGTAATTCCTTATGGAATAATTTAAAATCAGTAAATGACAAACCTCCAAAGCCAATATACTGATACTTTAATTTAAGCACTCCCATTATTCTTGCAAAAGAAGCAAGAAGCATTCTCCGTTCTGCAAACTTGCAAGGACGAGTTTCATAATTCAATATCGTCGCACTCTTCATTTGCAAGTTCTTCTAATTTGAGGTAGTAATCGAATGTCGTTTCTCCCAGTTCTTTGAAACTTTTTGCTTCAGCATGATCTTTTGCGATTTCTGCAATCTGTTCTGATACATCATATGCAATACGAATAGTGCTCTTCTTTCTTGCTATAATATCAGTATCAAGTGGCGGAGCAACAAACGTTTTTATTGTATTAGGGAAAATATACGCCTTTAATTCTACTGCACCAATTTTGGGGGTGTTTTCCCAAAGCATAGTTCTATATTCATTAGCTTCATCTCCCATTTGAGGAATCTTCTTTAGAAACTCAAAAACTTTGAGCATTCCATTTTTCATCAATGGAAGTAAGGCCTTATATACTTCAGATGTGGCATCTATACCTTTTTTTGTGGTGGTTAGAGGCAAATCTAATGTTTCATTTGAATCTAGGAAAAGAATTCTACGAAACATAACATAATTAATATGCCATTTGGGTATTGGCTGAATACCCCATCCTGTAATACTAGATGTATCTGCTTCTAGAACTAAACGATTATTACAATAGATATACCATCCCGACAACTTCGGCTCTCCTACACCACCTAGACCGGCTACTAACTTATATTTGACATTATTTATTACGCCTTCTACATGATATGGGACGGTATTATCCGATAATAGCAACTCAATACGTCTGCTAGTCAACGGTTTTCCGTTCAAAGATATTGTAAGTCCTTTTTGCAAACTGAAGTTGAGAAGTTTCTGGATATTATCAGCCAAAGTTGTTAAAAAACTTTCATCACCGAACAGATTACTAACTTCCGGATTTAAATTGGTAATAATAATTGAGGTACCATCTCCCGAATCTTTTTGAGGAAGTTTGATGTAAGAAAATGACCAATCATCTATTATATCAGATGATCCGTCTTCGTTTGTAATTTTCCTTACTTTTTTGCTCCATTCTTCAACATCAACATCAACTCTAAATGAATCTTGTTTATGTTTAGATTCAACGATAAAAGATTTCCCTATTTTAAATAAAGATCTCTTCATGCCAATTCCAAAACGGCCGACTGTCCCATTTCCTTTAGGGGCATCTTCAGGTCGACCAAATCTAAATGCATACTTTTTGGCGGTATCAATTGAAAATCCACCACAATTATCTGTTATTTCAAAACAGTCTTGACTAACCGTCAGCATTATATTTAGACCTGAATAATCGTTGGGATTGATTCGGTTCGCGCCATCAATAGAATTGTCTAACAAATCTATGATGGCATCCTCTATTGAGATGTCACGAGTTATCATATCAATAAAGAATTTTTTTGTGGGATTGCCTTCAATTATATTACTAGTCATACATATTTTCGTTTTGCTATGAATACACATTTGATGCTTTTTCTCTGATTGTAGAAATCGTATAGGAATAGAACTTTTACATTTTAGCGACTGAAAATCTCTTGTTTGACCTTTTCAAAGTCGTTAAATGTATTTTCTCCGTTTTCCATTAACTTCATGATATGATAGAAGCCTGCATTAGCATATTCGTTGATAATGTTTATAGCTTCTTGTGGCGTTTTTAGGATTTCTAAAGAACCACACTTGGCAATTACCATACATATCAACGCTTGTGCATCTTGTTCTCCGCCGTTCGCTCTCATTGTGTTTAATCTAAAAGAGCGATCCGCTAATGGTGATTGTAAGGGCCTTCTTTCATCGCGGATAAACCCGATGGTGGCCGCCCATACGAAACATTGCCAGTGATATGAGAAAACATTGTAAAGACCTCCTTGCTTGTTGGAGAACTTGAGAATAACTTCCTCACGAGCTTTTTGTTCAAATGTGAACTTGATGTCGAAAATGTCTTCCATACATTCTACTTTTTACGTTCAACATGTGTGGAAACTTCGAAAATTTCAGGGGTACCCTCAGGGTTACCATGAATCTCGCTTTCCAAGGTGTAGATACGAGAGACGTTCTGCTGATTAAACAAGTCTTTATAGTTGTTTGAATCAATCTCAACGTCTTTCGTAATAATTATTGTCTGCTCAAAGATATCCTTTATACCGCGCAAGTATTTGTGCGTAGTTTCAGGGTCGAAACTTGACGTAGGTGCATCGGAAATAAAAGGATAAAAGGTGCCTATGGCTTCTTGATTGAGAGAAAGAAGAGCATTAATTATGCTCATTTTCTTTCTATCTTCATGACTCGTGTTTAGACCGGCATCAAAAGAGATAGAATAATCTGACGCAATTTCCACTTTGCCTTTATAGCCATTATCGTGTTCGGTAAAGCGGGCGTAAAATTCATTTGCACGCATTTCCATCTGTTCAAGAAGTTTCTTTCTCGCTTTTTCCTGCACTCGTGAACAAATGTCTTCAAGAAAAACGGAAAGGTTTTTCCATTCAGTTTCTTCAACGATGCTGACGTTATTAGATTTACCGCCTAATGAAGCGAGGTCTTTCTCAACTTGCTTTAATTCCGCAGAAGACTCTGCTATTGTGGTGTCGAGAGCATTAAGCTGTCTTCTTAGAGTTGACAAGTTACCCCTTGAAGCATTCATACTGCTCTTGAGCAAATTTGCGGTAGAAGCTTGTTGACGAGGATCAATGCCACATTTCTTTTTTACATCTTCCAGTTCCTCATCCAGCTCTCTTAGTTTATCTGAAACTCTCTTGCGTTGAGAGGACAGTTTCTCTGCTGCATCTTCAGATTCTTGGAATTGTTTATCTATGTTTCCAATAGATAGAAGCAACGAGTCAGGATAATCTTGAATTCTCCCAATAAAGATGTTAAATCTTTTTGAGATTTCAAGGTTAGCTTTAAATTCCTCCATTTCCTGAAGGTATTCTTCCTGTAACCGAAGTCTTTCCTTTATATAGTCAATGGCGTGCTGGTGCTCGGCGTCAACCTTAGAACCACAAACATAGCAAACACCGTCGCGAAGAATTTCTTCCAGTTTAGAACGTCCAGGATTATCTAAATACTTCTTTTCTGGTGCCGTGTATTCGCTCTCAACATGAGCCTTGATAATGTCTTTGGCTTGCTGAATAAGGCCTTGTGTGCCTCGAAGTACCCAAAGAGAAGGCAACAATGCGCGTTGGCGCTCATCAATAGCCGTTAATTGGTTATTGATTTCGTTTCTTTTATTTTCTTCAGTCTTATATTGGGACACAAGCCCAGTGTAAGACGCCATACCCGAAAGTTTGCTTTCATCAGCAGCGAGTGCGATTTCAATTGTGGATATATGGTCCTCTATATCTTTTCTCTTTTTCTTGTCCGCTTCAATCTTTGTCCTTAGATATTCTTGGCGCGATAAAAGAGTAGTCACAGTTGAGTTGTGCTTATTCTTCTCTTTTAAGTGCTTGGTCTCCAAAGACACAATCTTAGACTTTGCTCCGGAAATAATATTAGACAACTTCTCGTAATAAGGATAATAAGAGATGTGCTTGACCGCATCGCGAAGTGTCTCTTTTTTCCTAAAGTTGATTAGCTCGTCAAGAGATTCACCTTGAAACCAGATATAATCTCTGATGCTTTCCGGGAAAAGATTAGAGATTTCATCTTCTGCAAGGTCATTATCACGAATAACGGTTCCGGTGGGACCATCGAAAATTACTCGTAAATGATTATCTAAGACTTTCCAAGCATTTGGAGTGTCCCAATTGTCGCCTTCAAGTCGTGTGGCAACTGCAGTACGTTCAATACTGTAGATTGTCCCTTTGTCGTCTTCAAGTTCAAGCGAAACGACGACTTCGACACTTTCTCCAATCGGGGTGTCGTGTAATGCCTTTTTGTTAAAATACTCATGACGCTGCAATGCAAAATTTGCATTGTTCGGTAAGCCATTTGTTGAACGCCAACCTATGTCAGAAATGTATAACTTGCCGAAGAAAACCCAATAAAAGGCATTAAAGAGTTTTGATTTTCCTTTACCTCCTTTGCCTAATATAAGATTTAATCCCTTAGAGAACTCAAGAGTTTGAGTCTCATAATAGGATTGGAAGTTTGTTATAGAGATGTTGCGAATAATCATAATTATGAATTGCAAATAATTTTTATTTGAGCAATATACTGGTTCACGAGATTGCTTGCATCTGCTTTCTCAGTGCTTAGGCTTGTGAGAAGTCGCGCAACTTTCTTCGCACGTTCTTTATCAACGACCACCTTTTCCTTGCCAGTTTCTATGATTGCGTTGATTTCCTCTTCTATCAGCTTGTACATTTCGTCTTCAATAGCCATAGCGAGCTTATTTATATTGTTGTTCTTCTTGTTCCAATAGCTTAAAAATGTCTATTTCAAGATTGAAACAGATATTTTTAAGTTCTCCGTATAGGATGTCATATTTATTGTCTGCTAAAGCAGCAAAATTGACAATACGTTTTACCTCTCCCATAAATAAATTCCTTTCAAGATTATTATCGGAATTATCGCAGGGCGGTAAAACTACCATATCCCATATAGTCGCTTTTTCTTTATTTTTGTGATGTCTGATAACTCGCCCGCGACGCTGAATAAATTGGCGTGGGTTGCCTGTGCTTGATAAAAATATTGCATTTTCAGCACGGGGGATGTCAACACCTTCATCCAAACATTTCATTGAAAGAAGCACATCAATGTCACCACAAGCAAAGTTATTGAGAATCAACGGTGCATCCTCAATACCGCTGATATATTTATGATAACGATATTTTCGTTTTCTAAATATATCAGCATATTCATCAATTAAATGAATATCTTCCGATTCTACATCGTAAAAATCAGATTGAGTATAATCTGGTTCATACCCTTCAGGGACAAATACAAAGGTGTATTTAAGTTTATTACAGTCTCCCAAAGAATTTAACAAGTCGATAATAGCCGTTTTTTTGTTTTCTGCTTTATGAATAATGCGCTTGCGCTTCATAAGCAACATTTGCGCTTCTTCTTTATAGCGTCCTGTTTCGGGGTCTATGAACTTTCTTAATTGTTCTGTGACTTTTCGATACTCGTTCATTTCGGTTTCGGTAAGATCTACAAAAACAATATTGTAATCATAGTGGCACAAAATGCCCTCGTCTATCGCCTCTTTCATTGTGAAACGATAGGTATATTTTGGTGGGTATGAGTTAAAGAACTCATACAGTTTAACAGACCCAATTTCATCATAAACACGTTCCGGCGTTGCAGATAAACCGATACGGTTTGGAATAGGAGGAAGTTTCTTTAGCGGTCCAGACGCGCCTAAATTATGAGCTTCGTCGGCGATGAATGTAAACGTATCTAACCCTTTTACAGATTTAATAAATGATTGGAAATGTTTAAGAATAAAAGTGGCGTAAGTAGTTATAACTACGATGTTCTTTTTCTTATCAAATAGGCTTCTTGTCGCATAACGAGCAAGAGTCTCTTTCCAATTCTTATCTGAATGAGTAGAAATTACATTTTGAAAATTGAAATTTCGGGATTCATTCTCCCATTGTAAAGCAAGCGCTTGAGTCGGGACAACAATAATTGTCTTGTAGAATCCATTTTGTTCATAATCTTTTAAGACGCAATTAAGTGCTGTAACTGTCTTACCAGTACCGGTTGCCATAGCAAATATACCCTGACGATTATTATTTACCCATGCGTTGTAGGCATCAATCTGAGGTTTCCTTTCAGAAGGGAACGGGAAGCGAGGCTCTTGTTCTTTCTGTTCAAGCTTCTCAATAAGTTCAGAAGATAGAGGTTTCCCTTTTATACTCGATTGGTCTAAATCTCTTAAAGAGATGCCTGCTTTTATTAACTCAATAGCCGAAGATGTTTTGAAATCATTTTGAACATAGGCTTTAACACGATCAATCGGAATATGAATTAAATGAGGCGTGTCTTTAGTCCAAGACGTATTAAACATACTCTGATATTCTTCGATACGTTTGGAGTCATTTTGGGATGTAAACACCGTTACAGTCTCACTATTAATCTCAAATGCGGTTTGAGAAAAATTAGCGGAACCAATAAAGGCAACTTTATTGTTCGCCTTATCAGTGAATACACCGTACTTATCATGAGCTAAACCTCCGTGAGCAGAAAGCGTTGCGATAAATTCTATTCTCTTTACAGAAATAAGATAAGCGAAACACCTAAAGAATAATTCGTCAGCTTTAGAAAATGTAGCTTTCATTTTCTGAATATCCGTTATTATTCTTTCACAGAGCTTATCAGAGATGGATTGAGATTGACCTATTAGAATTGCTCTCTTATCATCATCACTAAGTATGTCATTAATGACAACACGCATTTTCCCACCATTTGCTATAAAAATAGCAAATCCATAGGCTAAAGACCTAATTCCACTTGAAGAAAAGAACCCTAAGCCCAAATCAAAAGTGGAACTTTCAATAAGAGCCTCTGTAAAAAATTCTTTAGGTTCAACGTAGCCCGAAGAATAACTATTTAGGAAATTAACGTCTGAGAGCATATTTCAGAAAGGCCAATATTTATTTTGTCAAACAAGAAGTCGAATCCAATTAAGTTAGGATTAATCCTAACTTCTTCAGCAATCATTTCCAAACCATGATCAAGATGCATTTTAAATAATCTTGGAATATCTCGGTTGGTGTCTGGTATATTATAATGTGTGCATAACGAATATAAATAGCACGAATATAAATTGCCAAACAACACATTTTTAGAATACTCTTTACCCCCTGAATCTTTGGCATCAAGTGGATTCATCTTAATGCCACTATGTAAAGAATATGTTAAGGCAATGCGAGCAATAATATTCTCAGCCCCCAAGCCGAACTTACGAGTAAGTTCGGTAATAAGCAACTTATTTGCTGCACTGGATTTAATTTGTGTAAACATGGCTGCTGTCTATTAAAGCGTCGATAGAAACAGGTTCAAAATGAGAAGAGTTAACATCGTTCTCAATCATAAAGCATTCATTTATTAGAGGCTTTATCAAATTTAATTCATCGATTGTTAATTCTTTATATAGTAGGGGGAAAAGAATAACTTGAGATGAAATTGAAGGATAGAAGTCTGTTATAATTTTCGAAGCATGACTTTTATCGAACTTTTGCAAAGGACTGTCAATAAACACTGGGAATTTTATTCCTGATTCCTCTACTAAAGCCTTTAATAAAGAGGAAGCATATAATTGTTGCTCGCCCTTAGACAAAGAGTCTTTGTTTATAAGCGTTCCCAGAGGTGTATATAACTCTATGTCCATATCATCGTTGTTGATATTAACTTTGACTTTGCCAATAAAATCTCCTTTATGCATAAGACAATTAAGAATACTCTTAATACGTCTTTCGAGTGACACTTTTTTTTCTTCCTTTAATAGTTTCAAAAAAGAAGAAAGTTCATCGCATAACGAAGAAGCAAGGGCATCTTTTTTACTATCCAAATCGTCTAAGTCAATATTTTTTAGTAATTCATAAATCTGCTTTTGGATAGTCGCAAAAGATTGCTTCTTCTCTCCAATACGACTATATAAATTGCGCAATTCGTTTTCCTTTGTTATGATTTCTTTCTCTATTTTGTCCTTTTCGGAACGAATGGAAGAAATCAGCGCATCCTTTTCTTTCGAATCAATATTCGAAAGTTTACGGGTAGTACGGTCGAGAATTTGCCTGTTTTTTTTATAATCATCGGTAAGGCGTTCAAATTCTGAACGATACGTTGAAGTGATATAATTGTAAATCGAACAAAATTCTTTGTAATCTGCTTCTGAAATATCAAGCAAAACCTCATGACCGAGCGACTCTGACTTATATTTGTTCAATACAGTTTGTAGGCCTTCTTGGATATCAACCATAGTAGCATTGTCAATATTAAGGTGGCGAGTCATCAACAATAAATCAGAGGTAAAGTCGGAAAGAAGATTATTTCTTTCTTCCACGCGACTTATTAAAGATGTTGAACGATGGTCTGCATCAACTTGATGTTTAGTTCGAGCAAAAAGATTTCCCATTAACGCAAGAGGCGCATATTCTAAGAAAGATTTAAGGAGAGTTTTATACTCCAGGTCTTTCTTAGTACATGTCTCTTGAATCAATTTGAGTTTTGCAATTTCTTCAGTGGTGGCGGAGTTGCCTTCTCTTAATAATTGGAGTTGTAATTCCTCATTAGATACCTTTAAGCGTCGGATGTCGCTATCAATAGACTCAATACTTTCTTGTAAATCAAGAAGTTCTTTATCAATAAAATCACGTTTATTGATTGAATAATCAATCTTCTGTCTTGTGACGACATCATTAGAGCGTCTTCTGAATCTAACACGAATGTTATTAAGGGAATTACGTAAGTCTTCGTATTTCCTAACTCCCAAAACTTCATTGTATGCAGAGCTTAAACGCTTTCGATCAGATGAAGAATTTGTTTCTGCAAGTGAAACAATCTGCTCGGAGTCGAAGAAGAAGAAACGAGCAATATCTTTGTTGAGAATGAAATCGTTTATAAAAATTTCTGGACCTATCTCATTTGTCAATTCGTTGGACTTGCCATCAATAAATATATCCACCCATTCCTTATCTAAAATCACATCATAACTGCGCTTTACAGATAAAGAAGAACATGGTATTGAGGGTATTATCACTTCAGAAAAATCTATCTCAACATAATATTGGCTATAAGATTTGACGTAATCATTTTCTAAGGTATAGCCATATCTCTTGATTTTAGAAATGGTGTCGGCTGAAACATCAGAAAGTAGAGCCCTTTGCGAGTTATTAAGATTGTTTTGTAACAGAGTGGAATAACCACCGTTAGAGATTTCTTTCTTAAGTGATTCTTCTATGTCGGAAGCAAGGCGACCATATAAACACCACAAGAGAGAGTGCAAAAATGTAGTTTTACCAAAACCATTTTCACCAAAGATAAGGAAAACATTGCGTTTAGGTAAGAAACTGAACACAATTTGATTAGTTCCTCTGTAAAGGCGGTAATTATGCAGTTGAATCTTGTTAATTAACATCTTCAGCCTCCTTTATGAAATTTTCAAGACGAGCTTCAATGTCAGTTTGAAGTCCATATTTGCGCATTAAGAGAACCTTATTCTTCTGCAAAGCAAGAAGTTGATGAATTAGCCGAAAATGCTCATTTGAACAGATTTTTTCTAATAGAAGTCGTTCATGTAGCCCTATTTGGTCGTTAGGGATATTATAGCCATAAACCTCATTATATATATCGTTAACAGTGGTGTCGAAATTACCATCTCGATACCACAGAATCTGAATAGCGATAAGTTCTTGTGTAGATATTAAATCTATACTTGCCCGAAAACCTTGGGTATCCTTTTGAATTTGTAGCAATTCTTTGAGCAGAGAAATACGATATTCCATAGTATAGTTGCCCATATTATGTCCGGATTCATCAACTGCAAGTTGCCCATTCCTTCGGGTAGAAGAACGAAACTCAGATACATTGCGATTTTCGACGAGTCTATTTCTAAAATCCAATAAAGGCTGCATCCACGCAACACCAGTCTTAATTAAAGATGACATAGATTTGTCCTCTTTTACGACAGTGCAAATCCAGCAACCGAAACGACTTTGACCGCAAGTGCGGTGGCTATCATCAGTCACGACGGTTGGACATTCATAATCATCGGCGGATGCGTCCATGTATATTTTAAATAGGATTTGATTATCAAATCCCCATGGAGAAGGTATGGTATTAATAATCCACCATACTTCTTCAAGCATAAGTTCCTTAATCGGAGCATATGTATAGGTGTTTGGATTTAAAGGATGCTTGGAAAGGCGGTGACCGATAATCTCATGTTTGCTTACGGATTTAGCGCGTTGCTGACTTTCTGATCTGCGGGTGCCTATTAAAACTATGGCTTCACCGTCGGCAGCGACTTGATTGGTTATAAAAGTTGAAGTCGGTTTTATTTTCATCTTTTCCGTACAAAAGCGGAAAGAATTGTTTGGCACAGGATAGCCTTTACCTATAACACAGCACCAAAATGAATCTTCCAACTCTGGAGTAGTCGTATGTACAGAGATGGGTAGATGTTGCTTTAGGGCTGCTTCACTTATATATTGTAGTACGGTAGTTACATATTCTTCAATAACTGGATTTTCAACCAAGGTGTCATTACATACAATGTACACTTGACGTTTAAGAGAGATGCCTAATTCTTTTAAGCGAGAGAGAGCAAGCCAAACTAATGTAAGGAGTACAGTCGAGTCCTTACCTCCACTGAACCCAATAATCCAAGGCCGATTATATCTATCTGGCTCTTGATACTGATCCATTAGTTCTTCAATAATGTTTTCAACTCGTTTATTTTTCACAAGGAATTGAGGATTCGTTTGAGATTAAACTATGAATATCAACCTTTAATATTTCTGCAATTTCGCCCAACTGTGGTAGAGAAGGCTGCACTTTGTTTGAGCACCAACGAGAAACAGTATTCTCATTTTTGCCTAATTGAAAAGCAAGCCATCGTGCGGTTTGTCTTTTCTCAGCTAGTATTATTTTTAATCTATTAGTCGTCATATAAGAGCGAATATTAAACATTGAAAGATTAAAATTCTACTGCAAAGGTAGTAATAATATTGATATAGACCAAGTAGTCCTACATCTAAAATAAAAAATAAAGAAACGCCCCGACAAGAGGAGAGAGTCTTGTAGGGGCGTTTTGGCGGGTTAGGAAATGTTACAGGCGGATGCAGGCGATGCGGCAGCCGGGGACTTGGTCGGTGGCGAGGGGCTGGCAGTCTTCGTCAGCGAAGTGGAGGAAGCCGTGCGACTTGGCGGTCTGTTTCAGCCAGTGGATGAAAGCTTTCATCTCAGCGTGGATGACTTCTTGTGCGCCTCGGAGACTGATGTGGATGATTATGAGGGTCATGTCGGGGATTCCGAGATGGCCTTCGGAGCGTTCCCACAGGCGGAACTGAATGGTACGGTCCTCGCCGAAGTAGTGGATGCAGGTTCCGACGGAGTTCCAGTCGAGAGTGGCATCATCGGGGCCGCTGCCGAATACTTCTGTGATATATGCGCGGAAGTCGAGGAAGAAGTCCACGATGGCGTCTCGGGTTGTGGATTTGATTTCTTGCATGGGTGGAGTGGGTGTTAAAGGGTTAAACAAGCGATTTTGCATCCGGGTACCTGATTCGGTGCGTCCGTGGGGCCGTGGCTCTCGTCGGCGATGTGGCGGAATCCGTTTGCTTTTGCCGCATCGCGTAGCCATAAAGATACGGCATCGGCTTCTGCCTGAGGTTTCGCCGCGAGTCCGGAGATGTGGAACACGTAGACGACGACGGTCATGTCAGGAATTCCGAGATGACCTTCTGAACGTTCCCAAAGGCGGAACTCGAAGGTGCGGTTATGACCGTGGTATCGGGCTGTTGCGCCGACACTGTTCCAGTCAAGCATGAGCTGGTAGGGAGTCGCTGAATAGTTTTCTACCATGTACTTACAGAAGTCATGGTAGAAGGCCTTGATGCTCATCTGAGCACCTGCCGAGATGGGATTGGAAAAAATTGCTTTCATCGGGTTTGTGAGGTTTGAAGTTTACCAAAGATGGTTGTTGGACTCTGGTGTCCAGGGGTCAGAAGGTCGGAAATAAACATGGGTGCGGTCGGCGCTCTTGCGGCGTTCAAGTCGGATAGTCATCTCTTTGATGCTGTCCTGCTCCTGTCGGTTACCGACCATCATCGCTTCTTCGCGGAGCATCATGTTGCGGATGCCCTCGGCGTCGTAGCTCACGCGCTCGTAGCGGTAAAGCCATTCGACTTTTTGGAGGTGCTCGTTCTCTTTATAGAGATTGTAGCACCAGATGCCAAGACCGACAGCGATAAGCAATAAGGCTCCCGCAACGGCATAAACCCATTTGGGAATTGCCGCCCAGATAGCGCCGTTGACGATGCTATACATCCGGTCTGTGAGTCGCTTTGCGGATTCATTGAGTCCGTTAATCTGGCTTGTGAACTCATTCCGGATACCGATATGAAGGGCCTTAGCGACGTTCTTGTCAAGTCCGTCCTTGAAGGCTTGGACGAAGGCTTCTGCTATCTCCTTCGGGAACTGAGAGAAGTCGAGACTTTTGAGTGCATCGACTCTTTGTTTGACGAGCGCTGCCTCAACGAGCTTTTTCACTGACTCGTTGGTGGCGATGCTCTCAGGCAGTTCTACCTGAATTTTGTCGGGTACCGCAGGTTCACCTGACGTCCGCTCCGGAGCTGATGCCAGTCTTGTATCAATACCCGTGAGCAAATCCTTGTTCTCTTTCGCAGTTTTGAGAAGGTCGTCAATCTTCTCGTCTTGTTTCTTGACTAGTGAGTATAAATCTGCCATTACAGTGATTTGCCTTTTTTCTTTTTGGGTTTCTTTTTCATTCTGTTGATAAAGGATTGTTCCTC
>OFFL01000362.1_pt1 | contig 51925 bp, 38 predicted proteins | sample 1521391 | NCBI WGS metagenome assembly OFFL01 (sample SAMEA3504082, study PRJEB24116) | mouse gut metagenome | biome: mouse gut; feature: mouse-associated habitat; material: faeces | place: Denmark | collected 2011
GTCCTGCCGATCCTGACTCACCGTTGCCGGCAAATATATGGCGGCGATAACGGAGCGGAAGAAGTGTCCACATATGGGAATTGCCACGGAGTATTATATGTCCTCCGCGACCACCGTCACCACCGTCAGGACCACCTTTCGGTACATATTTTGCACGATGGAAATGACGAGAGCCGGCACCGCCCTTACCGGAACGGCACAGCACCTTTACGTAATCTATGAAGTTGGAATCAGCCATATGTGTGAACTGTAATTGATGATTATAAATATGACAAGTGAGAATATGGATGTGTTCAGGAATGAGACGGGAAATCAGTGACCTGACGCATCAGCTCCTGAGCATGAGCGTAGTCGGCGGGAGAGCCAATGTCTATCCAAGTGCCGTTGATAGGGAAATATGTCACCTTTAGCCCCGATGCGATAGCTGACTCAATCAGATCGGTGGCATCGGTGCGTGTATCCGCCGGTATGGAGCGCAACAGTGAGTTAGATATCATGTATATGCCTGCGTTGGCATAGAACGAATATGACGGTTTCTCTTCGAGCGACTTCACCCTCGATCCATCAGTGGCAAGGATAGCATAAGGGACTGATATATTGTATGGTGTAGCGGCGATTGTGATGTCAGCCTTCTCGGATCTGTGATGAAAGTACATGTCCTCAAATGAAATGGAGGTGAGAAGGTCAGAGTTCATCACTACAGTGTCACCCGACTCAGGTATATCGCACAATGATACGGAGCCTATGGTTCCCAAAGGCACAGTCTCCCTGACGCACTTCACATCCACCCCGCTCACCGGTGTGGAGAAATGCTCTTCAAGCTGCTCGGCAAGATAATTGACCGTCACTGTCACATCACTGATACCGACCGATGCAAGTGCTTCGATATTGTGGTCGATAATGGCACGGTCACCTACCTGGAGCAGAGGCTTAGGGGTGGTAAGCGTGAGCGGACGCAACCTCTCACCTTTGCCTCCAGCCATAAGTATTGCCCTGACCGGAAGAATGGTGCGAGTAACATGGGTGTCGATTATGCTGACCACACGGTTGTAAGCATCGAGCACCGGGACAAGACGAAGCCCACGGATACGCATATCACGCAATGATGCCGCAATCTCGCTGCCACGATGCAGGGCACTGTAGTTGCGGTTCATAGCATCAGCCACAGAATCACAGAGCGCGACACCACGAAGGAATGCCCGACGCACGTCGCCATCAGTCAGGGTACCGCACATACACCCATTGTCGTCGGTAACAACAAGTGTCATTCTGCCGCCTGACAGGAGATTAAGTTTCTCCAGGGCTTCAATAATCGTGGCTTTATCAGATATTATATGTCGCTCCATATGATATTCAATTATGCATCTCAGGATCTATGATATCGTAGAATTTTTTCGCCCCAAGCGATTCAATAGGGGTCTCGGCTATTGCCTTGACTATAATCCCGAGAGTATCAGGCTTGGCATAAGGGTTATTACACGACTTTGCTTCAGCCTGCCCGGCGGCAGACAGTGCAAAACGTATGGCCCCGGCAATCTCCTCTTCGGAATCTCCGCAATGAATCACGCTGGCGGAGCATAGGCGGCCCTGCTGGCGAATGCCTATATCCACTGTGGGGATACCTGTGGATGGAACCTCTATAATACCGCTTGAAGAATTGCCGACTACTGCGCCAACACATCTCAGTGCGGAGAGATAGCGTATCTTGCCAAGCGATGGTATCACACACACTCTGCCACGCCGAGTTGCGGCATACTTTTCAATGAGGTCGATTATCACCTTACCGTCAGAGTCATTATTGGGATATGTAATGAGTATGTGAGAATCCGGAAACCGGTCAAGTGCTCCAAGAAGAGCCCGGCATCTTTCTGCCGCATCCCCATCATCAAGAGTAGCAGGATGATAAGTGACAAGCAATGAGCCTTCAGGAAGAGAAAAAGATATGGACCGCTCAAGCTCCTCGCGGCTCATAAGCTGTTCATGCATGAGATTGTACACTCCGATCGAACCTGTATTTATGACCCTTTCAGGAGCCTCACCCATAGCAATGACACGCTGCCGGTAAGGCTCGGGAGCCGTAAGGTGGAGAGCCGACATCTTTGTGATGGCATGGCGGATGGAATCGTCCACCGCGCCCTCGGATATCTCACCGCCGTGAAGGTGAACGACAGGAACACGGAGCATAAGAGCGGCTGTAGCTGTGGCAAGCATCTCAAACCTGTCGCCAAGTATCACAAGAAGGTCGGGACGTATTGAATCAAGCTCCCTCGCCATTCCCGACATACACTCCGCCATTGATTCCACTGTGCCTACAGGGGTGCCGCCGGTATCCGGCATAGGCACACGGCGCACATCGGTGAATCCGTCAGCGACAATCTCGTCAACCGTAAAGCCATAGCTTTCATGAAGATGCATATTGGTGGCGAGAACGGCAACGGTGCAATCCTCACGTGAGCGCAAAGAGCGGGCTATCCCGCTAAGCAGCCCCCAATCGGCACGCGTCCCTGTGGCTATGGCTATCTTTCTCATCAGTATTCCCTTTCTCCAAAAATCGTGGTGCCTACGCGTATCATATCCGCGCCTTCGGCCACCGCGATATTCCAGTCATGACTCATGCCCATGCTGACAATACGGAATTCAGGACGGTTGTAGAACACCGTGGACCTGAGCGAATCAAATGCCGACCGTATCAATCGGAAATCATTGCGTATACGCTCCTCGTCATCGACATTGGATGCCATACCCATCACTCCCGCTATCTCCACATTGGAAAGCTCGTCAATAAGTGACTGAGACATAATGGCAAGAAGCTCGTCGGGGGTAAACCCGAACTTTGTCTCCTCCTGCGCAACATGAAGTTGCAGAAGCACAGACACCTTGCGCCCCAAGCGTGCTGCCTCGGCATTCACAAGACGCAGCAACCTCTCAGAATCTATGCTGTGGATAAGCGACACATGAGGAAGAATCTGACGCACCTTATTGGTCTGAAGATGACCTATGAAATGCCACTGCACATCGTCAGGCATCGCCACGGCTTTGGTGCAGAGCTCGTTGGCACGGCTCTCACCAAATACACGTTGACCGGCATCATAAGCCTCCCGCAGCGATTCCAAGGGGTGGAATTTCGACACAGCGACGAGAACAACCCCATCAGGGACTGATCCGCGCAGCCTCATAAGATTCTCTCTTACCCCCATATCCGGATCATTCTCCCTCCTTGGAGCCTTTACCGCTGAGGTCAGCGTCATAGACATCCATGATGGGTGTCTCCTGGATGGTATTGATCTCGAAATCAGCCATTGTGCCGCTCATTCCTTCCATAAAGTTATCGTAAGCCTCCTTGAAGGAATCCGCGGCAACGAGAAACTGGGTGATTGACTTCTTCTCCACAGCTGTCTTCTCATCAAGAGTGATGAAAGCAGCTTTCACAAGATACCATTTATCGCCTGTCTTTTGACGGAATATCTCAGAAATCTTGGAAATCTTCACAGCCGACACATTGTATTCTGATGTGAAATGGGCAATCTCCTCAGAGATGCGTGCCTCTGCCTCGGTGAAGGAGAGTGCATCTACCATATATGATTCGGTTACTTTCTTCTGAACACCGTTGTCCAGAGTCTTGTCATAGCGTACTTTAGTTTCAAACCAGAGTGCCATAATTAATACGTGATTTTTATTATTCTTTGTTGTCTGTTATCATTCGGGCTACAAAAGTACACAAAAAAGATGAGAAAAATCATGAGAGATGCCAAACTTAAAGAAAAAAGTACTAACTTTGCAACGGATTTGCAATATGCACAAAGCCTCACCACATGATGCTCGAATGGTGGAATGGTAGACACGAAGGACTTAAAATCCTTTGATCATTGCGATCGTGCGGGTTCGAGTCCCGCTTCGAGCACCACATGAAAACCCAAGCATCCAATATCGTTGTGATGTTTGGGTTTTATATTTCCGGAGCCAGCGGATTTTTTCAGACCTTCAGGAAAATCACTATATTTAGGTATTTCCCCTATGAGATTTTTTGTCGAAATTTGCAGCCGGTAAATTTTATATGTCGACTATGAGATTATCGCAGCTCACCACCGGAGAATCCGGTGTCATAATAAAGATACTCGGTCACGGCGCATTCCGTAAGCGCATGATCGAGATGGGATTTGTACGCGGACATGAGATAAAAGTGCTTATGGCCGCTCCGCTTAGAGATCCTGTGAAATATGAAATAATGGGCTACGAGGTGTCGCTGCGCCACTCCGAAGCGGATCTGGTGGAAGTGGAGCCGCTTCCGAGCACAATACCTCCGGAGCGGTTTGCCCACACCAATACGGTCACTGAATCCTCATCAGCCGACAATATCCCCACGTCAAGCAATGTAAACGCCGAACGTCATCGTGTGATCAATGTTGCCTTGATAGGCAATCCTAACTGCGGCAAAACATCACTATTCAACATCGCATCAGGTGCCCGCGAACATGTAGGCAACTACAGCGGTGTAACTGTCGATGCCAAATACGGAGAGTTCACACACAACGGTTATCATTTCAATATCGTAGACCTCCCCGGCACTTATTCACTGGCATCTTATTCACCGGAGGAACTATATGTGCGCCGTTATCTGCGCAACGAAGCTCCCGACGTAATAATCAATGTGGTTGACGGCTCCAATCTCGAACGCAACCTATACCTCACCACCGAACTCATCGATATGGACCGCTCGATGGTCATAGCCCTGAACATGTACGACGAACTCGAACGTTCGGGCTCACGGCTCGACTATCGCACACTCGGAGAGATGATAGGCGTGCCCATAATCCCGACAGCCGCCAAGACAGGGAAAGGGGTCAGCGAACTGTTCGACACAGTGATCAGGGTATATGAGGGGACAGAAGCTGCCGTACGCCACGTACACGTGTCACTCGGCAACCAGCTTGAAAAAGCCCTGTCAGGAATAAAGGACGAGCTAAAGGCCCACCCCGCCGTAGAGAGGCATTTCTCGCCACGCTACCTCGCCATCAAACTCCTTGAAGGGGATGCCGAGGTGCAGCATCAGGTGCTCAGTCTTCCGGACGCTGACCATCTTATAAAACTACGCGACAAAAGTGTAGCCGAATACGAAGACTCCAATCCAGGAATAGACATCACAGCAGCCATCGCCGATGAAAAATACGGATTCATAGCAGGCGCACTTGCCGAAACAATGGTAAAAGAAGAGAATCCGACAGCAAGCTCGACACACATCATTGACACAATAGTCACCAATAAACTGTTCGGCTTCCCTATATTCATAGCCATAATGACATTCATCTTCTGGGCTACCTTCTATATAGGATCATTCCCTATGGAATGGATCGAGAGCCTTGTCACATGGCTCGGCAATATCTCGCGCGAATATCTCCCGGACAGCTGGATAAAGGACCTTATAGCCGACGGCATCATAGGAGGAGTAGGCGGTGTGATAGTGTTCCTACCCAATATACTTATATTATATGCCTGCATATCCTTTATGGAGGACTCAGGATACATGGCCCGTGCTGCTTTCATAATGGATAAACTCATGCACAGACTGGGGCTTCACGGCAAATCATTCATACCGCTGGTGATGGGATTCGGATGCACGGTACCATCAATAATGGCTACACGCTCCATAGAAAGCCGCTCAAGCCGTATCATAACAATACTTATCAATCCGTTCGTTAGCTGCTCGGCACGCCTGCCAATATATGTGCTTCTTATAGGCACATTCTTCCCAAATCATGCCACGCTTGTATTCCTGAGCATATATCTCACCGGCATTTTCGTTGCAGGCATAACAGCACGACTGCTAAGGAAACTATGGTTCGGACAGGACGAGACCCCTTTTGTGATGGAACTACCACCCTACCGTGTACCGACATTCAAGGCCACAATGCGCCACATGTGGGGCAAAGGTGAACAATACATCCGAAAAATGGGTGGAATTATCCTCGTGGCAAGCATCATAGTGTGGGCATTGAACTATTTCCCACGACATGACGACACTATTTCAGCCCCAGCCACAACATCAATTGATGATTCGGAAATCAACACTGCCACTGATTCCTATCTTCAGATGGCAGGCAAAGCGGTCAATCCCATTATGGAACCGCTCGGCTTCAACTGGCGGGCAACAGTGGCAGCCATAGCCGGAGTGCCAGCCAAGGAGATAGTGGTATCCACTCTCGGGGTGCTCTATACAGGCGAAGAAGAAGTAGCCGAGTCAACACTCTCCTCTCGTCTCACAGAACCAAACCCTGTGACCCACCGCCCTGATTTCACTCCGGCGGTAGCCATCAGCTTCCTTGTGTTCATACTCCTTTACTGTCCATGCATAGCCACCATAACAGCTGTAGTGCGCGAGACTGGCAACCCACGTTACGGTCTATTCTCCATAATCTACAACACTCTGATAGCCTGGACATTCGCTTTTGCAGCCTACCGAATAGCTCTGCTCATCACATAAAACAACAAAAAAATGCGTCAAAAAATTTGGCAGAACAACTAAAATTATCTACCTTTGCAACGCAAATGCGAAATGTATGACTCAGAACATACACATCGCCTTCGGTAAGGAGAGATGGGTGAGTGGCTGAAACCACCGGTTTGCTAAACCGACGATGGGAGCAATCCTATCCACGAGTTCGAATCTCGTTCTCTCCGCTGAGAATAAAAAACCTCAAGAGATTTCTCTTGAGGTTTTTATTTTTACACAATCCCATTGATTATATAACCTCACTACACATATCGGACCCTGCCCTGGGCTAACACCAAAGACCTATCTTTATTCTTTAAAATATATAATCTATAGTAGCACAAATTAATAAGTGTAATATTGACATTAATATTTTTTGCTTTATTGAAAAAAAGTATTTATCTTTGCAAAATCATATTAAAATCCTTAAATATTCCTATATTCACCAATAAATATTAACCATGAAACAAGTCCCTAAAGGTCTTGCTATGCTCTCATGCAGCGTTGACAAGACTCTGGCAGGCGGCATTCTCGCTGTCGCTCTCATCGGTGGAGCTCCGTTAACGGCACACTCCACAGATATAATGGGGGGGGTAAAATCTCCTACTACTCAGCAAGTTAGTCAAAAACAACAAGTTTCAGGAACCGTCATTGACGAGACAGGCGAGCCTATGCTCGGAGTCTCAGTAATTGAGGTCGGAACAAAGACAGGGGTCGCAACCGATCTTGACGGAAATTTCACACTTAACGTTCCGCAGGGAGCCAAACTCCAGTTCTCCTACATCGGCTACAAGACTCAGACCATCACTGCTACCGGTCAGTCACACATCGAAGTGAAGATGGAGCCGGACAACAATGTGCTCGATGACGTTGTAGTGGTTGGCTACGGAACGGTCAAGAAACGCGACCTTACCGGCGCAGTATCATCCGTCAAGTCAGATGTAATCACTCTGACACCAACCGCCAACCCCATGGACGCGCTTCAGGGCAGAGTGGCAGGTCTTGACATCAGCCGCACATCAGGAGCACCCGGTGCCGGCGTAGATATCCAGCTGCGTGGCAACCGTTCGTTCAACGCATCAGGCAACCCTCTGTTCATTATCGACGGAATGCCCGGTGATTACTCCACCATCAACCCTAACGACATCGAAAGCATCGAAGTACTCAAGGATGCCTCCTCAACCGCAGTCTACGGTTCGTCAGGCGCAAACGGTGTAATCATAATCACCACAAAGAAAGGAGAGGCAGGAACCACACGTGTAAACTTCGACGCCTATTACGGCTACAACGGATGGTCAAAGCTCCCCACCATGAACAATGCTCAGCAATGGGCTGACACAAAGATTTACGCACTTGAACAGGCCGGACTACCCACCGACAACAACCCTGACATAAATGCCGCCATTCAGGCTGCTGCCGAAGGCCGTACCATCGATTGGGTTGACACCATGCTCAAAGGCGGCTCATCGCAGAACTACTCGCTGAGCGTAAGTGGCGGCACAGAGAAAACCCAGGCATACTTCTCTCTGAACTACAACCGCACAGACGGACAATACGAGAACGACAACTATGATGTATACTCCTCAAGCATCCGCCTCAACCAAAAGGTTGCCAGCTGGCTGGACGCAGGTGTACACTCACAGTTGAGCTACACCAACCTCAACCGCGCATCCATCAATCTTCAGGACGCGCTACAGGCCGACCCATTCGGCGAGCTCTACAACGAGGACGGATCCATAAAGGTGTACCCTCTTGATGTCCAGACCGACAAGCTCAACCTTCTGCTCAACAACCAGCCAGGAGTATATAAGGACAACCGCAAGCGCATACGCCTCTATGTGCAGCCCTACATCCGCATATATCCGATCAAGGGCATGACATTCGAGTCACGCCTCTCAGCCAACTTCTCCTACAACAAGGACAACATGTTCCGCGGCTACGGTTCCTACCAGTTCTATCAGCAGGCAGGAGCGGCAGCAGTCGGCAATGAAAAGGACCCTGCGAATGCCAAATACACATATGCCAAAATCAGCAACAGTGACACATTCAGCTATCAGTGGGAGAATATCCTTACATATAATTTCAAGATTGCCAATGATCATGAGTTCACACTGACAGGCGTTACAACATGGTCGGACAGCAATAACAATTCATCGGACACATCCAACGCCGGATTCTCATCCAACACATATTACTGGACCAACCTTGGACAGCCAGGCAACACTCTCGCTCAGGTAGCTTCCGACTACACCATGAGCAAGGGAATGGGTTATGTAGGCCGTCTTAACTATTCCTACTTAGGGAAATACCTGTTCTCAGCATCTGTACGCCATGATGGGAAATCAGTTCTCGCCAAGGATGTGCGTTGGGACACTTTCCCCTCAGTGTCAGCAGGATGGCGTTTCTCTGAGGAGAAATTCATGGACTGGTCACGCAACTGGCTCAACAATGCGAAACTACGTGTCGGATACGGTGTGACAGGAGCAGCAGGCATCAACCCCTACTCCTCGATGACCAATCTCATAAACAACGCCGCTGGACTCGGCGATGAGAAGCTCAACGCCTATTACTATCCACAGGTGCTTTCCAATGCCACACTCACATGGGAAAAATCCAAGAGCTGGAACTTCGGTCTTGATGTGAGCGCGCTCAACTATCGCATCGATATGTCACTCGATTACTTCCTCACCAACACTGACGACGTAATATGGACCCAGTCGCTCCCCATTGTCAACGGTGGTGATGTAATCTCCGGGAAGCCTTTCACCATGAACACCAACATCGCCGAGACACGCAACCACGGTATTGAGCTTACCCTTAACACCAAGAATATCGTGACTCGCGATTTCACATGGTCAAGCACTCTCACACTTACCCGCAACTGGGAAAAAGTAAAATCGCTCGGCGCAGGAGCCTCCGACTATGTGACTCACGGCGACTACACTCTCCATGTGGGCGACCCCATCAAGTCATTCTACGGATATGCCCTCGACGGCATATGGCAGTATGGACAGGAAGCCGATGCGGCAGTGTTCGGCAAAGCACCGGGCGACCTCCGTGTTAGCATACCTAACATGCGCAAGGTCAGCGACGGTGTATGGGAAAAAGTATATCCCGATCAGCTTGACGACAACGGCAACCCCATCACACGTACTTTCGACAAGGACAACCCCTATGCAGTGAGCGACACCGACCGTCAGATAATAGGTCATGCCTCTCCCGACTGGACCATCGGTTTCAACAACACATTCACCTATAAATGGTTTGATCTCTCGGTGTACATGTACTACCGTGGCGGCCAGATGATCAAGTACAATATGATGACCCAGTATGACTCCAAGGGTGGAGCATTCCCCGCTTACTTCGACTACTGGACCAAGGACAACCCATCCAATGATTTCCCCGCGCTTGATGCCAACCGCGACTGGAGAAACGACACCTATCACAGCTCACTCGCTTACCAGGAAGGCTCATTCTTCAAGATCAAGAACATAACCCTCGGTTACACTCTTCCAAAGGTAGCATGCAACAAGATGAGAATTCAGAATCTACGTCTCTACGGCACCCTGACCAATCCGCTCGTTCACGCAACCAACAAGATGCTGAAGGACTATGACCCCGAAATGAACGGTCAGCTCAACAACCCGCTCACCAAACAGCTCGTGTTCGGTCTAAGTCTCACACTCTAAGATTCCTTTCCATCATTTATTACAGAAATCACAATGAAAAATTCATTCAAATATATCGGTAGCGCGATTGTAGCCGGGCTTCTACTCAGCAGTTGCAGCCTTGACGAAGACAATCCGCACGCCGGCGATGCCACCCTCAATAATTTCCAGGCGTGGTACGGCATGCAGGCAACCTGCTATTTTCCGCTTAACAACGAACTCTACTCATCATCCGACTGGCTTATCATGGCTGAGACCGGAACTGACATATGGGTATCGTCCAACAACGGTGACTACGCAAAGCAGATTTTCAATTATGAGGAATTCGGCACCTCCACCAACAACTCAAAGAAACTTTGGAAACAGGCATACACAACAATATCGACCTGTAACACTGTGATCAATGAGGTGGATAATATCCTTGATGGAGAAGCTGATGCCAAGAATATACTTGTGGCAGAGGCAAAGACCCTACGTGCGTTCTATTACTCACTGCTTGTTAGCCAGTTCGGACCGGTTACACTCAATCTTGAAAGCTCTTCAAGCATCACCGGCATAGTGGACCTCTATCCCAAGCGTGCAAGCGAGAAGGACATATACGCTCAGATAATAAAAGACCTGTCGGAAGCTATCCCTGTGCTCCCTGTCGAGCCCTACGGAGGCAACCGTGCACGAGTTACGAAAAAGACAGCCAAGGGGCTTCTCTGCCGTGTATATGCCCAGCGCGCAGGCCTCGGAGACAAATTCTTCGGTGACGGAAAAGAATACTGGACTCTCGCCCGTGACTGTGCGGAGGACATGATCACAAACAAGGGCACATATGGAGCCTACCTGTATTCTGACATTGCCGACATGTGGGCTGACGCAAACAACCGCCAGAACAAGGAAGCCCTGTTCATTGCATCAGCAGCCGACCCTTATAATGAGATATTCAATCTGTCCACAACCACAAAAAACAACAAACTGTTCTCTTACAGCTGCGGAGGATTCATTGAAGATGACTTCTATAACGGAAACTCAAACGGAAAACCCACCAAAGGAGGCTCGTATTTCTACGGTCGACTCAATCAGCAGGTATGGCAGCCGTCAGAGTATCTCATGTACTGCTTCAACCCTGAATGGGACCGCCGCTGGGAATACACATGGCTTTACACCGCAAGCACATTCACATTCCTCGACTGGGGCGGAAGCGTAGTGACCCCACGCAAGAAGGCGACCTGCAAGCTTACGGAGGATATCTGCAACAAATATGGCATTGACAAGTCACAGATAGGACAGACCCTACAGCCTTTTGCAGACTGCTCATGGATCAACAACGGCGCATTTGCCAACCAGTACAACGTAAGAATATGGCCTCTCGGAGTGACCGAGGATGATGCCTCAAAGCTCCTCCGCGTGGCTACTTCATCGGCTGAATTCGGTTCAGCAGGTGTAGCCAACACCACCAAGGCATATGCCGTCCCCTACCCGGTGGCAAGCAACGACAACCGCTTCAATACCCTTTTCGTACACAAGCCTCTAACTGCCGACGAAAAGGCGAAATGCCCCTATGTAGTCATCACACTCAGCGACTGCTACAATGACACCTACCCCTACGGCAACACAGCCAACGGCTCAGCCGGCTCTACTCTGCCTGTCGGAAACGGCACTGCTGTTAACGGAAAGGTGTGTCCCTCGCTCATCAAGTTCAACTGGGCTTATGACGGCTGCTACACAAGCAACCTACAGATCAAGATCGGCGACATGTACATCATGCGTTTCGCAGAAGTGTATCTGATAGCTGCCGAAGCCAACCAGATGCTTGGAGACGGAGCACGTGCAGCAGGCTTCATCAATGATCTGCGCAAACGCTCCCTACGCCCCGGATACGCAGGCAACTATGAACTCGCCACTGCCACCGAGGATGACGTGCTTGATGAATATGCCCGCGAGCTTTGCGGTGAGTTCAGCCGCTGGAATCTCCTCAAGCGTCACAACAACATCGAAGAACGTCTTGCACGCTATAACAAACGTGCTGCAAAATCATTCAAGCCCTACATGTACAACCGTCCCATATCACAGGAATTCCTTGACGTTATCCTCAATGCTGAGGAATACGGCGACAACGGTTACGGCTCAACAGCTTCCTCTGGTCTTTCCGGACTCGAAAGCTACTAAAAACGACAACTTAATAACGTAAAACATTCATAACCAACCATACGGTTTTTCAACATCTGAGTTGAAATTCTCGTTTCTCTAAGTTGATGAGGTGGGGTCTACATGAGTAGCTCCCGCCTTTTCACTTTTTAATCACTGCTCGTGTCAACCGCCGCTCAATTTAACCGCATTTTTATACTCACGCGCAATATTTCGTCGCACATGGAGTTATCTATATGAATATCCTTATCTCGAAAATGAATATTGCCGCCAAAATGCTTCTTGTCTGCACGGTGTGTGCGGGAACAGCAATCTCCTCCTCTGCCCAGGACAAGAATGACTTTAATCCCATAACCACAGGTGTGACATCACTCGGCATAGCTCCCGATGCCCGCGGAGCATCAATGGGCGACCTCGGTGCCGCAACCGACCCAGATGCCAACTCACAATTCTGGAATCCGTCGAAATATGCGTTCGCCTACAGCCAAGGAGCAGTATCGCTCAGCTATACCCCCTGGCTGCGCAAACTTGTCAACGACATATTCCTCGCCAACCTCTCCGGCTACTGGAAGCTCGGCAGCGATGACAATCAGGCAATATCGGCATCCCTGCGCTACTTCTCGCTCGGAGAAGTGGTGTCAAGCAATTCCGACCGCACAATAAATCCCTATGAAATGTCGGTCGATGTAGGATATTCCCGAAAGCTTTCCGAGAAATTCTCAATGGGCATAGTGTTCCGTTACATCTACTCCGATCTCGGATTCGGAGCATCGGAAGTAGACCAGTCATCGGGCGCATCGGCATTCTCAGCCGACATAGCAGGCTACTACACCACCTACCCCATCATAGGACGCAACGAATGCCAATGGTCGTGGGGATGGGACATATCCAATATAGGATCGAAAGTCAACTTCAACAATGGCACCAATCCGGCATTCCTCCCTACCAATCTGCGTATAGGCACATCATTCACATTCCCTCTTGCCGACTACCACAACCTTTCGCTCAATCTTGACCTCAACAAACTACTTGTCCCGGCAATGCCCCGCCTGTCCGACTATGAGGAAGGACCAGAAGGGGAAAAGGAATGGGCAAAAGCTTACGCCGACTGGCAAAACATGTCGCCCATAACCGGAATATTCAAATCGTTCGGCGATGCGCCAGGAGGATTCAAAGAGGAACTCAGAGAGATCTCCTGCTCGGTGGGTACAGAATACAATTACAACCAACAATTCTTCCTGCGCGGAGGATATTTCTACCAGCATCCAGCCAAGGGGAACCTTCAATATTTCAGCATCGGGGCCGGATTCGCACTCAATGTACTCCGACTCGATGCCTCCTACATGCTTGCTACAGCCCAGACATCCCCACTGGACCAGACACTGAGATTTTCACTTACATTTGATATGGACGGACTTAAAGAGATATTCGGACGATGAGAATAGGACAAGGATACGATGTGCACCGCCTTGTGGAGGGGCGCGAACTGATACTCTGCGGAGTAAAGATACCATACGGGCTCGGACTGCTCGGCCACAGTGACGCTGATGTGGCTCTGCATGCACTCGCAGATGCCATACTGGGAGCCGCAGCAATGCGCGACATAGGCTATCATTTTCCCGACACAGACCCAGCCTATGCCGGTGCCGACTCACGGCGGCTTCTGAGACGAGTGGCAGAAATAATAGCCGGAAAGGGATACTCCATAGGTAATGTGGATGTCACGATAATAGCACAACGCCCCAAATTGCTAAATCATATCCCTCAGATGATAGAAAATATCGCCGCAGACCTATGCATCCCCACCGATTGCGTATCGGTCAAAGCCACAACCACGGAACATCTCGGATTTACAGGTCGTGGCGAGGGAATAGCAGCTCTCGCCGTCGCTCTCATCAATTGAGACTGCACTACAATTAATAAGTTTTAACATATTGTCACCATATCTCTGAGACTTAATCCGTTTTTTGATTGTAAATTTGCATCAAGAAATCCAATCTAAGAATCAGAGCCTGCATCGATGCGCATAAGAAGTGCTGACATATTGCGTTGGGGACGTATCGTGGCGGCACTCATCATGTGGGTGGCAGCCACAGCTGGACTGACAAGCTACGGAATGACGTTTCCAAGGCTTGCCGTGTGGATAGAACGTGTGCAGTTCATGCCGGCAGCCATGACATTTGGCATCACCACCATAGTGATATGGCTAATAGTCACTCTACTGTTCGGGCGAGTCTACTGCTCGGTGGCATGTCCCTTAGGTGTGTGGCAGGATATATGCTCTCGTCTGCCACGTCTGCGCCGCCATCTGCCATCCCATCTCCGATACCGTTACAGCCAGCCACTTACACTGCTACGCAACATCTCGCTTGCATTTGTGGCAGCAGCAATCCTGCTCGGAATCAATATAGTCACATCGCATACAGATCCCTGGAAAATATACTCGGAACTATGCACAGATGTGGCAAAACCCATATGGGGCGCAGCTGTCAACATCCTCTCCTACCCTCCGGTAATGATAGCCGCAGCTTCTCTGACCGGAACAACGATATCTATAATAATAGCAGGAGTGATAAGCTGGCTTGCCGTTAAGAACGGCCGCACATTCTGCAACTCCATATGTCCTGTAGGCACAACTCTTGGCTACGTGGCAAAGTATTCTATCTACCACATTGACATCAACACCGACAAGTGCACCCAGTGCCGCAAATGCGAGCAGGCGTGCAAAGCATCCTGCATAGACCTGACATCGCATGTGGTGGACTCCTCAAGATGCGTAGAATGCTTTGACTGCCTGCCGGTATGCGAAAATGATGCCATACACTACACCTGGTCAAGACATCAGCTCTCAACTCCTCTCATGATAAAAGTGGGTGACATAAAACCTTCCGGCACACGTTTCAAACTTGACGGATGCACCGGATGCAGCAGCAACCCACAGGTCAACCAACAAAACAATCCACAAAATGCGACAATATCTCGACCTTCTGAATAGAATAATGAATGAAGGGACCGACCGAGGCGACCGCACCGGCACCGGAACACGGAGTGTGTTCGGACATCAGATGCGCTTCGACCTCCGCGACGGCTTCCCGCTTCTCACCACCAAGAAACTCCACCTGAAATCCATAATACACGAGCTGCTATGGTTCCTGAAAGGTGACACAAACGTGAAGTACCTACAGGACAACGGAGTGAGAATATGGAACGAATGGGCACGGCCAGACGGAGACCTCGGACACATCTACGGCTACCAATGGCGTTCATGGCCCGACTATCAAGGGGGACATATCGACCAGATAAAGAAGGTGATCGAGACCATAAAAAACAATCCGGAATCGCGCCGCATGATAGTGAGCGCGTGGAACGTGGCTGACATAAGCGGGATGGCACTACCTCCGTGCCATATACTATTCCAGTTCTATGTCGCCGACGGCAGACTGTCCCTGATGCTCTATCAGCGAAGTGCCGATTGCTTTCTCGGAGTGCCGTTCAACATAGCCTCATATGCCCTGCTCCTCATGATGGTGGCACAGGTGACCGGACTCGAACCAGGTGAATTCATCCACACACTCGGTGACACACATATATACCACAACCATTTCGATCAGGTGAGGACACAACTGGAGCGTGCACCGCGCAAACTCCCAAGAATGAAGCTCAATCCTGAAGTAAAGGATATCCTCGATTTCAGATACGAGGACTTCACTCTTGAAGAATATGACCCCCACCCCCATATCAAAGGCACTGTAGCAGTATGACAGATATAACTATTATTGTAGCCGCAACACGCGACATGGCAATAGGCAACCGGGGCGATCTCCTGTACCATATATCCGACGATCTGAAACGGTTTAAATCGCTCACCATGGGACATCCCATCATCATGGGACGCAAGACATTCGAATCATTCCCCAAAGGAGCACTCCCAGGCAGACGGAACATCGTGGTGACCCGCAACATAAGCTACACAGCCCCAGGCATAGAGACCGCATCGTCGGTTGACGATGCCGTGAAAATGTGTGAAGGTGCTGAACGTGCATTCATAATCGGAGGCGGAGAGATATACCGTCAGGCTCTCCCGGTAGCCGATTGCATAGAACTGACCCTCATAGATGCCGAACGGCCTGATGCCGACACACGTTTCCCCGACATAGATCTCGGCAGGCTGTGCGTGTCCGCTCCCGAGTTTGACCGTGAAGACCCAAAGACAGGTGTCAGATACTGTTTTCTGACACTCTCAAATAACAACATTTAAATATAGACACCTAAAAATTTGGAATTTTGCCTATAAAGCCCTATATTTGACAACAAAAACCTACTACTTTATCGTGAAAAATTAAACATTATGGAACACATTACTGATTTTTTTAATGAGATGCTTCAACAATATGGCAGTATAGACATCGCTGAAGCTGAATTTAAAAAACTGGTACATGAGAATCCCGAACTTCGCGAACGTTATCGCGAATGGTGTCACGAGGTAGGCAGCAGTGAAAAGAAAGGTTTTTTGGATTACTGTGAGGAGTATTTCGAATCACAGGACTCCATATGGGACAATCTAAAGGACGAATATGAAGATGAGTAACCCTGTACGCCAGCAACTTCGCCTGCCCGCCGAATGGGAAAGTCACGATTGTGTGCTCATGGCGTGGCCTCATGAGTACACTGACTGGGCGTATATGCTTGATGAAGCGCGCGAATGCTTTGCGGAGATAGTACGAGCCATATCGGAACGCGAGTGTGTGATACTCGCTTGTCCCGAACACATATGCAGGAAATCAATCGAGGCATACAAATTTGACTCCTCAAGAGTAAGAATCGAGGATATCCCCACCAATGACACATGGGCACGAGACTTCGGACCCATAACAATTGAAAAAGATGGCTGCCTACAGTCACTGGATTTCAAGTTCAACGCCTGGGGAATGAAATTTGCAGCCGATAAGGACAATCTCATCACCACCCATCTTGTACTCAACGGCAGACTGAACGCCGAATATGTCAACCGCATGGGATTCGTTCTCGAAGGAGGAAGTATCGAAACCGACGGTAAAGGCACACTGCTTACCACCGCCGAATGCCTCCTGTCACCCAACCGCAACGGAGAGATGACCGAAGCGGATATAAAAGAGTATCTCGCCGACACGCTCGGATTCACCCACCAGCTATGGCTCCGCAACGGCGGTATGGCAGGAGATGACACCGACAGCCATATCGACACATTAGCCCGCATCGCACCACACGACACCATCATATATGTAAGTCCGACCGACAGGGATGGTGACACAGTGGAATCACTCGCCAGAATGCGAGAGGAACTCACAGGAATGCGTACTGCCGAAGGTGCTCCGTTCAACCTCATCGAACTCCCTCTGCCCTCCCCCATATATGACGAGAACGGAATGCAGCTCCCCGCAACATATGCCAACTATCTTGTCACACCGGATGCGATATATCTGCCGGTATACGGTCAGGCAGCCAATGACCTGCTTGCCGAACAGACCCTAAAAATAGCATATCCCGACCACGAAATAATACCTATCGACTGCCGGGCACTCATAAAGCAGCACGGCTCTCTCCACTGTGTCACAATGCAGCTCCCCACCGGAGCAGTCAGAGGCATAAAGGACGGACGATGGGAGGAAAAATCACGCAATCTATGAAAGTAGGAATCATTCAGCAGCACAACACCCCTGATATACCTGACAACCGCCGGCGCCTCGGCGAGAAAATCAAGGCACTCGCATGTGAAGGAGCCCAACTTGTAGTGCTCCAGGAACTCCATGACTCCCTTTACTTCTGCCAGGTGGAAAGTGTCGACAATTTCGATATAGCAGTTCCGATACCGTCAGACACAACAGAATTCTATTCCAGAACGGCTCTCGAAAGCGGCATTGTGCTCGTGACATCAATATTCGAACGCCGTGCCGCCGGACTATACCACAACACCGCAGTGATATTCGAAAAAGATGGTTCAATAGCCGGGAAATACCGCAAAATGCACATTCCCGATGACCCCGCATATTACGAGAAATTCTATTTCACTCCGGGTGATATGGGATTCGAGCCCATATCAACAAGTGTGGGACGGCTCGGGGTTCTCGTGTGCTGGGACCAGTGGTACCCCGAGGCTGCCCGACTCATGGCTATGCGCGGAGCAGAAATGCTCATCTATCCTACAGCCATAGGATGGGAAAGCAGCGACACCGACGATGAAAAGATGCGTCAGCGCGAAGCATGGATCACAGTGCAGCGCGGCCACGCCGTGGCCAACGGACTCCCTGTAGTCACAGTCAACCGTGTCGGTTTCGAGCCTGATCCGTCAGGGGTGACCGGAGGCATCAGTTTTTGGGGTTCAAGCTTCGTTGCCGGTCCGCAAGGAGAATTCCTTTATCAAGCACCCGACAACACCGAGGCTGTAGCTGTAGTGGATATCGACATGAAACGCTGCGAGCAGGTGCGCCGCTGGTGGCCATTCCTGCGCGACAGGCGCATCGACAGTTTCTCCGGACTCACCCGACGCTACCTTGATGACTGAGAATAATACCGCAATGAACCCAACAGGTCCGGAAATCCGTGTCACAAAGCCTTTCCGGACCGTATCAGGCGACTATTTTTCCGTGCTTCTCGGAGCATGGATTCCTCGTTACGGATGGCTGATGCTGCTTCCGGTTGCATTTTTTGTAACACTCGGCTATATGCTTCAGGATGAACGATGGCTGATTACAGCTCTTATACTGACCTTCATTGTGGCTCCCATGGTAATGTCGTTTCTATATACTTACTACATGCTCACGCCCGAGGCTCGCCGTACAATCCTGAACAAAAGAGTGGAGATTGCAGAAGGAAAATACATCAGACTGACATATCTCCCATCCGAGAGCCGGACATCAGGCGGCAATGAAGCCGAGACGGCTGGCGATGCCACCAATGACCGAGACACAAACAATCCCGGACCGGGAACCGCCGAAACGGTCCCGCAACCCGAGACAATATACTGGAACGAAATCGCGAAAATTAAATACACTTCACGATACTGCGTATACTTCATCAAAGGGGAAAAGATGCAGTTCCTACTCGTTCCATGGAATGCATTCCCCAGCCATAGTCAGAGGGACGACGCCCAGACAGCCTAATCATTCATGTCAATGCCATTGAGCTTTCCGAGCTTGCTGAACTTCAATTCCACACCGTCGGACAATTCTATCTCATAGCCCTTGAAACTATTTTCAACCTTGACAATGTAGGCTCCGTTGCCATTATTCTTGACGTAATTGCGTATAGACCGGATCACAAGTTCCTGAGGCACCTCTTTCTTCTTGCAGTCCACGGATGTCCACTTCCCGGCATTATTGAACTCAATCTTAGTGCCATTGACAAGCTTCACATCATAGTCAGTCCTCTTAAGCAGATGCTTGTCAACCTTTATCATAGCGATCTTGGCTTTAGGGAAATATTTGGCAATCATCTCCTGCGCCGGCTGAGGCAGCTGGCTGCGGTCAAGAGTGTACTTATCAGCACGAGCTGCAACACTGATGCAAAACACGGCGAGAAAGGCGATTAAAAATTTCTTCTTATCAGTCAATTATTTTGATTTAAGGTATAACGTCACTCCGACAGCAAATGTTTCCGCCCAAATTGCCTCTTTATTTGCATCCTACAGGATGATTTCGTAACTTTGCATTTTGTAGTGATACACTTACCTATCATAATGATGAGGGGAATCCTCATAGGGATTCTTGTGTCGGCTCCAATGGGGCCGATAGGGATGCTGTGTATCCAACGAACACTCAACCGTGGGCGATGGCCTGCATTCTATACCGGTGTCGGAGCCGGATTGAGCGACCTTATCTACTGTCTGCTCACCGGACTGGGACTATCGTTTGTCACCGATTTCGTACAGGACAATCAAAGCCTTCTTCAGTTGATAGGCTCGGTGGTGCTGTTAGTATATGCCGGCTATCTCTTCGGAGCAAATCCGTCACGCACGCTACAGTCGCAAGGAGTGCAGTCAATGAGCAACTGGAAAGACTTCGTGACAGGATTCCTGCTGACATTCTCCAATCCGTTCATATTGTTTTTCATTATCGGACTGTTTGCAAGGTTCAGTTTTCTCGCACCTGAGTTTGAAGCATACCACTATGTGGCAGGATACATCTCGATATTCGCAGGAGCTGTAATGTGGTGGTTTGGTGTGACATGGATTGTCAATAAGATGAGGAGCCATTTCAACATCCGCTCATTATGGTTGCTCAACCGTATAGTGGGGGCACTTATAATGCTCATGGGTGCCATAGGGCTCGTGACTGCTCTTCACGAGCTGTTTGTGAACCATTAAGCCGTGCCCGATGTTTCTTATAATAGATTAAACATCAACTATTATGGAAAAGAAACACGACAATACCCCCGACAAAGCAGCAGAGACACTACCAGGCGTAGACATCAACAGAGCTGACGACAATAAGGTGACCCCTCAACTTCTGAACGAGGAGACCAAAGAACTCAACAACAATCCACGAAACAACGAAATAGACAAGTAGAAGTCTACAGCTTTCTCCTCTCGTCCAAAATATTATTGCAGACAATAAACACAAGGGACAGAAATTCCGTATCTACGGAACTTCTGTCCCTTGTGTTTTTGAATAATACCTAATCCCCTGTCAGGCTTATTGAAAAGAGAGGATGTGCCATAATCATATCATGGCACATCCTCCAATCGCTTTACTCATATAATACAGTTTCACATCAACTGTATCATAACGTCCTGCCTACTGTCAGTCGACCGAATCAGTGATGGTCTGCTCCGGAGTGTCAGTGCCTCCGCCGGTATCACCGGGCTGGTCATCAGGTGAAGCCACGATGTTGAGCTTATACTGGAATATGCCCCAGCCTATCGACTTGTTGACCTGGAATATCTGAGTGTTAACCCTGAGATAGTGAGTGCCTTCTTTCATCCCTTCAGTGTCGATATCAACCGCAAAAGGAGCTATCGATGTGGTGAGGAAAGGTATGTTGTCGAGGAAATAGGTGGTCATACCGAGTACAGCCTCTCCGGTTCCGGGTGCAGGCGTCACTTTCAGCCCTTCGATCTTCAGGGTATCACCTTCAACAACTGTCAGCACCCCATCAGTGAGTGTGCCGCCTGAATACTCGATGGATACGCTTACATCAGGCACTTTGCTGTCGTCATCATCACAAGATGCCACAAATGCCAGCATAGGGAGTGCGAGAAATAGAGAGAGGAACTTTTTCATAATTATTATAGTTAATTAGTGAGTTGATATCTACTTATATATGTATTAATTTTTGAATATTATATCATTTCCGTCATAGTCTATGACAATCGGATGCTCACGGTCCACTTTCTGAGCGAGGATATCCTTGCTCAACTGATTGAGCACCATGCGGTGGATCACCCGCTTGACCGGACGCGCACCGAATTCGGGATCGTAACCCTCCTCGGCAAGAAACTTGAGTGCCGCCGGAGTGACTTCGAGAGTAATACCGTTGGCAGAAAGCATCTTCTGTATCGACCTTATCTGCAAACCTACTATCTCTTCGATCTCAGCCTCGTCAAGAGGTGTGAACATTATGATCTCATCGATGCGGTTGAGGAACTCAGGACGGATAGTCTGCTTCAAGAGCTCTATCACTTCATTCTTGGTGTTCTCGATGGTCACCTCACGGTTGTCGGGGGTCATCTTGGCGAAATTATCACGTATGAGTGACGATCCCATATTGGATGTCATGATGATTATGGTGTTCTTGAAGTTCACCATACGCCCCTTGTTGTCGGTGAGTCTGCCGTCGTCAAGCACCTGTAGAAGAATGTTGAACACATCGGGATGGGCTTTTTCTATCTCATCGAACAGCACCACCGAGTAAGGTTTGCGCCTCACAGCCTCAGTGAGCTGCCCACCCTCGTCATAACCGACATATCCCGGAGGCGCGCCTACAAGCCTTGACACCGAATGCTTCTCCTGATACTCGCTCATATCGATACGGGTCATCATATTCTCGTCATCGAACAGGTATTCGGCAAGAGCCTTTGCAAGCTCGGTCTTACCTACACCTGTGGTACCGAGGAAGATGAATGAGCCGATAGGACGCCGGGGGTCATTGAGCCCTGCACGAGAGCGGCGTACGGCATCGGCAATAGCACGGATGGCATCGTTCTGACCCACAACCCTATGATGAAGCTCAGTCTCAAGATGGAGCAGTTTCTCCTTCTCGGTCTGCACCATCTTATTGACAGGAATCCCGGTCCAGCGTGACACCACGTCGGCGATGTCCTCCGAGTCGACCTCCTCCTTTATGAGAGCCTTCTCGCCCTGCATCATCTTCAGTTGCTCCTGGATGTCGGCATTCTCCTTCTCCTTCTGCTGAATCCTGGAGTAACGGATTTCGGCTACACGGGCATAATCACCCTCACGCTCGGCACGCTCGGCATCGAAATTCAGCTGTTCGATCTCGATCTTATTCTGCTGAATTCTGTTGATCAGATCCTTCTCAGCCTTCCATTTGGCTGTGAAATCCTTCTCACGGTCACGCAGATCGGCAAGTTCCTTTTCAATCTCCTTCACCTTAGGCTTGTCACCCTCGCGCTTGATAGCCTCCCTCTCTATCTCTTTCTGAGCTATAAGACGGGATATCTCGTCAAGAGCCTGAGGTACCGAATCGATTTCAAGACGCAGCTTGGATGCAGCCTCGTCAACAAGATCGATAGCCTTGTCAGGGAGGAAACGATCGGTGATGTAACGTTCCGACAGAGTGACCGCTGCTATGATAGCCTCGTCACGGATACGTACCTTGTGGTGGTTCTCGTAACGCTCCTTAAGTCCGCGCAGGATAGCGATAGCAGCCGCCTCATCAGGCTCATTCACCATCACTTTCTGGAAACGGCGTTCGAGAGCCTTGTCCTTTTCAAAATACTTCTGGTACTCATCAAGAGTCGTCGCACCGATGGAGCGCAGCTCACCGCGGGCGAGCGCGGGCTTGAGAATATTGGCGGCATCCATGGCACCCTCACCCTTACCGGCACCCACAAGAGTGTGGATCTCGTCAATAAAGAGGATGATTTCACCATCGGCTCCGGTCACTTCATTGACGATAGCCTTCAGACGCTCCTCAAACTCGCCTTTATACTTTGCACCGGCAACAAGGGCACCCATGTCAAGCGAGTATATCTGCTTGCTGCGCAGATTCTCGGGCACGTCACCGCGCACAATCCTCTGTGCAAGCCCCTCGGCGATAGCGGTCTTGCCGGTGCCCGGCTCACCGATGAGCATAGGGTTGTTCTTCGTGCGTCGCGAAAGGATCTGGAGCACTCGGCGTATCTCGTCATCACGACCGATGACCGGATCGAGCTTACCTTCGCGGGCACGTTCATTCAGGTTAATGGCATATTTGGATAATGCCTGATATGTGTCCTCGGCACTCTGGTCAGTAGCTTTCTTCCCTTTGCGCAGCTCAGCCACAGCGGCTTCAAGTTCACGTTGGCTCAATCCGGCATCCTTAAGGATTGTTGCAGCCGGAGAGTTGACCGTGAAGATCGCCATAAGCAGAGCTTCAAGAGTCACGTACTCATCACCCTGCTTTTTGGCTATGTCAAGAGCTTTCTGGAGGACATCATTGGAAGTACGGCTGAGGTATGGCTCGCCACCTGACACACGCGGTTCGGAGGCTATCTTTTCATCAACCTGACGCATCAAGGTGGCAGTACTTGCCCCCACCTTGGAAAATATAAAGTTGATGAGCGATTCACCCTCAGTCATAACCCCTTTAAGAAGATGTACGGGTTCGATAGCCTGATTGCCTGCTCCCCGGGCAATCTCTATCGCCTTCTGTATCGCTTCCTGAGACTTAATTGTAAAATTATTGAAGTTCATGAGCTATATTTTGTAAGTTGAAGGTTCGTGATATAATCCTTATACCTATACTAACAAAAATCATGCCAATTGGTTTTCGGGACAGAAGGACCGAGGGTAACAAACAGCGCTTTAAGCAAACAGGGAAGGGTATGTGTCATCAGTCCGGCGTCCGGGAGATGACGTTTTGGCAGATGCGGGACGGAAAACTATATTATGCTGCTGCGTCCATCCCTGTGTGCGGTTACGCAGCCTGACAGTGACGATACCCGACTCGGCAGGAGCGGATGTACGCACCTGCTGGAACACGTCGCTGAGCGTTGTCACGCCACTCATGGTGAGTGACAAAAGTACAGTCCCGCATGACTGGGCGGTGACTTGAAGAAGGTCGGTGCGATGTATTGCAGTCATAATAAGAGAGATTTATGTTTGCCGATACAAAAATACACCTCCACACGAGCAACTTTCATGCCCACTCAGACTTAAAAAAGTTAAAACACAGCATATGCCTGGCTAAATGACACGCCATAATAACATAAAAAAGGCATTGCCGATCACAGCAATGCCTTTCCCTATATGAAGTCGATAATATATTACCGGAAATCAATCATCCACGTCACGCACACAGCGGATAGAACATCCGGTGGCTCGGCGGGTATATCCGAAACCTGTCTCGAAGGGGTACATGAACGACGGAGTGTGCATGTGGAATGCATTGGTACGTCCACCCTTTCCACCGGTAGTGGTGTGGTAGTTACCGCAATAGCCCACCTGATTGAATGTGCCGCCAGCCATGCGCACACCCTGCGACGGGAAGAACACCGTGATATCAGCAGCACCGCTCAATCCTGCATTCTTGAACACCTTGGTCATACACATATTATAACCGCGTGCCGCCTCATTCACAGCCTTGGAATCCTTGGTATTCATGCTCGGATAATCATCCGATCCTGTATTGACTCCCGTTTTTGTGAATGACAGCCACATGTCGCCCGGAGGAACCATCCATCCGGCAGGACATGGATCAAAAATAGATTTCTCAGTTGCACCATTATCAGAAAGAATAGCTCCACTCGCAGAATCAACAACATATTGCAAAGCAGATGTAAATGAAGTACCTCCCCAAAGATTATCGGCATGATTAGGATTCGGGAAATACCAGTCACCATCCGTTCCTGCCACACATTGAGAGGCTAAAGAAGGATTCTGCACAGAGCCGTCGGTATCCAACAATGGTGAAATAAACTTCGTGGGATTTTTAATTGAATATTCGATAGTACCGACTGTAGCAGATGTCTGAGCTACATCAAATATATAACCTGTATTGACCTTGTTACCGGTCTGGCTTGTCATCGGTATCTGTTTATATGAATTATCATAGAGCTGTCCGATATAGGCTTTGTCATAATTTTTCTGACCACCTAACGATCCATAGCTTGAACCGGCTTCGCCACGCCCCCAAGCAGCCGGGAACGGATCTTTGCGCCCCCACTGATAGTGACAACCGAATGTATCGGCAGGACGGGACGGCTTTCGGCTGCGGCTCAAAGCGCCAAGATTACACGTCATAAGCGAACGTCCCTTTCGGGTACGTCCCTGAGCAGTCTTGATCCCCTTGGCATCCCATTCAAACGTGTAGTAAGGCACAGCCGCCGCAAGTTCGGCAGGCTTGTCGTTGTTGACCCAGATGTGCCAGGACCATACAACCTCATGATCGGCATTGTAGCCGGCAATAAGGGCATTGCCGTTGGCAGTTCCCGATTTGACGTGTATGCGGTCATATTTGTCAAGCCATACCCGATCGTTTGATGAATTGTTGCCTATCACATTGGCCTGCTGCCATATGATGCTGACACTTGTGATTTTTTTCTTCGGGTCTTTCTTATTGACATAATCGGTGTACTTCCAGCCTCCGCCGGTCTCGGTGCGGGTATAGGGGTCAAACATTATCTCATCGTTGTGAGCAAGCACAAAGCAGTTGGCAGGAGCGGCAAGCACACGGTTGTCACGGTGCTCGGAATTGATGTTCAGGGTAATATTGTAATTGTGGTTGCGACGCACATTGAAGTCGTTGACATCGTTAGCCCCAAGATATATGGTATAGAGGAAGTTTGATCCATTGGATTTAGAAGACACAAAGAGCTGTACATAGAGAGCCTTTTCAGGCGCACCGTCATTCTTGGTTCCTGGATCAGTATTTCCGTTGGTGCCTCGGCGGTTAGCAGGCATATAGAACGTGTATACCTCGCCCGAAGCAAGCTGCTTGTCGATTGTCACCGAACGTGTCACGAATTCGTCTCCAAGAGGATAATTCTGCTCTTTCGGAGTCTCCTCCATACGCATCTTCTCAGGCATATTGTTGATGATCACACGAGTCACCACCAGTCCCTTGGCAGCCTCCGCCGTCACATACTTGAAACTGATCTTCGCCATCATACGCGTGAGGTGGATATCTATGGGGAGCAGATCTGTCTCCTTACGGATGGTCTCCTTCACGTTACCCTCCATAAGCAGGTATTCATCCTTGCCCATCTCAACATTCTCCTCGGTGAATGGGTACTCATAACCAACAAACTTTTCGATTGTGGACAGGTCCTTGTTCTTAGCCCATTCAGGGTCGCCGGTATTGGCAAGCACATACACATGGCTGTCCTCACCTTCAGCCAGACGTATATTGAGCTTACGGATTTCGGTTGAGACCACTTCATAATATCTCGGAGCTATAAGCTGATTTCCGATCGAATCGAACTGGAACACCCATATGTCATGCAGGGCCTCCTCAGCCGCCTTTTCTGGATCGGCAGGCTTTTCTTCATCATCATTATCGCCCTCTGCGCGAGAAGGGATATCGTTAACCAACGGCTTTCCGATCACCTTAGGCTTTTCGGGATGCAGACGCAATGGCACCTCAATAGTGGCGGCACGGTCACCTGGCAAAGCCTCGGGATCTTCAGTACGATCAAATACTGTATCGGAGCACGCCACCGCACCCCACAGCAACGGAACCGAAGCTGCTATACGTACAATCTGTCGAAAATTTATCATTATTATAATTATAGTGTAAAAGTTATGACATATCACTCATCAACATCACGGACACAACGCACAGGACCAGCAAACGCACGGCGTGTGGACTCATAGCCTGACTCAAACGGCAATGCCGCCGATGCGTTATGTATGTGGAAACAGTTGACTGTGCCATCGGTACTCGGAGTCGAGGTATGATAGTTGCCGCAATTGCCGTTACGCCTCATGGTACCGTTGCTGTTTCGGAATCCATTGCTCGGGAAGTAGACGGTAGGACCACCCTTCCACTTCTGCACATAGATCTTATGACCGTATATACCTGACTGGAACGTTCCGTTCACTCGACTTGTAGCGTTAGACCCCCAACCAGAATTCTTACCGTCGGACGTAAACGAAAGCCACATGTCGGCAGGGGGCACCATCCATCCGGCAGGACACGGATCGAACAGCGACTTCTCTTTGGCTCCGTTATCGCTCAGCCATCCGTCGACTGCCATCTTTCCTACGTCCAGCCATTCTTCGCCCTTTTTATGCACACAAAATTTCTCCTTTGCTTCAGAAAAAGGCTTGCCGCCCCAAAGCGTATCCTTTCCACCCCAATACCAGTCACCATTGTTGACCCAGGAGGCAGGCTGACGCCAGCTATCACTACTCATCGCACCGGACGAAGTCTCGGTATTTGTAGCTCCGAGAAACACTGTAGGATGCTTAAGGACATAGGGTATATTTCCGATATCCGAATTTGTCTTTCGATAGTCAAACAGCTCTCCGCAGTTCTCCCTACCGCCGTCGGTAGTCATCTTGATCTCTTTGTTGGCATTGTCAGTGATCAAACCCACACTCGTCTTAGTAAACATATAGGCTCCTGATGACTGATTATCAATCATCCATCCGATAGGGAAAGGGTCCTTACGCCCCCATTGGTACACAGCTCCATATCCCATTCTGCCGGTCTTTGTAGCACTATGGGCTCCGAGATTGCACTGCATGAGCGAACGGCCTTTGACCTTACGGCCCTCAGATACTTTTATGCCGTTGCTGTCCCATGCGAAAGTATTGTAGGGAACCGCCTTTGACAGTTTGGCAGGCATCTCGTTATTTACCCACACATGCCATGACCATACGATATCACCCTTGGCATTGTATCCGGCTATTACAGCATTTCCGGCTGTGCTCCTGGACCTGACATGCACGCGGTTGTACCTGTCGAGATACACCCTGTCGCCCTTGCTGTTGTCGCCTATCACGTTAACCTCCTGCCAGAGCACCTCTACTTTAGTGAATTCCTTGTCAGGATCACCTTTTTTCACATAGTCACTGTACACCCATCCTCCGCCTTTCTCCGTGCGGTTGTAGGGGTCGAACATGATGGAGTCGTTAAAAGCCAGAACGTAGCAGTTAGCCGGCGCGGCAAGCACACGGTCATCACGGCTCTCCGAATTGATGTTGAGCTTAATATTGTAGTTGTGATTGCGGCGCACATTGAAATCGTTAGTGTCGTTTGCTCCAAGATAGATGGTGTAAAGGAAGTTGGAGCCATTGGTCTCCGACGATACAAACAGCTGAACATAGAGAGCCTTGTCGGGTGCCTCGTTATTCTTCAGTGCCGCATCTGTATTGGTGGTCTCGCCTCGACGATTGGCAGGCATATAGAAAGTGTACAATTCCCCGGAAGCCAGCTTCTTGTCGATTGTCACCGAACGTGTTGCAAAGTCACCTGTAGGATAATTCTCTTCAATCGGAGTCTCCTCCATACGCATCTTCTCAGGCATGTTATGGATGATCACACGTGTCACAATAAGGTTTTTGGCAGCTTCGGCAGTGACGTATTTGAAACTGATCTTAGCCATCATACGTGTAAGGTGGATATCGATGGGAAGCAAATCGGTCTCCTTGCGTATGGTCTCCTTTACGTTACCCTCCATAAGCAGGTATTCATCCTTGCCCATCTCAACATTGTCCTCGGTGAAGGGGTATTCGTAGCCAACGAACTTCTCCACTGTGGAAAGGTCCTTTCCCTTTGCCCAATCGGGGTCGCAGGTGTTGGCAAGGACATAGACGTAGCTGTCCTCCCCCTCGGCAAGACGGATGTTGAGCTTGCGGATCTCGGTGGAGGCAACCTCGTAATAGCGCGGGGCTATGAGCTGGTTGCCGATCGAGTCGAACTGGAACACCCAGATGTTCTTGATGGCCTCCTCGGCTGCCTGCTCAGGATCAGCAGGGGTGCCGGCATCACCGTCGGCCCTCGACACGATGTCGTTGACAAGGGGCTTGCCGATTACCGACGGAGCATCGGCGTGCAGACGCAACGGCACTTCAATGGTGGCAGCGCGGTCACCGGGAAGAACCATGCAGGCATCGGCATTATCCGCAAACCGGTCATCACTACATGATGATAATGCCAGGACAAGTGCCCCCAATACAATTTTTGCAAGATGATTGGTCAGTCTCATTATCTAAGGTTAAAAATAGAGAGGGTGTATCATCTGACTGATAATACACCCTCACCTGCATTATCCTATGGTAAAATCAAGTTCTTCAAACACTACCCATGGGTCAACTATAATATGACCCACCTTATCGGGATATACCGTTATGAAAATCTGGTAAAGATGACCGGCTTCGAACCCCTTGAAACCGGATTCCTTCAGTAGTTCCGCCATATCGATCGGATACCAATCGTAGTCGGCACCACCTTTGAAGCGCAAACCTATCTCAAGACTCGCATTGGTGTCGGTATGATATGTATAGAGTGTAGCCAGCGGGGCATTCTCCTTGACATTTCCCACAACCCAGTCACCGAAGAGCTCGTCCTCCTTAACAACAACTGTCATCCGGTCGGAGACATCCGTAAACTTCGCTTCCACTATGCCTTCCACAGCAGGACGCGTGTGATCCCAATTGAGCCACGGTGATATATGGCTCAAGCGTATCGCGGCATCCACAACCCTTGTCTTCTCGGTCGAAAGACATCGGGCATGCAGATCCACACGCGCTATAGGATAGCTCAGCGGTATCTCCAGGTATCCGGTCTTGCCGTCCTCGCTTATCACGTTTACGACATTATCGTAAAGCAGAAGCATACGGCCACTGTTCTGAACACCCTTGAGATAGTCTGCGCTAAGCGAAAGCTTCGGCACCAGACTGTCATAACGGTTGTAGACAGGCTTTATATTCCTCCACACTGTGTCACCTTTATAGGTCTTTACATTGCCAAACTCATCCAGTATCGGCTCATGACAGTCCACTGCAAGCAGATCGCGCAGAGCCTTGGTGGGGTTAGCCACTGCTATGATACGCTTATCACCTTCGGTGAGACGCAGAGATGTCTTCATCTTGTCAGGGTCGATTTTCTCTCCACCCTCATATACGCCGTTCTCATCGTAAATCAGTACGATACCCTCATGTACCTTGAGATCGGTATGAAGACTGTCTTTGTCATCGGCAGCGGCACGTGAGCCTCTCACCTCGATAGTGACCACTATTTCATTGCCTTTGCCATCAGATGAGAAAGGCTCATCTGATGAGCAGGAGGCAGCAAACAGCATGGAAACCACACCGCAACAGACTACTGCAATTATATTATGCAATTTTCGGAACATTTCCATTCGTTTTTAAATGCTCGGGTAGACCGGCTTTGGTTTCCACCCGGGAAATTTGATTGAAATATTCGTGCCTGAAATGGCTATCAGAACATCGATCACCGCATCCTCCACCCCGGTAAGCTTTATACCGTGAGCGGCAATATATTCGGCAAGCTTGACTGATGCCACAAGAGTACCGGTAGCGGTATCATACACCTCAAGCACAGCGTCAGTGTCCTCGCTGAAGCGCGGCAGATGGGTGACAGCCTCATGACGACCTTCAGGAGTAGTGGTGAAGTCGGTCTGATAGTATCGCATGGGACCTACAGGATCGCCGGAGTTGGATATACCCGACGCGAACTCACCCATCTTTACCATGTACTTCGGTGTCTCGTCAAGCGATGATTGTATGTAGGTGTTCACAGTGACATGACCGGACTTGAACGGAATCTCCATCTCCTTACGTCCATCCAGATCATCGAGTTCGAACTCGATCTTACCTACAAAAATCTTGTCGAACGTATCCGGATTGTCACCGTCAACGACCACCTTGCCATCAGTATACTTGTCCTGCGACTCAAGCTTGCAGTCATCATCGAGGTTGCCCCATGCGACCACAGTATACGAGCCTGTCTCCGGCAAGCGCAACTTCAGGCCCGGGAAGTCCTTGAGGCTGTCCTTGTCGATGGTCACCTGCGTCACCAGTTTGCCCTCGCTGTCGTAGACACAGACGGTCACGGAGGAGACATTATCAGCAAAGACATCATCCTTGCCGTCACCGAAATATTCGAACCGTATCACGGTGTTGTTGCACGCTCCGACATCGACCTCAGTAATGCAGGCCTGGCAGAGTAGCAACACGAATACCGGGACGAGGATTTTATATAATACTCTCGACATGAGGAAAGATTAGATTTGTGGATACACTTTCTTGATAGTCCAGGGCTTGACAGTGAGCGTTACGTTCACTGAGATATCATTAGGCATGATCTTGTCGGAAAGATTCTGTGTGGTGATATCAAAATTCTGCACAGTGTAGACATTTCCATTGTAGAACTGGATAGGCTCAGCCTCTGTATTGTGGTAATCCTCAACGAAACCATTGATGTTCAGATAACGAATACCTGCCTTTTCAGCCGAAACACCATTTAAGATGTCATTCGCCGTCACATCGCGAAGCTGCATATCTCCGTTCTCATCCTTAAGGTACACTATAAGGTCGGAAACTTTCACGATCAGACGCAGACCGTAATGATCGTTATCATCACGTGCTTCATATTTGCCGAAGAAAGGATATGCCCACACTTTGCCCTCCTCGGTAGGATAGAAAACTTTGATCTCTTTAGTACCCTCAGAACCATCTTCATTAGTCACATTCACTGTCTCAGCGACACCTCTGATATCCTCATTTTTCAGGTAAGGATACTGAGTGTAGAAACGGTTAAGCTCTTCGGCCGCATTTTCGGTATCGTATTCCGGACCGGTCCAGAAATCGCGGTTGGAAATCTGGCTGATATACATCTGGGAATAAAAACCGGCAAGATAAATACCATCCACCTTATATTGAATAATGTCAGGACCCGGGGTAATCTTTGCAATCTCCAGGCGTGCGCACATAGGCTTTAGCTCAAGCGATGCACTCATGGAGTTCTGACCGGTAGAGGCGAGTTTCTTCATATCATAAAGTGCAACATGGCTCATATTGTCGGCATACTGGTTGCGCAACTGGATGACATGGTTGAGCACATCGTTGTGGAATCGGATTGTCCCATTATGGAACTCCTCAGCACTGAGTTCATCCTCTGTGACATTGGCTATGATGGCGACATTAGTGACATCACCAGGGATGCCTTCGAAAGTTTTGCCCTCACGGAGATCGTCAAGAAGTATGACATGATCGTTCTTAGGATCAACTTTTGCAGGATCTGTCACAATCTCATAGTGCTTGCGGATAGCTGACTTAGGAGTGCCGAAGATGATGAATCCATTGTGAAATTCGGTCACATCAGACTCGGTTTTAGGAGTCTCTGTCATACGTGACTCGGATGGCCCTACGACATTCACAAGGCGAATGAACACACGTCCTTCCGATGAGGCGACGCTATCAACTTCAGTTTCCTCAGAAGAGCAGGCGCACAATCCCAAAAGCATCGAGCCGGCTGCCAACATTGAAAAAATCTTTTTCATAAATTGTCGATTGATGATGTATTGTTTTTAATGTTCGATATTAGGCATTTAAATGCATGTCAATAAGTGGTCCCGAGAAATAAAAGTTCCGGAACTTTTGTCTGACATGAGTCAAAGGCTACTGCCAGATAAGAAAATTTACAACTTATTTTTTATCAGAAACGCCATGAAAGATTCAGCGCGAATCCTGAAAGCACAAACTTATGCTCGCCAAATCTTTGGCACAAACAACGATCGCCCGTACCATTGTAGACGTACTTGTTAATGTTGGTGGAACGATATCCCGCACGCACGTTGAACTCTACGGCAAGACCTTTCCACACCGGATATAGATAACCGGCTGAGAGACCAGTACCCCAGAAGTGCCCTGTGTATTTACGTTCGGTGTCGATGTCGTTATAATCACCGAGCTGTCCGTAAACTCCACCGAAGAAACCCTTGAAGGTAGAATCCTTACGGAACCAGTAGCGAGGCTCAGCAACATAAGATGTGAATCCCTGGAACTTCTCCCCTCCACCATAATGATGTTCGCTATAGGCTGCTGTCAGCTTTACTGAGAATTGTTTTTTGAAATAAAATTCCCCATAGATATTGGCACCCCATGTGGTGTACTTAAGATCAGGCATCACGCCGATCCATTCAAGAATATTGGTTCCTACGTTCCATTTAGGATACTCGACAATCCTGGATGGAATTGTATCGGTAGTCATGGTATCGGCATATCCCTTTGCCGCTGCGGTATCTGCTGCCGGCAATTCGACGACCGGATCAACTTCGGTGAATAACTCACCAGCCTCTGTCTTAATCGTAGAGAGAACGATGCAAGCAAAACAAGAGGCAATTGTCATTCCTTTCAAAAATGAATGATTAGAGTGCATAATGTTTTAATTACCTATAAATTTGTCACCAATAGTAGAGAATGTACAAGTCTATATTATTCTCGTAAAGTAAGATATAAGGCTACTTGCTTTATCAGCAGTCTCTATCCTCAAAAATCGGATGCAAATTTATTACAATTTTTTACCCCCCCCAATTATTTAACCTACTTTAACCAAAAATTCATTTATTTAGAGGTATGCCAAGATATAAATATGCGATTTACAGACCATATGTTCGGAACAACAGGACAAGACAGTTGTTTAAATTTGTTGCTAATTCTTAAAATTAAGGGCGATAAATATTATAATTAATATGAAAATACTTAATTTTGCAGCAAAAAAATTACAACCATGAAATTTCAAGCACTGCTTATATCCATATTTGGAATTGCCATGACATCATCATGCACATCAGACCATGGTGCTAAGTCAGCAGAGACCGGTAAAGAATCAGCCGTCACCACAGCCACAGATGATTCTTCCACATACGGACTGACACCTCCTAAGATACCTGTAACCATCACTGACCCTCAGGCTATAGCCGGATACGCCATCGTGCACTACTGGGACAATATGGATTTTTCGGACTCCACAAAGGTATCGGACGACAAGTTCATGGAACATAGCTTCATGAACTATCTCTCGGCATTCCCATATGCAAGCCAGGAGGATGCCTCACTCGCAGCAGAGACATTGATGAAACGAGCCGAGGCAAGTCAGGCAGCTTACCAGAAAGTACTTGAAGTGGCAGAACATTTTCTCACCAGCCCTAACTCCTCTATGCGTGATGAAGAGATCTACTACCTCTTTCTTCAGGCGGCTGACAAGTCGACATTCATTGACAACATCCAACGGTTAAGAATCAAAGCACAGATTGAAGATGTACTGAAAAACCGTCGAGGCACTCCGGCTAACGATTTCGCGATCGTAACCGATGACGGACGTCACACATCGCTTTATTCGGAAGCCTCCCCGGAACAGTGCAGACTCCTCGTATTCTACGACCCTGAATGCAGCCATTGCCATGAAATAATGGAGATACTCAAAACGTCGGAGATGCTCGGTGCCGCTGTGGACTCAGGCATAATAAAAGTCATAGCCGTATACGCCGACGGAGACAAGGATATATGGGAGCGAGCCCGCCACACCATGCCAGGCAAGTGGATCAACGGAGTATCTCCAGGTGGAGAGGTGGACGAGAACGAAAAATATTCATTCCCGGCAATGCCGGTAATATACCTCATAGCTCCCGACAATACAGTAATGCTCAAAGACACCACCCCTGCCGCCATAGAGGAATGGATAGCAGAATCCATGTAGACCAAAGACATCACTGTGAATCCGAAAATAAAAATCAAATGACTGCGGACGTTGTTCAATCGTCCACAGTCATTTGATCTATTTTATATCCGAGCGAAAAAGATGCTTACAGCATCCTGACCGAACGAGCTATAAATTCGCTCAGCTCTTTGCCCTGGAGCAATCCGTTGCCGAGAAGTGCGAGATCGATCATCTGCTTCACAGAAGGCACTCCGCCGGCATAATCAGAAGCCATAGCCTCCTGCTCACGACGAGAGGCATCAACAGAATCCATAAGTTTCTGTTCATCAGCCTTCTGCTCATCAGTGGGCTTATTGTCCTTGATCTCGGCACGAAGTGCTGTCAGCTTCTCATTGTCGGCATTCAATGCTGCACGCAGAGGCGATATCTTATCCTCAAGTGCACTTTCGGCATCGGCAAGCACCTTTGCCACAGCAGCCTGCGAAGTATTGACAATCAGATTGTAATTGTCAGGCAGTTCGGCATAGAAACTCATGCCTGGCTGAGTGGCAGCCATATCTTTCATACGACGCATATACTCGTTCTGAGTTATCAGAACCGGACTGGCGGCAGGGTCAAGGGACTCGAACGACACCATGAACTCACACTTCTCAAGCTTAGGGAGCTGAGAGCGGAATATAGAGGTGAGAAGAGATATCTGATCGGCTGAAAGCCCCGAATCCTTTCTCTCCTCCTTTACCACAAGATTGTCAGCGACATTGCTGTCGACACGTACGAAAGTGGTTTTCTCAAGCTTATTTTCAAGCATTGATATGAAATGTCCGTCAAGCTGACCGTTCATCAGAAGCACATTATACCCCTTGGCATTAGCAGCCTCTATATAACTGTACTGCTCTACAGGATCGGTAGCATAGATGTACACAACGTTGCCATCCTTATCGGTCTGAGATGCTTCGACGAGGGTCTTGTACTCATCAAGAGTGAAGTATTTGCCCTCCGTATCGCGCAAAAGAGTGAACTTGAGGGCCGCATCACAGAATTTCTCATCAGTGAGCATTCCATATTCGATGAATATCTTTATATCGTCCCACTTTGACTCGAAATCGGAACGGTCAGCCTTGAAAAGATCTTCAAGGCGAGACGCTACCTTCTTGGTGATATAGCCTGAAATCTTCTTCACGGCACGGTCGCTCTGCAAATAGGAGCGGGATACATTCAGAGGTATGTCGGGAGAATCTATCACTCCCTGGAGGAGCATCATGAACTCCGGCACCACCCCTTCAACCGAGTCGGTGACAAACACCTGATTGCAATAGAGCTGTATGCGGTCCTTACGTATATCGAGATTGCTCTTGATCTTAGGGAAATAAAGGATGCCTGTGAGATTGAACGGATAGTCCACATTAAGATGTATCCAGAACAGCGGGTCCTCCTGACCGGGATACAACTCGTGATAGAAGTTGCGATAATCCTCATCGGTAAGGTCGGCAGGCTTACGGGTCCAGGCAGGCTCGGTGGAATTGATCACCTTGTCACGGTCAGTGTCCTCATACTTTCCGTCCTTCCACTCCTGCTCCTTGCCACTGACAACAGGCACAGGAAGGAATCGGCAATACTTCTTAAGCAGCATGTCAATGCGCGACTGCTCAAGATATTCCTTGTTGTCATCATCGATCCACAGAGTTATCTCTGTGCCACGTGTCGACTTGTCGCAAGGCTCCATAGTATACTCCGGCGAGCCGTCACAATCCCAACGCACAGCCTCGGCTCCGTCCTTATAGGAAAGTGTGCGTATCTCCACCCTCTTCGACACCATGAAAGCCGAGTAGAACCCGAGTCCGAAATGACCTATAATGGAATTGGCATTATCCTTGTATTTATTGACAAACTCTTCAGCCCCGGAGAACGCTATCTGATTGATGTACTTGTTGACATCATCGGCTGTCATGCCTATACCGTGGTCAGTGACAGTGAGTGTGCCTGCATCCTTGTCGACCTTGACCTCGACGCGCATATCCCCGAGCTCTCCTTTGAATTCTCCAAACGAAGCAAGAGTCTTAAGCTTCTGCGTAGCGTCAATGGCGTTAGCAACAAGCTCGCGCAAAAATATCTCATTATCTGAATAAAGGAATTTCTTGATGACCGGGAAGATATTCTCGGTTGTTACTCCAATCTGTCCTTTCTGCATGATGTTATATATGTTTTTTGTGTTTTTGTTTCCTTTCCTATAACAACTTGCAAAACAAATGCCAAAGCCTAAAACTGACAAATAGTGTTAAACGATGCTGACAAATGTGTCATAAATCACTCCACTATAATCTTTGACACCTTCGATCCAACGCGCCTGACATACACGCCTCGCGACATCGGTTGTGACACTTTCCTGCCGTATAGGTCGAAATAGACAGGAGTCGAATCATCCTCATCCTCCCCTACTCCTGCAATTCCCGAAGAAGCTGAATTTATATTACCCTTGAAGATCCTGCCTGCCGGATATGCAACATCGCCCTCCATCATTACAGGCATCGCCCAAATGGTATTGCAACCATCGCGGACAGGAATCGAGACCGAAGCAGCCGACCGCACAGCATCATCGGCATATATCACCTCATAATCAGGAGATCCGACAAGCTCTGCAATCCCCACTTCCGCACCATTGTTCTGTACATAGCTAAGCCGAGTTTCCACTCCTGCGACAAGTCCTGCAATATCCAGCCCTATTTTCACATAGCTATCAGCCCTACGCTCGTCCTGACCTATTATATGTATGTTGAAGCAATCGCGGTGATATATCGACAACTCTTTGTCGGTCATATCGTCACGCATACGGAAACGTTCAGTGGAAGTAGTCGGTGTATCCCCATATATTATATGATAAGTCTTTCCATCCTTTTCGGGTGTCACGATCTCAAGGAGAGCATCGTCAGAGGAGTTATATTTTATCCTGAATCTTTTATCCACAGCGTCATTTGTCTCCTTTTCTGAATAAAACGCATTTTCCCCTTTATTATAGATATGCATTATGCTGCCATCCCGAGTATATTGCAGATTGACATAGCTGCTCCCTTTCGGCAATGTCAGCTCATACAATATATTGCTGTTTTCCACATCATCCACCGTAATAGTCTCACCGTCGTCCGAGATGTCGACCGGAACCCCTTCCAGAACTGTCTTACTCCCGCTTGCAGCAAGAATATGAGGCATAGCCATCTTTTTATCAGGGGAGACTATTAGAAAACCGTTAGGATAATTACGCAGATGATCCTTTATCAGCTCGTATTCATCAGCATGAACACGGTAAAACACCTCTTGAGCAGAAGATCGTACAAAAGAAAAAATAGATGTAAATACCACCAATGTCACAGCAAAGACCGACTCAAAACGCGGACCTTGCAGGTAAAATCCAGTCATGTTATTAGAATTGATAAAATAAATATAAAATGTGATGAGGTCTGTAGATTTATCCTTAGCGCGCTTGCATAAGGATTTCGGCCACAAGTTAGGAATTAAATGTGTAACCGCCAAAATATCAGACTGAAATTTTGGCGGTTATGATAAAAACTTATGAACATGTCAGGACCAATACCGCGAGGGGATTCAATTGAATGAGAAACGCCCTACCATGCAGATCAACTGGATTTAGGAGATCCGAGAAGCTCAAAAGAATCGACATAGATTTCCGTGACAGTGCGCTTTATGGTGTTACGGTCCTCCCATGTGCGATAACGTAGCCGCCCCTCGATATACATCCTGGTCCCTTTGCGTATATATCGTTCTGCCATCTCGGCAGCACCATCCCACATTATGATATTATGCCACTCTGTACGTCCAGGCCTTTCCGTCCCGTCAGGCATTCTCACAGGCCTTTCATCCGTCGCAAGCGGGAATGAAGCTATAGGACGCTTCTCCACATAACGGATTTCCGGATCACGCCCCACATTGCCAAGAAGTATAACCTTATTAACGCTCATATCGTTGAGTGGTATTATAAGTTGAGAATTTTACAGATTATTTTTTGCAAATATAACACTTATACCCGAGATAACGAGAACTGTAATCATTAAAGCCGTAGAAAAATTTTTTCTACGGATTCAGATTTACTGAAAATACCTCTTATTATTCCGATCTGGAACCATGACGATATATAAACCGGGCAAGCCCGAACAGATAACGCCGGAATCCGGGAATATACCCCAAAAGACGGTCAAACCATCCAAGATGTGGAGTCATAAATTTAACCACAAGCCCTACATATATCATTGCAAAAAGAGTCCCGACACCTATGACATTCCATTGCCAGCTGCCGAAAAACAGATAACAAGACACAATCGCGAGCAATACGAGAGTGGTATCAACCCATATCTTGACTTTCGCGAACGGCCGCTGCACAACCTGGCTGACAACTATCGAAATACCCTCGCCTGGCATGGTGACCGATCCGCACCTGACCTCAAAGGCAATCCCTATACCCATGACCGTACACCCTATCGCCTGGACGATCAATTGAGAAAACAATGTATCACAATGAAGACCGGATGTCAGCATCATATTAACGTCAATCAACCATCCGAACACAAACCCTATCACAAGCTGAAACAGTTGCATGGGGTCGAACCGACCTCTCAAAATAAGCATCTGACACAACACCAGAATAAAATTCATCACAATCGTGTAGCCTCCTATAGTCAATCCGGGGACCTTGCCATCCATCCCCGCCAGGGAGAACACAAACGGAAGGGAGGAGACAACACTGCTCCCCAAACAGGATTTCACACAAAAAACGACTCCCAACGTCATCAGATACAATGAGATCAGGAGCAGCATATGTTGCCAGATAAAAGATATCACTTTTTCCTTTATGCCAGTTGTCGGAATTGAAGAATACATGCCTGTAAGTATTAGCCCTGCAAAGTTACTACAAAGAATCGAGACATGGAAAACAACACACTTCCGCACCTGAGATTGATCATGACAATGACCGCATCAAAAAAATCCCATCCCTGCATAAATGCAACAGGGATGGGGTTATAGCTGGGATTATGATTATATTACTGCAAGAGGGACTCAATCCTCACCGCTCATCTCAATGATGTGGCCTGACTCGTCATACTCAAGTTTGCGCACCTTGAGGCTTCTGAGCCACGTCTTTCCTCCGGACGGCACACAGTCATGATAGAACAGATACCATTCTCCCTTATATTCTATGATAGAATGATGAGTGGTCCATCCTACAACCGGGGTAAGGATACATCCGGCATAAACGAACGGTCCGTAAGGATTGTCACCGATGGCATAACATAGACGGTGAGTGTCACCTGTAGAATATGAGAAATAGTATTTCCCGCCACGTTTATGCACCCATGATGCCTCAAAGAAACGACGCTCATTGTCACCTGCAAGCAATGACTTGCCGGTCTCCGGATCGAGGACAACCACAGGACGTGGCTCTTCGGCAAACTGCAACATATCAGGAGCCAGACGCACCACTCGTGACGGCAGGGCATCAGCCTCGTCAGGCATAAGATGCGGATTTTCTATAGCCTTATTGTCACGATAGCGTTGCAACTGACCGCCCCACAGACCACCGAAATACATAAAGTATTCATCACCTTCCTTAAGCACTGCCGGATCAATGGAATAACTTCCATGCATAGGATCTGCCAGCGGAACAAACGGTCCCTCGGGACTGTCGGCAACAGCCACACCGATACGGAATATATCATTCTGGTCCTTCAAGGGGAAATACATGTAATAGCGACCATCTTTCTCAGCGACATCACAGTCCCATAGCTGACGTCCGGCCCAGGGGATATCATCCACATCAAGCACTTTGCCATGATCTACAATCTCACCGTTCATAATGTCATCCGTAGAGAACACATGGTAGTCCTTCATATCGAAATGATCACCGTTGTCATTCTCCTCAAACTCGCTCTGACGGTCATGCGATGGATAGATATACACCCTGCCATTGAACACATGGACCGACGGATCAGCCATATAATCACCCGGAATAAGATATCTTGGTTTCATTATATCATAAATTTAATTATTTGTTACGTCTTTCTATCTCTCGGTTTATCTCCTCGATCTTCTCATCGCTCAGATCATAACGAGATATTATGAACATGGCAAGCATGAGCAGCATGGCAGGAATCACAGCCACGAGCCACAGTATGCCCTGCTGGGTGAACGCAGTCTGACTCACCTCATTAGTCTGATCAAAGCCCACAAAAGCAAGCACAAGTCCAGGGACAACACCGCCCAGAGCCATGCCTGCCTTATAAAAGATGCCTGTGAGAGCATTGACAATGCCGGCGATACGGCATCCATGGGTATACTCTCCGAAACTTATCACCTCAGGCACGAGAGCCCACATGTATCCGGTGGCTACAATCACACCTGTGGACTTAATAAACTGAGCCACATACACAAGCCACATATGAGAACGCAACGATTCCACCACGGAGATCACATAAAGCATCGCCATTCCCACGATCGCTACCGTAAGGAATATGTAGAACATACCTTTCTTTCCCACTGCACGCTTGATAGAGGGAATCATCGGCATGAAAATAAATGCAGGTATGGAACCAAGCCCCATGAATATCGACAACTGGGCTGCCGAACCATGAAGATTATAGTTGATATAATAAGCTCCCGCAGAATTACCTATCGCCATCATGGCAAATGCCGTAATAAAGAAGAAAGCAAGAACACGCAACGGCTTATTATGCACAAACTCCATCCAAAGGTCTGCAACCTTCACGTTTTCTGCATGGCTTTTATCCATCACCACCCTCTCACGGCTTTGGGAAAAGCAAAATATCAACAAGCCAAGACCTACAACACCATAAAGCATCATGGTCTTAAGCCAGGCACTATCGGATGTTGACATGTCAGTAGTCTCGGCCGAATCGAAAAAGCGTAGAACCAAGGGTATGCCCATTCCCACAGCAAGACCGCCTATGTTCGCCATAAACATCCTGACAGATGTAAGAATGGTTATCTCATCGGTGCTGCGCGACAGAGAAGCATTAAGCGCACCATATGGTACGTTAACAAGGGTGTAACACATCGAGAGCCCGACATAGGTCACATAGGCATAAAGAAGAGACCCTGAAAAACCATTCCAAAAACATAGTATCGCAAATCCGGTCAGAGGCACACCGCCAGTAATAAGATAAGAGCGATATTTACCCATCGAAGGATTACGCTTGTCGACAAATGTTCCTACAAGGGGGTCCCATATCACATCGATAATCCTGACTATAAGGAACATAACGGCAGCGACTTCGGGCAGAAGCCCGTAGACGTTGGTATAGAAGAAAAGCAAATACATGCTTATCGTCTGGTAAATAAGGTTTTGAGCCAAATCGCCGGAGCCGAAACCTACTCGTTGCATCCAGCTAAGCCGGCAGAAACTATCATCCCGATTTACAGGCACTGATGCTTCCATAGACATTTTAGTTTCCATTGTGTTTTAGATTCTACAGTACTTTTTCTTGATTATGCAAATTTACTTAAGCATAACTTAAGTTATATATTAATACAATCTCATTTTCCTTCAAATCCGTAACATGCATGATACAATTATCTTTCCCCATGTAACATATATAACCTTGTAGTGCATTTTTATAATATTACTTGTTAATTATAAGAAAATTACAATTATATTTGCGAAATAGAATTTGTTACACAGCCAAATCTAACATCTGATTCTCCGTCAACCTGTAATAAACCATGAGAATTATCCATCTATTACTCACCACCATCATCTTCTTCTCGTCTGCCCTTATATCAGAAGGACAGACCCACCGGCTGTTCTCCTCGGACAAAGACCTGTCAAGCAGCCTTATCAACGATGTATTTCAAGATTCCTATGGAATGATATGGATAGCCACTGAAGATGGGCTCAACAGATATGACGGAGCTAAATTCACTGTGTACCGACGCTGCAATGACAGGCCGAACGGACTTGCCCATAACTTCGTAAACTCTGTGTTTGAGGACAAGGACAGGAACCTTTTCATAGGCACACACAACGGCGCTCAGATGTATAACCGCGATGATGACACATTCTCGCCTCCGGCAGTTTTTGACAGCAACGGCAAAAGTCATACCGGAAACATCAAGTCATTCTTCCAGCGCGACAACGGAGAGATATGGATAGTGGGCAATATCACGGCCCCGATAAAATCGATTGAGAATGGCAAAATTAAGGTCAGGCATATCCCTGAGAGCAGAAAGCTGTTTGGCTTCAGCCATCAAGGCATAGAGGACAGTGCAGGCAACATATGGATCATAAAGGATGAGGCAGGGCTTTACCGTATAGACCGATCCGGCAAAATAAAACATTACTTCAGTAATCCTGACTCACCTGGGCTCGTATCTGTTGTCGAAAGCCCTGTATCAGGCTTGTTCTTCGGATCATATGACAAAGGACTGTTCCGCTACAATTACGATAAAGATTCATTCGAGCATATAGCCGACTGCCCAGGAGGCAGTATTATACGTGACCTATATGCCGACAAAAACGGCGACATATACATAGCCACCGACGGCAGAGGTCTGCTTAAATACTCTCGTGACACCCGAACTGTAAGCCAATTCTATGATGGGCTATGGTCGCTTGATGCAAGCGTGCAGAAAGTGCATAGTGTCACCAAGGACAATGACGGCAACATGTGGCTCGGCATATATCAGAAAGGAGTGGAGCTGGTATCCAACCACCTCAATGCATTCAATTATCTCGGAAGCCGATCGGCTGTCAACAATATCATAGGCAACAGTTGTGTCACAGCGATACACAAGACCGGCGACGGACGTCTGTGGATAGGTACCGACAACGACGGCATATACATAGTGGACAAAAACCGCCAATCATCAAAACACTTGTCAGGCAACGGCATTCCGGAAGTCGTGCTATCGCTGTTTGAGGACAGTGCCGGGCGTATATGGGTAGGCTCTATCAGAGGCGAGGCTGGATATGTGGACCAGACAACAGGAAAGTTCACCAGCATACCTATCTATGACATGAACGGAAAAAAAGTGGTGCGTATCTACAGTTACACCGAGGACAACAACGGCAACATATGGATCGCCACAATGGGATTCGGACTGTTCCGCCACAACGTCGCAACCGGACAGACGACACAATGGAACCACGGACGCAAACAGTCCATATACTATATAGATGCGATATACTTCTCTCAACAGTCAGGAGCATTATACCTCGGCACATACGACGGACTTGACATAATAGCCGACCCGACAAAAAACGAAGTAAAAAATTTCGAGGAAAAGAGCATTGTTTTTTCAATTCGTGAGGACAAGGCAGGAAACATATGGTTTGCCACCTCGGAAGGGCTCAAAATGCTTGATCCACTCACCGAACAGACCGTCACCTATACAATTGATAACGGACTCCCGGTCAACACAGTATATTCACTTGAAGCATGCCAGGATGACATCTGGGCATCGACAACCAAAGGTCTTGCCCGACTTAACCGAAAGACCGGAACAATCACCAATTACTATATAGAAAACGGTCTGCAAGCCAACGAATTCTACAAAAACTCCTCTCTTTGCGACGACGATACGTTATATTTCGGAGGCATAAACGGACTTAGCTACTTCAATCCCGATGCGGTGGTAAAGCCCGGCAGAAAGCTCAATGTACGAGTGACCGATCTGTATGTCAACGGCATACCTGTAAACCGCAATCCTAAATTAGGCTCTATAGTAAAAGGTCCGGTATATGCTACCACCCAAATAAAAATTCCGAGTCCGAAAACACCTGTAGCACTCGAATTTGCCACATGCGAACTTGGTAACACCCAAAGCGTGACATATATGTACTCACTTGACGGCAAACCATGGGTGAGCCTCCCGCGAGAAAGCCGAATTGTGAGCTTCAGCAATATCACTGCCGGACACCACACTCTCGATATGAAAGTGATAGACAACGGTATCGAATCCAACATCAGCAGAGTCGACCTGTACGTATCCCCTCTGTGGTACCAGTCAACATGTGCATACATCGTATACTCAATACTCATGGTTGTGATAGCATTCATGCTGTGGAGATTCATAAAAACCCGCAGCCATATGCGCAACCAAGCTCTTGAGCGGGAATATATGCGGCAAGTCAACGAGGCACGTATGCAATTCTTCATAAATGTGTCTCACGAGATCAGATCGCCGATGTCGCTAGTGATAGCTCCGCTACAAAAACTCATCTCACAGGAATCAGACACAACACGCCTGCGCTGCTACAACCTGATATACCGAAATGCCAAACGTGTGCTCCGACTGGTGAACGAGCTCATGGATATCCGAAAAATCGAAAAAGGACAGATGAACCTTATATACAAAGAGGTGCAGATTGTTCAGTTCATCGATGACATATATTACACCTATTCCGAAGCAATAGCAGCCAAAGGAATCAGCTTCTCATTCCATCATGAGGGGAATGATGGCCTTAAAGTGTGGATCGATACATCCAATTTTGATAAGGTGATAGTCAACCTGCTTTCCAATGCATTGAAATACACACCCTCAGGCGGAAGTATAAAAATATGGCTGTCTACTGTACGAAACGCCACTGGCAAGGAAATGGCACAGATCAGTGTCACCGATACAGGCTGCGGCATACCCGATAAGGAGAAGCCACACATATTTGAACGATTCTATCAGGTGATGAACAACAATGCCGGAGGCTCAGGCGTGGGTCTGAATCTCACGGAAGCACTTGTGAAACTCCACCATGGAGATATCGAAGTCACCGACAATCCTGAAGGTCAAGGATCATGCTTCACTGTACGCATTCCGCTCGGACTTCCGCCAGCCGACACCAACCATGTGATCGACAATAATATCAAGACCGACGGACACTCTCTCGAAACCACTCTCCTACCCGACCTGCCATCGGAAAACAATACTCAGCAACTTAACTCCACAAAAGGCACTATCTTCATTGCTGAGGATGACGCGGAGATAAGAAACTATCTTAAGAATGAACTTTCCACCCATTACAGAGTCATTGCTTTCGAGAACGGCAAACTGGCTTTTGACGAAATGTTCAGGCACAAACCCGACCTTGTGATCAGCGACCTTATGATGCCTGAAATGAACGGTCTGACACTCGCTCAGAAGATAAAACAGAATGTGAACCTCAACCATATTCCGGTGATACTCCTGACAGCCAAAGGGCGTGACGAGGATACTCTGGAAGGACTCAGAGCAGGTGCTGACGCATATATCTCTAAGCCGTTCAACATTGAGATACTACTGACCACAATAAACAACCTGATACTCGTGCGAAAAAACCTGCAAAACATCTATTCTGGAAATCAGGCACAGAAAGAGCATCTTGAAGAGATTGGGGTCATATCAACCAACGAAGCCCTACTCTCCAAGATAATGAAAGTGATAAACGCAAATATGGACAATGCCGATTTCACTGTGGAAGCTTTCGCTATAGAAGTAGGCATGAGCCGCGTGCATCTTCACAGAAAACTCAAGGAACTTACCAATCAGTCACCACGCGACTTCATACGCAACATGCGGCTGCAACAGGCATCCAGGCTACTGTCAGAAAACAAGTTGCCCATCTCGGAGGTAGCCTACATGGTAGGATTCAAAAATGCCAACCATTTCTCCGTTGCATTCAAAGAGCTATACGGCACCACGCCATCCGCCTACATGGACTCAAACTCAATAGAAGGGTCCTGACATTTTGCAATGAAAAGGATGCATCAGGTCCTCCCCACCCTAATCCATACGGTAAAAATTTGGATGCGAAACAGGCTCCTTTATACAAACGCCCCTGCCACAGTCCATGTGAAACCATGACTGTAGCAGGGGTAAAATATTTCAATCAGAAGTTTTATGACATCCTCTTCATCCTGTCATACAACTTCTCCTATTTGTTAAATCCGGATTCAGGGCATTCCTCATTGGTAATGTCGAGCTTAAATTTCATCATATCATCAAGATCATGCACAGGCCGTTCTATCCCATAAGATATCGGCATGCCTGAAAATGTCGCGAAGTATTGCAGACATGCATCCTTCCACCACACAGCATCACGCGACTGTATCCTGAGTTTGGACTGGACATCCCTGAAACGACGCGAATCGACATACGGCTCAGCCATATCCCACACACACTGAAATCTGCGGGCTTCAGATACTCCATGATCATAACGGTGACAGAGCTCGTCCCAGAGAGTGCGCCCACTGCGCATCTTATGCCCCCACGGCACATGATGGAACCATAACAGATACTCTTCAGGGCATGTGGAAACATCGCCATACAGCCGGCACAATGAATCGGGATACTGCGACACAGCATTGCTACCGGTTACACTGCGGTCAAAACCGATACCCTGCTTATCAGCACGGTGATAATATGACGGCAACCAGTCATGACGAGCACCCGGGACTTCACACCAAGGCTCCGGACCATAATGGTGCCCCCATGCAAATATATGATGCAGTCCGAGAGGCATCATATAATCCACAACAGCCTCCCTGCTGTCAAGCATCATCCCCTTGACAGGAGTTACAAAAGCACTGTCAGAACAGAATGTCTGTTTCAGCCATTCTTCAGCCACCTCGCCGGATGTCAAACCAGGATCCCAAGCCATACGGCCGAAAGCATACCAGTTGGACTGTCCGAAATGATGCCCGCACCAGTTTACATCATCACCGGTATTAGCGACTCCGGCTATCCCCTTGAGACTCGACGGCGGTACAAAATCAAAGAACTCCTTCCATAACGGAGCGAGATAGGCAAGATGATTGGAGAACCCGAGATACTCCTGGGTAAGCTGCATCTCCACCATTGTCGGGGTGTGCTCAAGTGACGTAAACAAGGGACTATATGGCTCACGAGGCTGGAAATCAATCGGGCCATTCTTTATCTGGACTATCACATTAGGTGCAAACTCTCCATCAAGTGGCTGAAACTCCAATGATGCCTGCTTGGCACGGTCACTGTCACTCGCACTATAGACAAAAGCACGCCACATCACTATGCCCCCATGACGAGCAAGCGCAGCGGCAAGCATATTGGCACCTTCGGCATGAGTACGACCATAATCACACGGTCCGGGCTGCCCTTCGGAATTAGCCTTTACCAGAAAACCGCCGAAATCTGGTATAAGCCCATATATCTCATCGACTTTATCTTTCCACCATCTGCCCACACCTTTGTCGAGAGGATCAGCTGTAGGCAGACAACCCACAACCATAGGCGATGCAAAATTCACCGATATGTAAGTCTTCACACCATAAGGACGGAGCTCATCGGCAATAGCTTTGACCTTTACAAGATTATCTTTAGTGAGAATGGTCGGTGAAGCATTCACATTATTGAGCACGGCACCATTTATGCCTACCGAGGCATTTGCCCTTGCATACTCACGATAACGCGGAGCCACGACCCCCGGAAGCTCATCCCAACGCCACAGGCTATGTCCGGCATAACCACGTTCAATACTCCCGTCAGGATTGTCCCAATGATTCAGGATACGCAAATCGAATGCAGGCATCTCACTCACATCGATATTCGACATGTCAGCTCCTGTATTCTGCATACGCAACAGATGATAGGCACCATACAACAACCCGGCATCTCCGGCTGACGTGATCTTAATCCCATTCTTGTCGGAAAAGATTCTGAAACTCTCCTTGCCGCCACCTTTTTTTAGCTCAAGCCTCACTGGTCCGCCTCGCCATCCGCCACGCAGTTCGGATAAGGCAATCTCTATCGATGGCGTCATAGAACCTCTGAACAGGACTTCGGCTCCGTTATATTTATCTCCACGAAGCCACAGACGTGAACCGTCCTCATCAGCAAGCTCACCGGCTACGGCACAGTTGAAGCCAAGCACCGAAGCGCATATCGCAAATGCGATCAAATAAAGACATTTCATTCTATTCATAGTAAAATTTAAAGCCTTAATAAAATAAAAAAAGCATAGACCGGGGATGAACTCCATGAGGTTGTCACACCCCGCTCTATGCTTAAAATAGTAACCTAACAAATCTTTTTACCTTTTTCTGCTTACCCTGCTGTTTTTTTCTTTTTTACCATTGAAATCTATATAAAGTCAGGTCATTTTTTATTCCTTATATAATCACCTATTATATCGTAAACTACTGGTTTGATCTTTCCTGCACGGTCTATGAATACCGGATAGTCAGTACGTCCCACTATCGGGAAATTGTTCTTCCATGATGACGCATCAGTGAGCCCCCATACGGTGAGACGGTCAAACACATCGGAATACTTGTCATACAGATTGAAAAAGTCTCTGACACGCTTATTCCATTCAAACTGCACCTCCTCCGGCACACCGTTGCGATAAGGGTTAAGGCGTTCATCATATTTGGCAGTATCCGATATATTGGCACTGGCATGAACAAACGGAAGTATGCTCACATCAAACTCTGTCGCCATCACATGCACACCCTCAGCTACAAATGCCAACAAGCTCTTCTCATATTCATCTATAGTAGGCTCATGAAGCCCGACATGCGACTGCATCCCAACAGCATCTATGCGCAGACCTCTCTTCTTGAGATCGCGTATCAGATTGACCACTGTGTTGCGCTTACCTTCCGCATCCATAGAGTAATCATTATAGTAGAGCTGTGCATCCGGATCAGCCTCATGAGCATACCGGAATGCCAACGGAATGAACTCAGCACCAAGAATCTTATAGAAATCAGAGTTGCGCCATGAGCCATCATTCTCAATTGCCTCGTTGACAACATCCCAGCCATGAATCTTACCTCTGTAACGCTGCATGACTGTAGTGATATGCTCCTTCATGCGACGCTTCAGGACTTCGGGAGAGACGAGATTGCCCTTTTCGTCATGACAGAACCAACGAGGACACTGAGAATGCCATATGAGGCAATGGCCTATGATCTTCATATTGTTCTTTACACCGAACTCTACAAACTTGTCAGCGTCAGTGAAATCATACACATCCTCCTCGGGGTGGATCTCAGCCGACTTCATACAGTTCTCGGCTACAATACAGTTGAAATTATCAGCAGCGAGCTTGCGTGCAGCCTCCGAATTTATATCGCGGACACCCAACGCCACACCTGCAAGATATTTTCCTTCAGTAGCCGATGCAAGTGAGGGCAGCTTGTTTGACGCTCCGTCATAATGGAAATAATCAACATCGATGTGGCCGCCTTTCTTCTTGGTGGCATAGTTGTATATCGCAAAGCGGCTACCCATAAAGAGCTTGCGGTAATCATACACCATCTTGAAATCCGGTCCTACTTTCTGCCATGAATCACCATCCATGCTGTAGTAGAATGTGGCTATATCCTTTCCGGGATTGAAATCACCGTCAATACGCAGATATACATTGTTTCCTTTAAGAGCTATCTTGCTGTAATCCTGCACTTCAACATCCGTAATATCCTTTTTGTCATCAAAATTAACGACCTCAGTTGTCATTACAAGATACTTCTTTTTGCCCTCACATACGATGTTGAGCAGACCGGAATGACCGTTAAATGCTCCAAAGCCGGCAACGTCGCCATCCTTCATACCTGAAATATCAATCTTGACGGAACCAGAGCAGGTAGGACCTGACATACGTTGGCTTATAGTATTGGGCGCAAAGTAGATATTCGGCACCACACGTGTGGTGTACAGACGCAGGCTTCCGGGAGCATCTTTCAGGCTCCAGCCCTTGTTGTCAGGCACATGATTCCACTGCCAGCAACTTGCAAGGGTCTTATTATCAAAATCATCACTTAATATCAGATTAGATTCCACAGCCTCATCGGAAGTCGGTTCTATAAGATAAGGAACTCTCCCTTCAGCATTACCGAGCATAGGCCATCCGTCACGCCACACACATGGCATCACAGTGAGAACACGCCCTACAGCACCTCTGTCCTGGAATATCATAGCACGCCAGCTTCCGTCAGGGCAATCAAATATACATCCCTGCCCTACATATGGGAATCCGGCATAATCTGACTCAAGAATCACCTTCTTTTCATACGGACCCTCAATGTTGTCGGCACGATAGCACACCTGACGACGCTTGCCGTTCTTCGGCCATGAAATCATGAGCAGGTAGTATTTGCCGTCATGCTTTATAGCACGGCTGCCTTCAAGCAGACCGGTCTCCGATTCGTCACGACTGAAGATGGTGGTATTGATTCCGCCCTCCTTCACTCCGGAGAGATCAGGCTCAAGCTCGCAAAGCTGTCCGGTTCCATAATATACATACACCCTGCCATCATCGTCAAACAGCAATGACGCATCATGAAAGTGCTGTGTACGGCTCACAAGAGTCCACTTTCCAGCCGGGTCATCAGCCGTATAGACATATGATTTGTATGGCTGGTCATTAGGAGAGAAAAGCACATAGAATTTTCCGTTATGATATCTGATGGATGTAGCCCATTGTCCGCGTCCATACACATTACCGTCAATAAGACGATATTTCGAATTATCGTCCAACGTGTCAAATACATAGCTTATGGTTTCCCAGTCAACAAGATTCTTCGATCTCATGACAGGGCATCCGGGCATCAGATGCATAGTAGTGCTTACCATATAATATGTGTCACCGACTCTGATCACATCCGGATCAGGGACATCCGCCCATATCACCGGATTCAGACGGGCTGAGTCATTCTTCGACCACGCCGGAGTGGTGTTCAGCAACCACGTCATAGCAACAAGAGTGAATATGCACTTGAGAATTTTCATGGAGTTTATTTTATTGGTTCATTTCGGTATGCAAAGTTATTCAGAG
>OFFL01000366.1_pt1 | contig 51315 bp, 39 predicted proteins | sample 1521391 | NCBI WGS metagenome assembly OFFL01 (sample SAMEA3504082, study PRJEB24116) | mouse gut metagenome | biome: mouse gut; feature: mouse-associated habitat; material: faeces | place: Denmark | collected 2011
GGCCACACTATACTCTTGATACTCTCTCCCGCCCACCGGAAAAATCCGCTGACCCGAAAGAGGCTGTGTGGTCATGTGTTATAGTAGGGATTGGCTATGTTTATGTGGCAACAGGTTGAGCTGATTGAGCTGATGAGTTGATATGGATTGGGAGTAAAAATATCGGTGGATGGTTTGCCAATTGGATAAAAATGCGTAAATTTGCAGGCCATTACTATAAACCGCCTTACCAGCGAAGATTTTAAAGATTCTGAAAAATCAAAACAACCGACAAATAAAATGAAAAAAGATCTTCATCCTTCAAATTATCGTGAAGTAGTTTTCAAGGATATGTCGAACGAGGAAATTTTCATCACCCGCTCGACTGTTGCCGCTAAGGAAACCATCGAAATCGACGGAGTGACTTATCCTTTGGTGAAGCTTGAAATCACCAGCTCTTCTCACCCCTTCTTTACCGGCAAGCAGAAGCTCGTGGATACAGCAGGTCGCGTAGACAAGTTCCTCAGCCGTTACGGTAATCGTAAAAAGAACTAATTCCCATCTATTGGAAATAAAAGGCTTGGCGCCGTGGTATCTTTATCTGAAACCACGGCGCCAAGCCTTTTATTCATTTGGGGAAGTAGTCGGGGATAATTATCGGCAATTAGTCTCCATTAGTTGTTATAATCCTCAAAATGGGATGTTAGCTGTGGGGGAAACGAAATATATGTCGGGGAAAGCAATGGGGTGTGTAATAGTGGTTCGGATGGAAGGAGCTGATGGGATTCGGCTTCGGTTATTGACCTCAGTCAACCCCATTCAGTTTTACCCGTAATCTCCTGCTGAACTATTCTTGGCAGAGCCAAGCGACTAAAGGTCATGTTGGTAGTTTGTTCTCGCCAGGATGGCGAGAGCAAAGGCGGTGTGACGAATTTTTGAATTTTCGCTACACCGCCTTGGGTTGTGTTGTGGCTGGATGGAAATCTGAGGGATTGTCTCAAAATTTACTCAAAACACCTTGAAAAATTTTTTGGAAAAATTTTGGACAATCTATAAGGGTGGTTATTCCTTTATGTCGCCGTATTTCCATTCATAATCGATGTTTTCGTCTTCATCATCGTCAAAGAATTCGTCATCGTATGTTTCCGTCGGTTCGTCATCGTCGGTGGATGGGATGTTTTCGAATATGAATTCATCCTCTTCCCTAAGCCGGTGGTGGCCATCGAGTGGACGGTGGGTTATGGGGATAGCCTCAATGCGGTTGGAATCGTCGGTTATAGCTTTCCAAAGGGCATCCTTTAGTTCTGTCAGGCCTTCGCCTGTGACTGAGGATATGAAGACTGTAGGGAGGTCGGCCGGAAGGGTGGGACGGATTTCGGCTTTCAGTTCTTCGTCGAGCATATCGCTTTTAGATATGGCCAAAACGCGTTGCTTATCCATGAGCTGCGGGTTGAAGCGGCGTAGTTCGTCAAGCAGGATTTCATATTGCCGGGTTATGTCGTCGGCATCGGCAGGCACCATGAAGAGCAGAACTGCATTGCGTTCGATGTGCCGGAGGAACCGCAGGCCGAGGCCGCGTCCCTCGCTGGCACCTTCGATGATGCCTGGAATATCGGCCATGACGAATGTGCGGTTGCCACGGTATTCTACGATGCCGAGCTGAGGTCCCATGGTTGTGAACGGGTAGTCGGCTATTTTGGGGCGTGCTGCCGAAAGTGACGAAAGCAGGGTGGATTTACCTGCATTGGGAAATCCTACGAGTCCGACATCGGCCAGTAGTTTCAATTCCAGGATTACGGCTTTCTCTATGGCGGGTTCTCCGGGCTGGGCATAGCGTGGGGTACGGTTTGTTGCAGATTTGAAATGCCAGTTGCCCAGGCCGCCTCTGCCTCCACGAAGGAGCTTCACTTCCTGCCCGTCGTCGGTTACCTCGCAAAGGTATTCGCCGGTATCGGCATCGAACACGACTGTGCCGCATGGCACTTCGATGGTCTTGTCTTCACCGTCTTTGCCGAAGCTCCGGCAGGCAGAGCCGCTTTGCCCGTTTCCGGCAAAGATGTGGCGGCTGTATCTCAGTGGGAGGAGGGTCCACATGTTTTTATTACCACGAAGGATGACGTGCCCTCCACGCCCTCCGTCACCTCCGTCGGGACCTCCCTTGGGTACATATTTTGCACGGTGGAAATGGAGAGAGCCTGCACCGCCTTTGCCCGAGCGGCAAAGGATTTTAACATAGTCTATGAAGTTTGAATCAGCCATGGTTTCTTGGTTGTTTTGCTGTTGGGCGTTGTTTATAACGGGAATCAGCGCTTGTTTCAGATAATAAACGTTGGTCAGCAACGGTTTGTTAGCGAGCGGTGATGTTTCATGATTTCTTCAGCGTGGCTGAAGTCGGCCGGGGAACCGATGTCAATCCAGGTGCCGTTTATCGGGTAATATGTCACTTTCATACCTTCGTTGATCGCTGCCTCGATAAGGTCGGTGGCATCGGTGCGTTCGTCGGGACTCAGTGCACTCAGCACACGGTTGGAGAAGATATATATGCCGGCATTGGCGAAGTAGGAGTAGGTTGGTTTCTCTTCGATTGTTTTGACTCTGGAGCCATCGGTTGAAAGTATCGCATAGGGTACGGAGAGTGAATATGGAATTGCCGCTATTGTTATGTCGGCGTGTTCGTCGACGTGGCGGATATACATTTCCTCAAGGTCGATGGTGGTGAGGAGGTCGGAGTTCATGACCAGTGTGTCGCCGTCGATGTTTCTAGGCACCAGGGCTGCCGCCCCGATTGTGCCGAGCGATTTTTCTTCTTCAATGCATTTCACTGTGATGCCGTGGCACGGGTTGGAGAAGTATTCTTTGATTTGCCCGGCGAGATATTTCACCGTTACCCATACGTCGGAAATTCCGCAACGGGCCAGGTTTTCCACGTTATAGTCGATAATAGGGCGTCCGGCGATTTCCAACAATGGTTTTGGCACCGTGAGGGTCATAGGGCGTAGCCGTTCCCCTTTCCCTCCGGCCATGAGTATTGCCGATAGCGGGAGGATTGTATGGGTGCGTGTGAGGTCGATAAGACGAGAGATGGTGCCGTCGGCATACAGCTCCGGCAGCAGCTTCAGATTTTTACGGCGGGCATGGCGCATAGCTTCGACGCGTCGGCGTGGTGTGGCATCTGCACGGAGATAATGGAATGCCGTATGGGTCACTGCCGAAAGCGGGTCATCCGGGGTGATGCCGTTGAGCAGTCCCCGGCGTATGTCGCCATCGGTCAGGGTTCCGAGCATTTTGTCGTTATCGTCGGTCACAACCAATGTCATGACCCCGCCCGATAGTTCGTTCAGCTGGCGGAGTGCCTGGATAACGGTGCTGTGGCTGTTGATTATGTGTCGGTTCATTGCTTGCCGGTTTGGTTTTGTTTCATCAAAGTCTCGGCTATTACCCAGTCGAGATGGGTGTCGATGTCGACCGAGCGGATTGTCGGCATTTCGTAGGGTATGCGTGCCGGAAATGCGCCTAGGGGCATTTGGCGAATCGAGGCAGGGTTTATTACATACACTGCGCCATTGAATTCCCATGCCTTCGGGGCATCCTGACGACGGGATAGAAGTCCGTCACCCTTTGATATTTGTAACATCCCGTTGGAAGGATTGGTTTCAAAGCAGTTGTAATAGGGATTTGCCGCCGCTTCCTTTACGCTTACGACCATATCGGGATGTGTGGCTTCATAAAGGTCCAGACACCCTTCTACATCATCGGCAGTGCGTAACGGGGATGTCGGCTGTAGAAGCAGGATGCAGTTATAACCTATGTGGTTCGTATCGGCATAATCCATGGCATCCAGTATAACTTCGCGTGAACCGGCGGTGTCGGTAGCAAGCGATTCGGGGCGTCGGTATGGGACAGGCAGCCCGCATGCTTCAGCCATGGTTGCAATCTCGTCGTCGTCGGTCGACAGTATGATGTTGCATTCCGTGAGGTTATGTTTGTTGCAGACAGCTTTGGCAACATCGATGGAGTAGGCGATGAGCGGTTTTCCGCAAAGCAGCTTTATGTTTTTGCGCGGGATACCTTTGCTGCCGCCGCGTGCCGGGATTATAATCAACGGTGTCATTCGCATTCTGTATAGGGGGGTGTATGGATGCCGGCCGCGTGCTGGCTATCCATCGGATAAGGGTCGATAAACCGCTTAGTCCGCAAAGTTTCAATGGGGGTTGATAGAATCGCATCCACGATGAGCCGCAGGGTGTCAGATTTGAAATAGGGGTTTCCGGCCTCGCGGGCAATCTTTCGGCCATCGGGTGACAAGGCGGTCGCTATAGCTGTGGCTATTGATTCAGTATCCGCATCGCAATGGATTACCGATTCGGATGCGATGCGCCCTTGCTGGCGGATGCCGATGTCTACCGTAGGGATATGCATCGACGGTACTTCAACAATGCCGCTTGACGAATTGCCGACAACGGCACTGACATAGTGCAGTGCCGACAGATAGCGTTTGCGTCCGAGCGACGGTACAACGACGGCACGCCCCGGGTTGCAGGCTGTGTAGCGTTCGATGAGGTCGATAATCACTTTTCCATCGGGGTCGTTGTTAGGGTAGGTGAAAATGATGTGCGACTGGGGGAAGCGGTCGAAGGCGGCAAGCATGTCGCGGCATCTTTTCTCAACCGGCGCGGCATCGAGAGTGGCGGGATGGAGGGTTACAAGCAATGTGCCCGGTGTTATGTCCAGCCCGATTGAGCGTTCAAGTTCCTCTTTTGGCATTATCGGTTCGCGTGTCAGATTATTGACCCCGATAGCTCCTGTGTTTATTACGCGGCTGCTATCCTCGCCCATTGCGATTACGCGGTTGCGGTAAGGTTCGGTAGCAGTGAGATGGAGTGACGAGAGTTTTGTTATGGCGTGGCGGATGCAATCATCGAATGCGCCTTCCGAAATCTCCCCTCCTGCGATATGCACAATGGGGATACGCATAATAGTGGCAGCCGTTGCTACCGCAAGCATTTCGTAGCGGTCGCCGAGAATCAACAGCATGTCGGGGAGGATGGATTCGAAAGCATCGGCCATGCCATGCATACATTGTGCTGCAGCACGCGCCGTATCGGCCGGAGAATCGCTTGCCGAAGCCATCTCTACACGTGCGGCGATATCGAATCCGTCAGCCACGATTTCGTCCACGGTCATGCCGTAGGACGGATTAAGATGCATATTGGTGGCGATAATGCTGACTTCTGCTTTCCCGCTACCGCGTAAAGTCCCGGCAATATCCCTCAGAAGCCCCCAGTCAGCCCGGGTACTAGTCACAATCGCAATCTTTCTTTTCGTCGGCTTTTCCATCTACTCTAATTGTCAATGAGCCATGTTATGACCATTTTAATACAAAGTTACGCAAAAATCCGCTTTAAAGCGGATTTTTGCGTTTGGAAAATATAGCAAAGCGAATCAGGGGAAATGTACTGTAACTTATCGTTGTTTTTGATAAGGGTTATTACGGCACCATCTCCGGCTAAGGGTCGAATTCATACCTTTGGCCGGAGATGGTGTGAGTTTTATCAATACAGTTAAACCGTTATTGCGTCATCGTTATTTGCGGCGGCGGACGGAGCGGACGGCCGAGGATGAGGATTTTGCGGCTTTGGGTTTATATGCTTTGGCTTTCTTCTCCTTTTTGGCCGGTTTGTCGGCGGTTGCTTTTTTGCGAGAGGAGCGTGAGGCAGAACCTCGGCGTGAACGGGAGGTCTTTTTCTCTGTGGCTTCCTCTTCCGCATTGCCGTCGCGTGCCTGAATAGGGGTGCCTTCTGCGGCTGCCTCGGCTGCTGCTTCGGCAGCTTCGCGGGCTTCACGAGCAGCTATGACTTCTTCACGTGAAGGAACCCATATGTTTTTGTCGAAGGTGTCAAGACGGTTCTGTATGCTATCCTGGGCGCGTTTGCGGTCATCAGGATCGGGGAACATCTGCACCATCGACTTGTTGGTGAGGTTGCGGGTTTTGTAGATATCGCCGTCGTACATCGTGAGGGTGAAGAAATCATCGTAGGTGTACTTTGGCAGATTGTTGTCGTCGTCAATGAAGATGTATTGCTGGGCGAGATAGGGGCGGAGTGCATCGAGCTTTACCCAGAACATGGGGTAGCGCACGGCGTCGGCACCGAAATCATCAGAACGGTGCAACACCGGGCATATGGCTTCGACACGGCGTTTGGTCTTGTTGGAGCGGGCGTCAAATTCCCAACGTTCGAGAATGTAGTAGGATAGGACTTCGTTGGCCGGTACGTCGCTTTCCTCGATGGTGAATTTAGGGTTCTTTTCAGTCGATCCTTTCGCATCGGTGTAAAGCACGTGGAAGCGGTCGAGCATGTCGCGCACTTTAAGCTTGTATTTGTCGGTAAAGATTTCCTTGCCGTCGAGATATTCGTAGGCTGCAATCTGATTATCGGCCAAAAGGCGCATGATTATACGGAACAGGTTTTCCTGACCGTCGATTACTTCTTCCGGGTAATATAAAGCCGCGTTCTTTGGGTTGTCGAGTTCGAGTGCGCGGTAAATTACGCGCATCCACAAACGGTCGGCATCGCTCTGCTCGTTCTGACGGTAGAACTGTTGCATACGGTCGGTTACTCCGGGCGTTGCGGCGGCATCACGTTCGCGGCCGCCTGCGCGTCGGCGCACGATTGATGATGAGCTGGAAGATGAATCCTGGGCGGCAAGTCCGAGTGCTGTTGACGACAGGGTAATCGCCGTCACTATATATTTTATAAGTGAGTTCATGTGCATCAGTTTACTATTACTTCAATCGGGGCGAGGTCGCGGGTTATGCCGTCGGGACCGACTGCCTTCACACGTGATATGTAGAATCGTTTGCCACGGCTTAGGCGGCGGAACGAGTCTTTCTGTCGCTGGGAGAATTGTGCCCCGTTGGATACTTCAGGAATGGCGTTACCCATGGAGTCGAAGAATACGGTTTCGAAGCTTAGGACGTTGAAACTGATGTTTAGCAGGTCATCGTCGATGGCAGCTTCAATGCCTGGGGCGGAGAGAAGGAGGGTTTTCGACAGGCCGCGGCCACCCCCCTTGTAGTGTGATGTGTTCCCGTCCTTATCCTTGAAAGCGATGAAGGGTGTAGGGTCGGGCAGCTTTCGCACGCGGAATTTCGTTTCGGTCATCTTCATGGGGCGTCCGTCCATTTCGGCTGTCACGCTTACCGTGGCATCATCGCCTACTTTTGAAGGATGGGCCACCCAGTGGTCGCCGTTACGTTTGAGGGTGCCGTTGGTCATTGATGCCGATACGGCATTGTTGGGAACTCCTGGTACGGAGATAGAAACCGGGTTGTCGATACCGGCATAAAGAACGTTCATCATCGTGGCCGATACCGTGGCGGTAGGCTCGATTACGGTGTAGGACGATTCGAAGGGGTGGCGGGTTACAGAGCCGTCGCCGTGAGGCACCTCAAGGTAACCTTTGTAGTCGAATGTGCCTGTGGCACCGGGGTTGAGTTCATACAGGCCTCGGTCGTTGGGGAGTTTGTTCCCGTTTACATAAACTTCGGGGCGTGCCGTAGTGTCGACTGCGGCGAGGACTATGTTGGCGGAATATTTGCCGCCGCGCATAACGAAGCGGCTTTGCGGTATGACGAAGGCGTTTAGTTCGTTAACACGGACGTCGCCGGCATCCACATTTGCCAATAGGGTTTGCAAGGCTTCCCCTTCGGCATACTTCACATCGTTCTGCAGTTTGGTCAGGAGGGTGACTGCTGCAACTACTGGCTGATTGTCGAATTTGGATTCCTCCCACGATTGTTTGCCGAGTGAGCCTTTTCGGAGCACGTTTTCTGTTGAAAGCGCTTTCTCAATAGATGTGCGTTTCACTGAGTCGGTCATCAGGGAGGATATGTAGGTGCGGTAGCTGTCGATTGCGGTTCTCAAGCGTGCCCCACGCGGATTTGTGCCTGAAAGCATCACGTAGGATGCCGCTTCCAGGTTATCGCGGTTCAGGATGTTTTCGGGGTCGGCGTCGGAACCGTCAGCTTCTTTTACGATTAGTTGCTTTAGGGTGTCGATATGGAGGTAGACCCCGTCGGTGATTCGGCGCACTTCGGCGGCTTTGTCATACCATCGTTGTCCTTTGTCGGGGTTTTGGGCGGCGAATGCCTGAAGGGTGTTGAGTATGGCGGCATTGCGTTCCTCTACGTTGTTGTTGGTGCGCTTCAGCCCTTCTTCAACCTGGGTGAAGCCGTTGAGCACATCGCTCGACACGTTCAGAGCAAGCATGGCGGTGAGGACGATATACATTAGGTTTATCATCTTCTGACGCGGTGAAAGCCTTGTGTTGTTGCCCATTGTGAGAAGTTGAGAAGCTTAGAAGTTTAGAAGTTAAGAAATTGAGAAGTTAAGAGGGATGAGGGGCTTAATTTTCAGAACTTTTGCGGGGTAATTAGGATTTATGCCTATGGAGGTGTATAATCCTGTGTCGCATAGTGGCTTAACTTCCGGTTTGATGAATTAATCTTTTGAAGGTGTGGGAGGAACAGGTATGTCGCCAGGGTTGACCATCGGGCGGTACATGTTGATGGTCATGGCGGTAATCATCTTTTCGTAAACGGAGTTGAGCTGTTGCATGTAACGGGCCATCTTCTCGGTTTCCTCGCAGTAGCGGGCGCTTTGTGCCGAGGATTTCTCATACATGTCGCGTATATCCTTTATGCCACGGTTTACACGGTCGATGGAATCGAGCTGGGACGAGACGCTTTTCAGCTGGATTTCATAGATGGTGTTGAGGCCGTTGATGTTGCGGTTCAGATCCTGCATCTGCTCTACGTAGCCTTTTGAGCTGCGGGTGATGTTCTCGGAATTCTCGGTTATGGCCTTGTAGGATTCGAGAAGCACATCGCTGACGGTGTTGAGCGAACGTGTGGTGTCCTGCAGATGGCGCAACTCGTTGGTCATTTCCGTTATTTGCGAGAGGTAGAGCTGTGTGGCATCCGTGACGCGTGCCATCACTTCGGCAGGGGAGGCCCCTTCGGATAGCACCGGGGCTGAGAGATTGCCGGTATATGCCCCGGCAGCGGCATTTGCTGCGCCACCGTTGATTACGACGCCTGTGCCTGATTTAAAATCGGGGCGGTCGTCGGGATTGTTGCTGTCAAACACGGGAAACACGTTTTCCCATTTATATTCGCGTGGCGGGCGGTCGAAAGCGGTGAGCATGAACATGAACACCTCGGTTCCCATGCCTAACGACAACAGGAAGTTGCCACCCGGTAGATGCAGGATTTTGAATAGCGCACCCCAGATTACGATGGCTGCGCCGATAGAGTAGGCAAAGTTGAAGAACCGTTGTCCTTTCTCGCTTGAAATGAAGGCGCTGAGACCGCGCTTATATGTTTTGATTTTTCCCATTTTGCAAGTTTTGCTTTTCAAAGAGGGTGTAAACCGCCGGTGGGTTATTTGTTCTTGTTTTTAAGCTGTTGGCCACGTGCGAACCCGATTTGAGAGCGTACACATCTGAAGCCGATGTAGGAGCGCTGCTCGTTTTGGAATTCCCACATGCGTATATCGCTGCGTATGTTGTGTGCCACATCTTTCCATGACCCGCCTCTTACGATTTTCCGCTTCATTTTGTAAGGGTCTTCCTTGGCCGCATCGTAGCGGTATTCGGGGTTGAGGTCGTTGGTGAGTTTCGATACCCCCTCGGTATAGGCTGTTGATGTCCATTCGCTTACGTTACCGGCCATGTCGTAAAGCCCGAAATCGTTAGGGGAATATGTGCCTACCCGCGAGGTAATCAGGTGGCCGTCTTTTACGTAGTTGCCGTCGTTGGGCTTGAAGTTGGCATAGAAGCACCCTTTATCCTCACTGATGGGGAGGTCGCCTTCCCAGGGGAACATGTTGTCGTTTTCCCCGGCACGGGCTGCGAATTCCCATTCGGCTTCTGTGGGCAGGCGGTAGGGTTCGATATAGACACCTTCCTTGCCAAGCGCGCGCTTCAGGAAATCGGTCCGCCAGTTGCAGAAAGCGTTGGCCTGTTCCCAGCTGACGCCGACAACGGGGTATTCGCTGTAGCCTCCGTGGCTGAAGTACATTCGCACGTAGGGTTCGTTGTAGGCGTTTTCAAAGTCGTTGACCCACACGGTTGTGTCGGGATAAACGTTCACTATGTAGGTGTTAAGGAAATCATATTCGCCGGTGAGGCCGCGAGTTATGGTTTCACGTATGATTTCCCCCTCGTCGTTCAGATATGCCGTGTCTTTCGAAATTACGGGTATATCTGTCGGGACGGGACGGTCGGTGTTATATTCGCGTTTGCGCGGGTCGAGGCGGTTACGGCGTTTCACGGCCTCGGTCTGGTTGTAGACCTCGTAGCGGTAGTTGAGCTGTTCGGGGTCAAGTTCGCGTGCCCCTGTTATGGGGTTGGTGCGGTAGAGGCTTTCAATGGCGCGTGCCTCGTCTTCCCCGGGGTTTCGCCAGGGTATAGGCTTGTTCCAGTTGAGATGTGGCGTTATGGGGTTGCCCTCTTTGTCTTCCTCGATTTTGTATTCCTCATTGCCTCCGAAAGCAGGGTCGGCAAGGCGTTCGCGGATAATGGAGTCGCGAACCCAGAATACAAACTGCTTGTATTTCGAGTTGGTTATTTCGGTTTCATCCATCCAAAAGGCATCAACCGACATCCCTTTGGGGTCGGCTGCAAGGTTCCAGGCGCTGTCGGCTTTCTGCGGCCCCATCTGCATGGAGCCACGGCTTACGAGCACCATGCCGTAGGGTGTAGGTTCGGCCCATGATGTGCCACCGACCCCGGTGACCTCACCGCCCGAGGCGCTTCGGTGCCCGGCGGCGCATGATGCAGCCAGCAGGCCGGCCGTTACCGGCAGCAGATATAGCGAAAGGTGTTTCTTCATATGATGAATTCCTTTGGTTGGTTCTTGTTATGGTTGGTTCCGGTGACGTCCATATATAAGGCGCGTCACATGATACGTATGCTTTTATGCTTGTGTCGGTTTTTGTCGGAGAGGTCGAGTTTCAGGCTGTAACCGGCAAAGATTTCGTGGCTGCCCGACGAGGCTTTGGCTATTGCCGATGTAGGATAGTCGTAGCTGTAGCCTATATAGAAACCTTTGAATTCGGCGGATAAAGCCGCGTAAACTGCATCGTTCCACCGATAGCCCACACCTGCCGACAGGAATTTGTTGTAGCGGCAACGGACTGTGGCCTCACCTGTTGTGAATGTGAAATCAGATTTCACAAGCATTGACGGTATCACTTCAAATAACGTGTTTTTAATGGGAATATTGCTTCCTGCCATGAAATAGAGGGTGCGTCCCATTTGAAATTCGTAATTCTTTTCATTGCCGTTTTCGCCGGTTTCTGCGTTCATTTTCATCGAGGGGGAATTGAGGTGAGTGGCTGAGATTCCGGCCCAGAACCAGCGGTGGGTATAGAGGATGCCGAGGCCTACGTCGAATGCGTTGCCGCGTATGTCCTGCTGTGGGATTGCGTCGTCGGTTGACTGGTGGTAGTCGTCATCGTCGGGGATGTAGACTTCGGTTCCTTTGAATGACTGGTCGATGAACCCTATTTGTGCGCCTATTGAGAGCACCCCTTTGAAAAGTTTCTGCTTGTAGGCTATTTGTGCGCCCAGGGTCATGTTTTTGAACAGGCCCAGGCTTTCCTGCTGCATCACAAGGCCGACGCCGAAGCGTTTGTTGATGAACTTGAACGGCATGTCGGCGGCCACAAGGAATGTGCTGGGGGCGTTTTTGATTCCTACCCATTGCATTCGTGCCCCGGCACGGATTTTAAGCAAGTCGGTGGTGCCGATGGCTCCCGCGTTATAATAGTTCGGGACTTCGAAGTACTGGGAGAATTGCGCGTCGGCCTGAGCTGCCGCTTTTTGCGGGCATAATGCCAAGATGGCGGCAATCATTATGCCTGCCTGTAGCAGACGGTTGTGAATTGACGATGTAGTTGAGTTGAACACTTGCCGTTGGTGGAGGATAGGGGTATGGTTTATTCGAAGTAGAATGACAGGACGACCATTTGTGTTGTGGCTTTTTTTACCGAATTGGATACGCCGAGCCTCAGCGGGTCATCTACAAGGTCGGGTCGGTCGTGTTTAAGCACGTCGGTCAGGCCGAAACAGAATTTCAGTTCGGGAATCAGTTTGAAATAAGGCAGGTAGATGTCGCACCCTAAACCTACGGAGACCATGAAGTCGGAGGATTTCATGCGGAGGTAGTCTGACCTCTTTTTCAGTACGTCGAACGCGGGCATGATTCCTCCCACCATGTAGGGGCGGATGTTGCGCATGCGTTGTGACGAGAATTTGAGGTCGACCGGCAGCACGAGGTAGGCTGATTTGATGTCCTGTTTTGCCTCGTCGCCGTTTGTTGTATCCTTGAACCGCACGATGCGGTTGCCGAAATACATGCCAGGGGTTACGCGCACACTGAAGTAGTCGTTGAGGCGCAGGTTGAACAACCCCGTGACGCAGAATCCCGGTGAGAGGTCGGGCTGCTCCATGAACCATGTCTGCCCCTCGTCGGTTACGAACCCGTTGTGATGAAACGAGAGGTCGAAGGCATTCAGCCCCACCGAAAAGCCTAAATGCCACCGCCGCATGTCGGAGTAGGGGCGGTTGAGCACCTTGTCGTTGAGGCGGTCGGCTTGCGCATGGGGCATGCTTCCGAGCATAAAGCACAGGAACAACACCCCTTTCAAGGCGCACCACGTGGTGATATGCGATTTCTTTCGGCCTGTCATTAACCTTTTAACGCGTTTTGTTGCGGATTATTGCTGTAAAAGTCGGCATAATGGAATGTAACCCGCCACAGGCGGCCTGTGGCGGGTTGATGTAGTGTCGGCTTTTCAGCAGGTATTGCCTTCCGGGGATTAGGGCTTATTTTATTATTATTTTTCGGGCGGTTCCGCAAGCCTTTATCATGTAAACGCCTGAGGTGAACTTATCGGTGGAAATCCGTGCGGTTGTCTCGTCAAAGAAGTTCCTATAAACCGAGTGCCCTTGCATGTTGAATATCTCCACATCGAGAATCGGCGATTCGGCTGTGATACGGATTTCCCCGTTTTCGACGGTTATCTCTACTTTCCGGTTGTCGTTGACAGTTACCGGTTCCACCCCTGCCTGAAGCCTGTTCCCATCGATTGAAAGGATTTCGTTGCCGTTGCCATCAACTACTGAATATAGCAACGTGACATAGCCTTGGCCAAACCCAAAACCAGCTACCATAGGGGGATAACCCAGGAGGTCATATGGGGTTTCTGATAAGGGTATACCATCTGCATCGGTAATTATATATCCGATTCCCTCGGCCATGCAATATGTGTGTTCATTTATGTTGAAACAGTACCCCCTTATCAGGCCAATTGTTGCAGGGATGTTTATTGTTAAGTCATATTGGGTTGTGTATCCGAAATTACATGATTGCTTGTTATTGAAATCGTATAGGGCGTACTCTGTTTCTTCGAGATTTGGGTTTGGGATAGACCAATAAAAGGCATGGTGAAAGATTGGATCGACACCATAATTCTTGTTTGGTCTGAAATAGACGGTACGTTCAGAGATGTTTTCCCGAAAATAGCCATAGGGTTCATTCATGTCGGGAGTCGTCGCTTCGTCGGTATAAGCGTTTACCACAAAGTATGTCTGTCCGTTAATTTCCCTGGTTTCATCTACTTTGAGGGTCCGTATGCGATTCGGTTGTGTTTCCTCAAAAGGATTGTCCGGCCAGTAGAGCTGGTACCTCCACTCTTTGCCCATTTCAAACATGGGCAGGTATTCGGTCGTGGATGGCTCACCCGCAGGTTCATCTGAGACGTTTTGTGACGAATTAGCCATTGCAGTTGGATGCAAGATTGTCATCAGCACGCTTATGAGTAATAATATGCTTACTCTGTTTATGGTTTCGTATATTTCATGGTGATGATGTTAGAAACTTGATTAAACGAATTGAGTTTGATGAATTGCTAAATTCTGTTTATTATTACAAATATATAGATATATAAGCGCGTATGTCAAGTGTGGTATGGTTAAATATTCTTAAACGGAAGCGTCCTTGCATTTTTCGCTTGTTTTAAATGCATGAAGTTTTACATCCGCATTATGGAATTATGGTGCGGGTTGACTTGACTGATTGACTAACGTTTTAAGAGATAGTGAAGTATGAGACAGGATTTGAGGGATAAGGAAGGGCTTACTGGCCGTATAGGGCTGGAAAAGGCGTGTGAGGGTGTTGACCGTGTGTCGGCGGCAAAGCGGCTGGGGCGGATGGTGGCATTGGCGATGGTGCTGTTTGCTTCGCTGGTGGTTGCCGTCGGGCTGACGTCGTGTGTGGACGACGATAATGACGGGCCGGAAACCGACTGGTATTTCAGCGGAGTGTGGCAAAACAACGAGTACCTGGACGAGGATATGGTGTTCTATAGTGACGGCACGGGCTATTGGGAGTCGGTAAGCACAGGGGCTTATCTGGATTTCGATTATTATTGTTATGGGAACTGGATCTATTTCACGTTTTATCCGGTGGAGTCAGCACCTTATACGCTCGACTGTTATATCGACTTGATTAATGACGGGAACATGAGCATCACATGGCCTGCCGGGTCGTTTTATGGGGCGACTACCATATATTATACGCGTATAGATTAAGGGAATGTCTGAAACCCGTTTGGGGAAATTTTTAGACAATCTCTGTGCACTGGTCATTCTATGGCCGGTTGCCGGTTATGCATTCCCGGAATGTTCCGGCTGGCGCAGGGGCTGTGTGGGGTACGCGGGATGTTTGCGGGGGTTAGGGATTTGTTGTAATTTTGCAGGGAATTACAACACCGAGTGCTTGCTACCTCGTTAAAAACAAGAATTATGAAAAGAAACAAAATGCATGTTCCGGGGACGGGAGTCCCCGATTCCCAGTATTCCGATTCGAAATTTTCCGAAACAACCTCCAATCCACCTGTTGCCGGTTCTTCGACAGCGCCACAAGCTTCCCTGCCTGACGACGGGGGGCATACCAAGGGCGCCGGAGGCTTGACTGTGCCGTTCATGTTGCTGTCGGTGATGTTTGTGGTGTGTCTTATCGTTTCCAACCTCATTGAGATTAAGACCGTTGATTTGGGATGGTTCACCGTCACTGCCGGTTTGGTGGTGTTTCCTGTGTCGTATATTATCAATGACTGCGTGGTGGAGGTCTACGGATTCCGTAAGGCAAGGTTGATGATATGGGTGGGGTTCGGTATGAGCCTGCTCACGGCGTTGTTCCTGAATCTTGCCATTTTGCTGCCCGGTGGTGCCGAATGGCAGGGGCAGAAGGCTATGGAGGCTGTTTATGGCGCGGTGCCACGCATCATGGTGGCTAGTTTTGCGGCTTTCCTTTGCGGGTCGATGGTCAACGCCTATGTTATGAGCCGGATGAAGGCCGCTGCGGGGAAGGGCATGAACAGCAGTCGCAGTTTTTCGTTGCGCGCGATTGTGTCGACTTTATGGGGGGAAAGCGTTGATTCGCTTGTGTTTTTCCCGATTGCATTCGGCGGGGTGCTCCCATGGGATGTGGTGTTTTCGCTGATACTTACGCAGGCTTTGCTGAAAACCGCTTATGAGATTCTGATTCTCCCGGTAACACTTGCCGTTGTCGGCAAACTGAAATCGTTCGAGCATCTGGATACGGTCGATTCGAGCGTGGATTACCGTTGGTGGCGGGTTGCCGATATATGATGCGGATTAGGAAACATGGCGCATCGCCGGGCAGAGGGGTTATCCCCCCTAAGGCGTTTATTTCAAAAAAATTAGCGAAAAGTAGTGTGAAATAGCGCTTGAATGAAAAAAAAGTGCGATATTTGCACTTGCAAAATTTGCCCCTGCGGGCGAACGGGTCGCTACGCTGTTAGCGGTCAACGCTTTAACAGGTAAATCAATCAAAAATATAACTTAAAGCATACTTAACAACTATGACTAAAGCAGAAATCGTAAACGAGATTTCAAAGACCACCGGCATTGAAAGAGCCGCAGTTTTGGAAACCATCGAGAAGTTTATGGAGGTAGTTAAGGATTCGCTGTCGCATGGCGAACCTGTTTATCTCCGCGGCTTCGGCAGCTTCATCATCAAGACCCGCTCGCAAAAGACTGCCCGCAATATATCAAAGAACACCACCATCATCATCCCCGAGCACAAAATCCCGGCATTCAAGCCCGCCAAGGTGTTTATGGAAGATGTCAAATAAAATAGAGATATATAAATAACCACACCCCTTAAATATTTACGAATATGCCAAGCGGAAAGAAAAGAAAAGGCCACAAGATGGCTACACACAAACGTAAAAAACGTCTGCGCAAGAATCGCCACAAGAAGAAATAAGGTTTGACCCCGGCGGCGGGCTTGACCACCTTAGGGCAGCGCCCGGCCATCGTGCCGGTTTTGCGGCCGAGGAAAGAAAGCCTCCGGCAGTCAGATTCGGACTTGAAACAAACTTTTATGTGGCCGGTGCCGTAAGCGGCGATTGCGGGCCCCATGGAAGTTTGTTTCCGTTTTAACCCATGTGCCGAACCGGCACGCCATTTTTTGATTCGGTGTCTGACACCACAATCAGGTCGCCATATGCCCGTTGCGGCACACCCTTGTATCCTCCCTCTTCCGAAATAAAACAAAAAATCACAAATCCATTTAATGAAAAGCGAACTCATCGTCGATGTGCAACCCAAGGAGGTGTCGATAGCCCTTCTTGAAGAAGGCCGGCTCGTATCCCTGCAAAAGGAGAGCCGCAACCTTGCCTATGCCGTCGGTGACATTTATGTCGCTAAGGTCAAAAAGCTTATGCCCGGCCTTAACGCAGCCTTCGTCAACGTGGGCTATGAGAAAGACGCGTTTCTTCATTACCTGGATCTTGGCCCGCACTTCGCATCCTATTCCGCATTTCTGAAACAGGTGCTCGACCCGTCGAAAAACGGAGGCCGCATGCCCGATATTTCGAAAATGAAGCTGCTGCCCGACATCGACAAGCATGGCACGGTAACAGAGCAGCTGACCTCGGGAGAGGAGCTTATGGTGCAAATCGTCAAGGAGCCGATTTCATCGAAAGGCCCGAGGCTTACAACCGAAATCGCATTTACCGGTCGTTACATGGTGCTTATACCTTTCAACGACAAGATTTCGATTTCGCAGAAAATCAAGACTACCGGCGAGAAGCTCCGTCTGCGTCATCTGATGGAGAGCATCAAGCCGAAAAATTTCGGGGTAATCATCCGCACCTCGGCCGAAGGGAAATCGGTGGCCGAGCTTAATCATGAGTTGCAGACCCTGCTTAAATGCTGGGAAGATGCCGTGGCGAAGGTGCGCACGGCCCCGGTCCCCTCTTTGATATTCGAAGAAGAGAGCCGCATTGTGGGGGTGTTGCGCGATGTGTTTTCGACCGACTTCGAAAACATCCATGTGAATGATGTGGAGGTGATGACCCAGATTAAGAAATATGTGAGCCTCATCGCCCCGGAAAAGAGCGAAATCGTAAAGCTGTATGCCAAGGATGAGCCTATTTTCGACCATTTCAGCATCACACGCCAGATAAAGTCGTCGTTCGGCAAGACGGTATCCTTCAAATCGGGTGCATATATAATCATCGAGCACACCGAGGCGTTGCACGTAATCGACGTCAACTCCGGCAACCGAGCCAAGGCCGGTACGGATCAGGAGAGCAATGCCCTCGACGTCAACATCCGTGCTGCCGACGAGATTGCACGTCAGCTGCGTCTGCGCGACATGGGCGGCATCATCGTTGTCGATTTCATTGATATGAACAAGCCCGAGCACCGGCAGGCGCTTTTCGACCACATGAGGCAGGTGATGGCTAATGACCGTGCCCGTCATAATATACTGCCTTTAAGCAAATTCGGCCTGATGCAGATAACGCGTCAGCGTGTGCGTCCGGCTCTCGACATAGTAACTACCGAGGCGTGTCCGTCGTGCTACGGCAAAGGGGAAGTGCAGCCGTCGCTGCTTTTTACGGACACCTTGAAGGAAAAACTTACTTATCTGCTTAAGGAACTTAAGGTTAATGATTTCATTGTGTATGTGCATCCGTTTGTGGATGCCTACCTTAAAAAAGGCTTGATATCGCTCTATCGCCGCTGGCGTATGGAACTTGGCGGCAAATTCAAGATTATGCCCGACGAATCGCTTGCCTACCTTCAATATAAGGTTTTGGACAAGAAACGTAACGAAATCGACCTGAAAGAGGAAAAAGATCTCGATAAATCGTCGACAACAAAAACAAAGACAAAGGCCAAGAACAGGACAACGTAGAAGCCCTGCAAATGTCTCCGACACAAAAAAACGGCCGCACCCCATACCGGGTGCGGCTGTTTTTTTTGTGTGTGAGGCGGAGCGGTGTGGCCGGGTGTGCAGGGCGGCGGAGGGTGGGGCCGTTGCCTCGTGGGTTTTGGTGTGTGCGGCATATCGGTAAGAAACCTTTGTTGTTTAACCGATTTTAACAGTTGCTGGCTAAGTGGTGGCGCGATGTTCGGGTAGTTATATTTAGAAGTTCAAAATCCCGGTGCGGAGTTGCGTGGCCGGGAGTTGGATTTGACAATTTTGCAATGATTAAGAATCAGAAAACCTCATATGTCAGACGTGTTGTCGAGATTTTCGCCAAAGGGCGCTATTCCCGTCCCACCGAGGTGTGTGTGGCCCGTTGGCTTACCGACGGGGATGATTCGGACGCGAAAGGGGAAGCCCTTAGGGAACTTTGGGATGAGTCGCTTGCCGACCCTGTTGACAAAGCTGCCACAGATGCGGCCTATGCCGGATGGTTGACGCGTATGGCCGTATCGCATAGCCGTGAAGCGGGATGCCGCCGTGCGCCTTCGCGCTATCTCAGGATGTGGCAAGGCGTTGCCGCATGCCTGTTGGTCGCGGTGGGTGTGCTTGGGGCAATGCTCATGTCGCGTCAGCCTGACCGGGCGCCTATGCTCCAGGTATATTGCGCAGCGGGTGAGACCCGTGAGCTTGTACTCCCGGACGGTACGGCGGTTGTGCTTAACGGGGCGACATCGATTGTGTATCCCGAACGTTTCGACGGCGGATGCCGCGAAGTGCTTCTTATCGGGGAGGCTGCTTTCAAGGTGGCAAAAGATGCCGACCACCCGTTTGTGGTCAAAAGCGAGGATATGAATGTCACGGCTCTTGGCACGGAGTTCAACCTGAAAGCATATCCGTCGCATGAAGAGGTGAGGTCGACCCTTTTGGAGGGGAAGGTCAAAGTGTGCTACGGGGGCGACAAGGGGGAGTTCATCCTCCAGCCGTCGGAACAGCTGACCTACAACCGACTTACGGGAACGGCATCAGTGACCCATCCCGTAATCAGGGATGTGACGGCCTGGCAGCGAGGTGAAATCGTGTTCTGCAACGCACCGCTTCCCGATATCATCCAGGAGCTTGAAACACGTTTCGGCTACGAGTTCGTATATAACGCTTCCCGGCTGCCTGCCGACCGCTATACGTTCCGGTTCCGCCGGGGTATGACGCTTGAGGAGGTGATGGGGATAGTCGGCGATGTGGCCGGAAATCTTTCGGTCTGCATCGACGGTGGCAAATGCAAAATCCGGCAAGGTCGAAATGTATGACAGCCGAGTTTGAAATGCCTTTACGGCATACCTGACAGAAAAAACTATCAAGCCGGGGCAAGCCTCCGGATGCATCAAAATAAAACTTATTAAACACTGATAATACGCCTTAAATGCCGGTGAAAAAACAAAATTCCATGCCACGTCTGGAATCATGAACATACGTTATGCGGCTGTCGGCTCCCTGCCTTGCGTGGTGGTGTCGCCGGTCTGTGTGTATGGTTTGCTACGGCATGTCGAACCTGTGTTCACTATCACCTAAATATAAAAACCAACCTAATTTATTTATAAACTACTAATACCTAAGCTAAATGCCTAACTTATTGAGTAAAGCATCGGTGAACTACCCCCCCCGGCTTACGGGGCGCGTTTTCGCCGTGCTATTAGCCATCTTTATTTTCTCGGCATCGGCTTTCGCACAGGATGCGTCGCAGGCGCGAATCAACATCCAGCGAAGCGGAATTTCGGTAATCGAAGCTCTTAAGGAAGTTGAGCAGCAGAGCGGACTCTCGGTCGGCTTCAACAACTCCAAGCTCGAAGGCCGTCAGACCAGCCTCAACCTGAGCAATGCCGATTTGTCAACCTCGTTGAGCCAGATTCTCAAGGGAACCGGCTACACCTACGAGATTTCGGGAAACTTCATCAAGATCGTGGGTGAAAAAGGCGCTGCCGCAGCAGGGAACGCCAAGGCTTCGCAGGGTGCCCTCGAAACCATCACCGGCCAGGTAATCGACCCGGAGGGTGAACCCCTTATCGGTGCCACTGTGGCAGTGAAGGGAACTTCGACCGCTACATCGACCGACATCGACGGTAACTTCACGCTGAAAGCCCGTCCCGACGATACCCTTCTGTTCACCTACATCGGTTATGCCGCACAGGAACACAAGGTTGGCGCCAACACCACATTCGACATCACCATGAGCGAGGACTCTAAGATGCTCGACGAGGTGGTTGTGACCGCCCTCGGTATCAAACGCGAGCAGAAATCGTTGTCATACAACGTGCAGCAGCTCAAGGGCGATGTCCTGTCGGAGAACAAGGATGCCAACTTCATCAACGGCCTTGCCGGTAAGGTTGCCGGTGTGAACATCAACGCCTCTTCGTCGGGTGTGGGTGGTATCTCGAAGGTTGTGATGCGTGGTACCAAGTCGATCATGCAGTCATCGAACGCCCTTTATGTTGTTGACGGCATGCCTATGCGCGGAGCCAACTCCGGCGGTTCTACCGAGTTCGGTTCGCAGGGTTCTACCGAGCCTATCGCCGACCTCAACCCCGAGGACATCGAATCTATGTCGGTGCTTACCGGTGCTGCCGCTGCCGCCCTCTATGGTTCGGAAGCTGCCAACGGTGCCATCGTCATCACCACCAAGAAGGGCCAGGCCGGCAAGACCAAGGTGACCTACAACAGCTCGCTCACCTGGGATCGCGCACTGATCACCCACCGCATCCAGAGCCGTTACGGCACAGGTACCGGCGGTGCATATGTCCCCACCAGCAACATGTCGTGGGGTGCGCCTCTGACCGCGCTCAACAACTACGGCTATGACTATGCCAACGATTACCTGCAGACCGGTTTCCTTTCGACCCAGGCCGTGACCTTCTCGACCGGTACCGACAAGAACCAGACTTATGCTTCGGTTGCAGCCGTTAACTCGAAGGGTGTTGTTCCCAACAACCGTTACGACCGTTACAACTTCAACGTGCGCAACACAACCTCGTTCCTCAACGACAAGATGACCCTTGACGTGAACGCTACCTACATCAAGCAGACCGACCGCAACATGGTCAACCAGGGTACCTATGGCAACCCGATGGTGGGTGCGCTCCTGTTCCCCCGTGGCAACAGCTGGAACGATATCAAGAGCTATGAGCGTTACGACGCAGAGCGTAAGCTCGACACGCAGTACTGGCCCGTGGGCGACTACGGTATGACCGTGCAGAACCCCTACTGGATCAACTACCGCAACCTCAATGAGAACAACAAGGACCGCTTCATGCTCGGAGCCCACCTGAGCTACCAGGTGCTTCCCTACCTTACCCTTGCAGGGCGTATCCGCGTTGACAACTCCTATAACGACTACACCCAGAAGAACTATGCTTCGACCAACGACCAGCTCACCGGCGGTTCTAACCGTGGTTACTATGGTATCACCAAGTCGTCGGACAAGCAGATTTTCGGTGACTTCCTTGTAAGTTTCAATAAAACTTTCGGTACCGACTGGAGCGTACAGGCAAACTTCGGTGGTTCTATCTCCGACATGCGTTATGACGCACTTGCTGTAAACGGTCCCATCGCCGACGGTGTGAACGACAAGTTCAACGGTGTTCCCGTTGGTCTGCCCAACTTCTTTGCCGTGCAGAACCTCTCCACACCCCATATGACCAACATGCAGACCGGCTGGCATGAGCAGACCCAGTCGCTCTATGCATCGGCCGACATCGGTTACCTCAACACCTACTACCTGACACTTACCGGACGAAACGACTGGCCTTCGCAGCTTGCAGGCCCCAACAGCCACAATTCGTCGTTCTTCTATCCTTCGGTCGGTCTGTCGGTGCTGATGAACAATCTTCTGCCCCAGATTCCCGCCAACATCCTGCAGCTCTGGAAAATCCGTGCCTCATATGCATCGGTGGGTTCGGCTTTCAGCCGCTACATCGCCAACCCGCGTTATGAATGGAATTCAAGCACAAACTCCTGGAGCGTGCTCACACAATACCCGATGTATGACCTCAAGCCCGAACGTACGAACTCGTTCGAAGTCGGTATGAACTTCCGCTTCCTCAACGATTTCACTTTGGACGCAACCTACTACCACGCCGACACGAAGAACCAGACTTTCAATCCCGAGTTGCCCGTAAACCAGTACTCGAAGATTTTCATCCAGACCGGTTCTGTCCGCAACTGGGGTATGGAATTTGCCTTGAACTACGGCCACACCTGGGGTAACTTCACCTGGAACACCGGCTTGACCTACTCGTTCAACCGCAACAAAATCACCGAGCTTGCCGACAATGCCGTAAACCCTGTTACCGGCGAACGCTTCTCGATGGACGTGCTCGACATGGGCGGTCTCGGCTCGACCCGCTTCCTGCTGAAGAAGGGTGGCACGATGGGCGACATCTATTCGACCATCGACCTCGTGCGCGATTCAAACGGTGCAATCTATGTTGACGAGACCAACGCCGTGTCAACTTCTGCAATCCAGGATAAGGAAGACTATATCAAACTCGGCACTGTTCTCCCCAAAGGGAACCTTGCTTGGAACAACTCGTTCTCCTGGAAGAATTTCGGCGCAAGTTTCATGGTCAACGCACGCTTCGGCGGCAAAGTGTTCTCACGCACCCAGGCCGTGCTCGACTTCTACGGTGTGTCGGAAAATTCGGCAGTAGCCCGCGACAACGGCTTTGTCACACTCAACAACGGCGACCTGGTTGACCCGCAGATGTGGTATTCGATTATCGCAGGCGGTACGGCAGTTCCCCAGTACTATATCTATGACGCTACCAACATCCGCCTCGGCGAAGTTACTGTAAGCTACAATGTGCCGCGCCGCTGGCTGGGTAACGTATGCGACATCAAAGTGTCGTTCGTAGGCCGCAACCTGTGGATGATTTACAACAAGGCTCCGTTCGACCCCGAATCGGTGGCTTCGACCGACAACTGGTATCAGGGAATCGACTACTTCATGATGCCCTCGATGCGCAGCTTTGGATTCAACGTTAACTTCACTTTCTAAAAAACGCCTGAAATGCACAAATATATAAACAAGTTCCTCATTGCCATCCCGGCTTTGGCGGCAGTTGCCTGCACCGGCGCTTATGAGGATATCAACTCCAACCCCTACGAACCGGATGACCTGACCGGCGACGGCTACGCGCTGAATTCGCAGATGAACAATGTGGCCGGTTGCGTGATGTCATCGGATGTGAACACCATCCAGTTCACTGACGCACTCCTCGGTGGCACTCTCGGCGGTTATTTCGCCGATGCCAACGCAGGGTTCGCCGAATCGTTCGCACGCTATAACCCCAAGAATGACTGGAGCCGCGTTTTCCTGAAATCAGATAACATTATCCCCACGCTCTATGCCAACCTCAGCCAGATTGAGGCTATCTGCGTGAACAGCGGTCAGAAAGTGCCTTATGCCGTGGCATCTGTAATCAAGATTGCCGCCATGAGCCGCGTGACCGACACCTATGGCCCGATTCCTTACTCGGCAATCGGGACATCGTCAGACCTCGCAGTGCCTTATGACAGCCAGGAGGCCATTTATAATTCCTTCTTCAAGGAACTGACCGAAGCCATCGAGGTTCTCGATGCCAACCGTGGCGAATCGCTCTCACCGATGGGCGACTATGTTTACAGCGGAGACGTCAACAAGTGGATACGCTATGCCAATTCGCTCAAACTCCGTCTTGCAATGCGTGTTTCGTTCGTAAATCCGAAACTTGCCAAGCAGATGGCCGAAGAGGCTGTGCGCGGTGGTGTTATCGAGAGCAATGACGGCAACGCCACATGGAAATATTTCTCGACCATTACCAACCCGCTTTATACAGCCTACATGTATAACAGCTTTGATTCAAAGACCGGCGGCGACACCCATGCCGCAGCCGACATCATCTGCTACATGAACGGTTATAACGACAACCGCCGCGAGGCTTATTTCAGCAAGTCGCAGTGGGAAGGTATCGACTATGTAGGTCTGCGCCGTGGATGGGAAGTGTTTGACAGGACCTGGGGCTTCAACTTCTCCGGTCTCGGCCTGAAGGCCAACGACCCGCTGATCTGGATGAACGCCGCCGAGGTTGCCTTCCTCCGCGCCGAAGGTGCCGCAGTGCATGGCTTCGACATGGGTGGAACTGCTGAAAGCTTCTACAACCGTGGTATCGAACTCAGCTTCGAGCAGTGGGGTGCCGCAGGTGCCGCCGACTATATGGCCGATGGTGCTTCACTCCCCGCAGCCTATAATGATCCTTCGGAGCAGAACCCCTACACAGGCTCTGTTTCAGACATCACCATCAAATGGGATGAATCGGCATCGGCTGAACGCAAGCTCGAACGTATCATCACCCAGAAGTGGATTGCAAACTATTATAATGGTAACGAAGCCTGGGCAGAACTCCGCCGCACCGGCTATCCCAAGCTGATCCAGGTGCAATATAATGGTTCCGGCGGCATTGTCGACAGCAAGCTCGGCCCCCAGCGTATGCCTTATCCGCAGGAGGAATACACCAACAACTCGGTGAATGTCACGAAGGCTGTCAACACAATGCTTGGTGGCCCCGACAACATGGCAACCAAGGTTTGGTGGGCCCGTTATTAATCTCGTTCCTTAAATTAAGAAAGTAATCAACGATGAAAAATATTTTCAAATACGGCATAATGGCGTTCGCCGCAGTGACGGCCGTCACCTCCTGTGACTGGACTGATCCCGAACCCGTCGGCACACATTACGACCATATCTCGGAGGCCGATCCTGATGCCTACCAGCAATATTTGTCAAATCTACGTGCATATCGCAACAACGGCCACAAGCAGGTGTATGCATGGTTTGCCAACCAGACTTCGTTTAGCTCACAGGCGCATCATGTCGGCGCCGTACCTGACAGTATCGACGTATTGGTGCTTACAGCGCCTCATGCCATGACCCAGGCTACCCTCGATGAAATCAACGAAAAGCGCTCAAACACCGGCATGCAGACTGCCTATGTGGTTGATTATGCCGCCATACGCAAGGCATGGTCGCTCCACAAAGAGCTTGAGACATCTGAAGCCCCTGTTAAAGAATGGTCGGCTTTTATGGCTGACAGCCTTAAGGTGGCGTTAGGCTATTTCGATAACGGTGGCTTCGACAGGCTGATTGCTGCTTACGACGGCAAGGAAACTGTTGCTATCGATCCGGCAGATAAGGAGGCATACCGTGTTGAACAGGAGGCTTTCTTGTCGGCGTTTACACAATGGAAGAAGAATCATCTTGACAAAGGTTTCGACTTCATTGGTATCCCTGCACATATCCTTGATCCGGCGATGCTTGCCGATGCTGGTGTTATATTCCTATCGGAGAGTGCCAACGCAACCAATCGCGATGAATATAACCTGTTGGTTTCACGCAATTCTGTTGAAGGAGTCAATGCTGCACGTTTCGCAATGATTTCACCGCTTCCCGTTCTTGACGAAACTATGGCATCAGTAGGTTATTGGGGTTCCGACATTATTGCCTTCCAGACTGCTGCATGGAGCCGTTCTGCCAATGTAAAGGCTATGGGGCTTACCAATCTTGCCGATGACTACTACAATCCCTCGTTCATCTACCCGGTGTGCCGCCAGGCCATTCAGATACTGAACCCGTCGGCACGGTAAAAATTCATTCAAACTCTAAACTCTGATATAGAAATGAATATAAAATCATATCTTCCGATGGCCTGTCTGTTCGGGGTAATGCTTGCCTCGTGTCAGGACGATACGGAGAATTTCGATAATGCAGTTTATGCCCCTGCTACCGACCTTGTCACCACAATCAATGTAAAGAATAACAGCGAGAAGCTCACTGGTTATGTGGAAGCCAAACTCTCTAAAGAGGAAGGCGTTGATGTAGAGGTGTCGTTTTTTGCCAATGCGGCAAAAGTGGCCGATTATAACGCCATGTACACGCAGAACTATGTAGAACTTCCTTCAAGGTTCTATTCCATTCCTGAAGCGAAAATCACGATTCCTGCCGGGGCTAATACTACCGGCAAAGTTGAAGTGAATTTCATCAATCTGTTGGAACTTGATAAAAGCAAAGTCTATGTACTTCCTGTGACGATGGACTGCCAGTTAGGCTCGTTAAGCAACAACACCTATTATTTCGTAATTCGTGAGGCTGCGATGGTGTCTGTAGTACCTGAAATGACTGATAACTATGGTGTATTTGTGGAGGGAGACCAGGCGACTGAACTTGGCGAATTGTCGCAGCTCACAGTCCAGGCACTCTTGTATCCTTTCGATTTTCCGAGAATGCTTCACACCATTATGGGTGTAGAGGACTACTTCCTTATCCGTGTAGGTGATGGCCCTATTCCGCCTAACCAGGTTCAACTTGCAACCAAATCTAACGGGAAGGGTGATAATGCAACAGATGCAGCCTGGCAGTTGGATACCAACCGCTGGACGGAGTTTACCCTCACTTATGATACCACTACCGGTGAGACCAAGGTTTATTTTAACGGTGTGCAGAAAGGTAGTACCCAAATTTGCGCTTTCAGAGAGCCTGTTGACTGGAATACCGCATCCGGTGATATCACCGACGGTCCGCGTGGGTTCTATGTAGGGTATTCCTATGCACCTGACCGTTCATTTAATGGCTACATGGCTGAAATGCGTATTTGGAACCGCGTCCTCACCAAAGAGGAAATCAACGAGCCGTTCCAGGCATATGAGGTGGCTCCCGATTCTCCCGGTCTAGTTGCTTATTGGAAGGCCGATGAAGGTGCAGGCAACGTGTTCCACGACTATGCTAACGGTTACGACCTTCGTTGCCAGTCGGCTCCGAAATGGATTCCTGTAGCCCTTCCGAATAAATAATCTTCCATGACAAGACTACCATCTCATTCTCCTCTCCCTTTTCTCTTTATGTTATCTCAACAAGGATTTTACAAATGAAGAAATATCGTTATATATTCCGCTCGCTTATGTGCTTTGCTGTTGCAGCCGGTATGACGGCATGCGACAACGACGACCTTCAGCTGGGGTCGGCAGATACCGGCGTGCTCGGCGGGTCTGATGGCAACGTTATCTATCTGACCGATGGAAAGGGTTCAACCGATGTGACTACGGTTGAATTCAGCAAAAGTCACACCTTTAATATTTATGCCCGTACTTCAAAAGCTGTTTCAGGAGCATGTTCGGTGAAGTTCACTTACGACATGGGTGTTTTGGCCGATTATAATGCAGGTGCGGCATCGGAGGTGGCAGCATTCCCTGAAAGCCTCGTTTCACTGGCCAACGGCGGAACTGTGACTATCCAATCTGGTGCACTTGAAAGCAACCCTCTTGAAATTACTCTTACAGGTAGCAAAGATTTGGATCCGGAGGCTGTGTATGCACTTCCGCTGAAAGTAACTGCTGAAAACGGCGTCATAAAGGGTGAATCAGATAGTTATATTGCCTTAATCCAGGATTGCACAGCATTCCCTGGCACTGATAAGACTTATGAGGGCAAGCCCGGTATGAAGGTTATCGGTGTTATCGAGGTTAATGCCCATAACCCATTGAATGTTTTGGGATTTACTCTTGAGAATTCGGGAAAGCAACTGTTCGATATGGTAGTACTCTTCGCTGCCAATATTAACTATGATGCCGCAACGAACCGCGTCTACATACATTGCAATGAAAACGTGCAGGCTATTCTTGACAATCGTGAGAAATATCTCAAGCCCCTTCAGGAGCGTGGTATCAAGGTTATTATGGGTATCCTTGGTAACCATGATGTGGCCGGTATCTGTACTCTCGATGAAGCCCGCAGCGCTCATTTCGCGCAGGAAGTTAAACACCTTTGCGACACCTATGAGCTTGATGGCGTTTTCCTTGATGATGAGTACACCAACTATGATGAGGCTGCCTCCGGCAAATATCCCGGCTTCCATGAAGCTACTTATTATGCAGCATCACGCATGGCTTATGATATTAAGAAGGCGCAGCCTGACCGTCTGATGCTTATTTACCGTTGGTTTGCGCTTGATTTAGGTTATGAAATCGAAGGTGAGAATTGCGGTCAGTTCATGGACTACGTACTCAACAATTATTGGGTTACATCTAATCCTGTTGAATCTTTCCCGGGTCTGCGCCAGGATCAGTGTGGTACTGGCTCATGGGAATGCTCAGACGGAAAAGGCTGCTTCCCTGCATATGAGGCATATCAAAACACTTTCAACCTGACATCAATCCGTGAACAAGGTTATGGTGCTTTGATGATATTCAATTTCCAATGCAGTCCGAGTTATTTGCTGACGCCTTATATTATTGACAGTCTTGGTTTCATGTCAAATTCGTTCTATGGAGAAGGAATTAAATATGATGGGTCTTGGTACCCCAAGGATTATTAATATCTGCGATTGACCTGACATTATTATAAGTCCAACGGCGGTGTATCGAATCTAGATATACCGCCGTATCTGTTTCAATGTTTAATGATGTGTAAAAGAGGGTGTAGGATTATGGGAAATCGCGGGGAAATCATTAATTTTGTGATTACGAATGCAGAAGCGCACTCTGCAACCTGGCAGATCAAACACTAACATAAACATACAGACAGAAAATGTTACCAATATTCAGCTTCGAGCCGGTTTTCAAATCGGTGCTTTGGGGTGGCAAGCGTATTGCCGAGTTCAAAGGAATCCCCTCGCAGGGCGACCATGTGGGTGAATCGTGGGAACTTAGCCCTATGCCGGGTCATGAGTCGGTTGTTGCCGACGGGCCGTTCAAGGGTGAAACCCTTCCCCAGCTTCTTGCGGCACACGGCAGGGAGATAATGGGTGAGAAACTTTATGAGCGCTATGGCGACAAGTTCCCCCTGCTTATCAAGTTTATCGATTCCACACAGGATTTGTCGATACAGGTGCATCCAGATGACGAACTGGCTGCCAAACGTCATGATTCGCTGGGCAAAACCGAGATGTGGTATTCGGTGGTTCCTGCCGAAGGTGCATACCTTTATGCCGGTTTCTCGCAGGAGATGGATGCCGACAAGTTCCGCCGGATGGTTGCCGACAGCACCATAGTCGATGCCCTGTCGAAATATTATACCAAGCCGGGTGATGTGTTCTTCCTTCCCGCCGGGCGTGTGCACGCTATCGGGCAAGGTAACTTCGTGCTTGAAATCCAGGAAGCAAGCGACATTACCTACCGCATCTACGACTATAACCGCCGTGACGCCGAGGGGAACCTGCGTCAGCTACATGTCGACGAATCGGTCGATTCCATCAACTATGAGGATGTTGCACAGGAGGTGAAGAATGTGACAGCCGCCCCCGGCCAAGAGGCTATGGTTGAGGACTGCCGTTATTTCACCACCACGCTTGTAAACGTTGGCGGTACTTTCGACCTCCCGCTTGCCGACCGCAACTCGTTCACCATCCTGATTGCCACCAAGGGGAATCTGAAGGCGGTTGCACCCAACGGCGAGGAGTTCCCGCTGCCGCAGGGACAAACCCTCCTGGTTCCCGCCGAGATGCCCGGAGTGGCGCTGTGCGGCCAAGGTGAGGTTGTGACGGTGTATATCAAATAAAGTTGTAAGTTGTAAGATATAAGTTATAAGCGAGAAATCTGAATTTCATAAGCCTCGTCGGAAGGCTGTAGATTTCCTTATTTCTCCTTGAATTTATTTATCATGGGAAACTTATGCTTACAACTGACAATATTTTACATTTTTCGCTTATCGCTTATAACTGAAAACTTATAACTGGATATGTATCATTTCGATAACAGAATCGTTATTACGCTCGATGCCGGGGGAACCAACCTGGTGTTCGGGGCGATGCGCGGCTGCGAGTTCATCGTAGAACCGGTGACCATACCTTCACGCGCCGATAATCTTGACCTTTGCCTCCAGGCCATGGTCAACGGTTTCAAAACCATAATCGACCTTCTTGACGAGAAGCCTGTGGCTATCTCGTTTGCCTTCCCCGGCCCGGCCGACTATCCTAACGGCATCGTGGGCGGGTATCTGCCCAATTTCCCAAGCTTCCGCGACGGTGTGGCTCTCGGCCCGTTCCTTGAAGAGAAGTTCGGATTGCCGGTGTTTATCAACAATGACGGCGACCTGTTTGCTTTCGGCGAGGCTACCGCCGGGGCGCTTCCCGAAATCAACAACCGCGTTGCCGAACTCGGCTCGAAGAAGCAATATAGGAATATCCTGGGTTATACGTTCGGCACCGGGTTCGGTATCGGTGAGGTAATCGACGGCAAATTGAACCTTGGCAACAATGCCTGCATCGAGACTTTCTGCCTTCCGTCGAAATCAAACCACGATGTGATGGTTGAGGATTCGGTGGCAATCCGTGCCGTAATCCGCGAATATCTCCGTTTGTCGGAGAGCGGTGAGACGGGGCTGACCCCGAAGGATATATGCGACATTGCCGACGGCACCCGCGAGGGTGACCGCGATGCAGCCATCGAAAGCTTCCGCCTGTTCGGCGAGGCAGCCGGTGATGCCATGGCAACCGCCGTGACGCTTACCGACTCGCTGATTGTGATCGGTGGCGGGCTGACCGGGGCCGCACGCTATGTCATGCCGTCGCTGCTGGCACAGCTCCGTTCCACAATCCACACTATCAACGGCGAGCAGTTGCAACGTGTGCAGATGAAGGTGTTCAATCTCGACGATGAACATGAATTTGCTGAATTTGCCAAGGGTGATGCCCGCGAAATCAAGGTGTATGGTTCGGATAGGACTGTTACTTATGACCCGATGAAGCGCACCGGTGTGTGCATTTCGAAACTCGGTGCTTCCAAGGCGATTTCAATCGGCGCATATACCTATGCGCTGTCGCAGATCGATGCACGCACAGAGGCGTGAGGGGGATATTGAAATTGTAGAGACGGGATAGCATCCCGTCTCTTTTTTATCCCCGTCTCTTTTTGATTGTGTGGGGGGTGTATTGTGGCAGCTGGGGTGCTATCTGAATGGGGCAAGATGCTGTCAGAATGGGACGGGGATGTGATTTGAATGAGGTGGGTGTTATATGGCTGAGACGGGATGCTATTAGAGACGGGATGCTATCCCGTCTCTACGGGGGGTGGGGGAGATTGTGGGGAGGGATGTTGTGGGAATGCGGGAAAGGTGCTATCTTTGTTGTGGCAATCGCTTTGCGGTTGGATAATTGGAAAACAAATGAAAATCAATAGGATACAGAGGCTGGGGACAGCTGTGGCTGCGTTCGTTGCGGGCGCGGTGATGTGTGTTTGCGTATATGGGGCGGTTACGGAGCTGCCTGTAACCACCGTGAAAGGTGTCAAGTGCTACTACTACGAGGTGCAGCCAAAGGAGTCGATTTACCAGGTTTCGCATAAGCTCGGAGTGACGCGCGAACAGATTACGGAGCATAATCCTTCGGCTGCCGACGGGCTTAAGCCGCGTATGCGTCTTTATTTCCCTGTCAGCGATTTCGCTGCCGAGCCGGGTACCCGCAAGGCTGTGTATGCCGCAGCCGCAGGGATATCCACCCATGTGGTCAAGAAGGGTGAGACGGTTTACGGCATTGCACGTCAATATGGCATGTCGCCCGATTATCTTGCCCGCCTGAACCCCCAGGCTGCCGATGGTATAAAGGTTGGCGATGTGTTGAAAATCACCGATGACGGTGCTGTGGCTGAGGCCAAGGGGGGCGCAGATGCGCCGGTTGCAACGGCTGCACGTACCGGCAAGCCCGCCGGAGGACTGATTGATGCCGACGGGTATCAGATTTATGAAATAAAGCCCGGCGACACGCTGTTTTCAATTTCAAACAACCATGGTGTCACCCTGGAATCGGTGCTTGAGGCCAACCCGGGGCTTGACCCGATGCATTACAATGCAGGGCAATATATCCGCATACCTTCGGCCTCGGAGGTGGCTTCGGCTTCCGTAGGGGCAGGGGATGTGGCCGCAGGGTCGGAGCCGTCGGCACCGGCCCCGGAGGATATGCCGTTGGCGGCATCCACTGTAACACCGGCACCTGTGGCTGCTGTGACGCCTGCCACGGGTTATGATGATGCGGACGACGAAGGGGATTATGCGGAGTCGGACGGGCAGGCAGCTACCGATGACGATGATGATGCCTTGGCGGCGGTTGAACGCGAGGTGATGAATGTGGCTGTGATGCTGCCGTTCATGCTTGGAGAGGATTCCCCAAGCCGCACCACACAGCTCTATACGGAGTTTTTCAAGGGGATGCTGATGGCCGCCGACACGTTGCGTAATGACGCCGGGGCGCAGGTGAAATTCCATTTTTATGACACCTCGGCCAGTCTTGATTCGGTTAACGCGATTATGCGCCGTCCTGAAATCGCCGATATGGATATGGTGGTGGCTCCCGACAATTCGGCGCAACTGGCGGCGATTGTGGGTGCGGTAGACCCTGAGACCCTTGTACTCAATATTTTCGCGGTGAAAGATGAGACTTATAAACATCACCGCAACATGATTCAGACCAACATACCGCATGATGCCATGTATGCCAGGGCGATTGATGCGTTTATGGATAAATACCAAGGGGTGCTCCCCGTGTTCCTGAGCCGCAATGGCGGCCTGGCCGATAAGGAGCCGTTTGTGAAGGCGCTTAAGGAGAGGCTTACGCAGGAGGGGCGCGATTTCCGCGAGGTGTCGTTCTCAAGTTCGCTGTTCGACGATGACCTGGCTGCCTTCGACCCCGAACTGACGCCGGTTGTGTTCGTGCCTAATTCAGGTTCGAAAAACGAGTTTGCAAAATTCGTAGGGGCGGTGACCACTTTGCGTGGGAAGGCGTCGCGCCCGTCGAACGTCACGGTGTTCGGCTATCCCGAATGGATCACGTTCCGTGGTGAAAGTTTCGACGAGCTGTGCGACCTCGATGCCACAATATATTCCCGTTTCCTATCCAACGACAGCCGTCGCGATATACGCGAGCTGAAAGACCGTTATAAGGCTCTTTACGGCGAAGAAATGTTTGAAGCCGTTCCCACGCAGGGAATCCTGGGGTATGACACCGGCGCCTTTATAATAAAAGGCTTGCGCCGAATCGAGGATACGGGCACATTCCCGTCGGAATATGACGGTGTGCAGTCCTATCTCAAACTCGGCTGGAGCGGTGAAACGTCGACCGACCCTGTTTCCGGGGAACTTAAATCGGAAGGGGGACTGGTCAACGAGGCGCTTTACATAATCAATTACCGTCCCGGGGGGATTGTGGAATGGAAGAAATGAAACAGGCGGATCTGAATCCTGCCGGATGGGTTGTGCGGTTTGTCGTGGCGGTATGTGTGGCCGTCGCGGCCTTTGGAACTGCTAATGCGCAACGCCATTATGTGCCGCATGTGCATGTGGGCGCGCATGCCGGTATGTCGATGTCGCGCGTTTCCTTCTATCCGAAAACCAAACAGATGAACCTGCCCGGTATGCAGTTCGGTTTGTCGTTCCGATATGCCGAAGAGCGGCATGTGGGGCTTTTGGCCGAGCTTAACATAGAACAGCGCGGCTGGAGGGAGGATTTCGAGGAAGCAAATCATCAGTTTGAATATTGGCACCGCACCACCTATGTGGAATTGCCGGTGATGACACATATCTTTTTCGGTTCACGGGTGGTGAAAGGTTTTTTCAACCTGGGGCCGGAAATCGGCTATATGATCGGCGACAAGGTTCATGCCAATTTCGACTATGAGAACCCGGTTTCAGTGCCGGGATTCCCTTATGAATACCGTCAGCTTGACCAGATGAAGCTGAAAATCAAAAACCGTTTCGACTATGGTATCACCGCCGGTGCGGGGGTGGAATTCATTATCCGCAAACGCCATTGCATACAATTGGAAGGGCGGTATTACTACGGGTTGGGCAACCTGTTCCCTTCGTCGAAAAAAGATGAGTTCAGTGCCTCGCGCGGTTCGTCGATACTGGTTACGCTGGGGTATATGTTCAGGCTTAAGTAGTGCCGACGGATTTGGCGGCAACCTTCATACGCCTTAGAGTTGAATAACAGGCCGGTTGCCGTCTCCTCTCACTACCACCATTATGTATGGCGGACTGTAGGAATTAGACTCTGATGGGCGCCGACTTTAACCGATAAATTATAACCGTTGATAAGATTTTTGATGCCATGAAAAGAATTGTGCTGAGCCTGCTGCTCGGTGGCGGGGTGCTTACCGCCGTGGCGGCTGACGCGCTATGGATGCGCGATGTGAGAATCTCGCCCAAAGGCGACAGGATTGCCTTTGGATATAAAGGTGACATCTACACGGTGCCTGTTGCCGGAGGGGAGGCACGTCGGTTGACAACGTTGCCGAGTTATGAATCGAACCCGGTGTGGAGCCCCGACGGGTCGAAAATCGCGTTTGCCTCTGACCGCAACGGGAATTTCGATGTGTTTGTTATGAATTCCGACGGCGGCCCGGCGAAACGGCTGACCTTCAATTCGGCAGGCGAGATTCCCGAAGCATTTTCCACTGATGGGAAAAATGTGTATTTCTCGGCTGCGATACAGAACCCTGCGGAGTCGGCAATGTTCCCTTCGGGACGTATGACCGAGCTTTACATGGTGCCGGTAGCCGGAGGGAAGTCGCGCCAGGTGCTGGGCACCCCGGCGCAGATGCCGGTTTTCAGCAAGGACGGCACGAAGATGTTCTACCATGATGTCAAAGGATTCGAGGATGAATGGCGCAAACACCACACCTCGTCGGTGTCGCGCGATGTCTGGATGTATGATCCGGCTACGGGAAAGCATACCAATGTGACCAACCGTCCCGGTGAGGACCGCAACCCGGTGTTGAGTGCCGACGGGAACACACTTTATATTCTCAGCGAACGCGACGGCGGCACATTCAATGTGTGGGCTTTCCCTGTTGCAAGCCCTGCTTCCGCCCGTCCTCTGACTGATTTCACCACCCATCCGGTGCGGTTCCTTTCGCGTGCCGATAACGGTGTCATGGCTTTTGCCTACGACGGGGAGATATACACCATGGCGTCGGATAACGCCAAGCCAGTCAAAGTTTCCGTAGATATTGTTGCCGACGGGGATGCCTCGGTTATGACTATGAATGTGAAACCTGCGGGTGCGGTGGTTTCGCCCGACGGCAAATCAGTGGCATTCATCAGCCGTGGCGATGTGTTTGTCACCTCTGTGGAATATCCCACCACGGTGCAGGTTACCGATACTCCTGCCGCCGAGCGTCATCTGAGCTGGGGTGACGACAACCGCACACTTTACTACACGTCGGAACGTTCGGGACATAAGAATATCTACCGCGCCACGCTTGGCCGTAAGGATGACCCGAATTTTGCCAATGCTACAGCTATCAAGGAGGAGGCGATGTTCGATGTGAAGCGTGGGGAAAAACTGACTGATGCGACAGCTGAATATTCCCACCCGGTAGTATCGCCCGACGGCAAGCAGATGGCATTTGTCAGCAACCGCAATGAAATCAACGTGATGGATCTGGCTACCCGTGCGGTGCGCCGTCTGACCGACGGGAGCACTTATCCCGGCCAGGATGACGAGATGGTGATGGTGTGGTCGCCCGACAGCCGCTGGCTTGCTACGGAGCTGATGCCTGCCATGCATGACCCGTATGCCGACATCGCATTGGTGGAAGTTGCCACCGGGAAGGTGACCAACATCACGCAGTCGGGTTATTTCTGCTCAAATCCCCGGTTCGTGCTTGACGGGAACGCCATCCTGTTTTTCACCGACCGCTACGGCATGCGCAACCATGCGTCGTGGGGTTCGCAGGAGGATATAATGATTGTGTTCCTCAACCGTGAGGCACGCGACCGCTTTATGCTTTCGGAAGAGGATTTCGCGCTTCTTGAAGAGGCCGAAAAAGCCGAGAAGAAGGTAAAGGAGGGGGAAAAGGGTGATGCCAAAAAGGGGAAAAAAGGTAAGGATGCCGATAAGGCCGATAAGAAAGAGGATAAGGCTGTAAAGGTGGAACTTGACGGAATCGAGACGCGCATTATGCGGCTCACGCCCTATTCGTCGGATTTGTCGGACGCGATAGTGACCGCCGACGGTGAGACCCTCTACTACCTGTGCAGCTTCGAGGATGGTTATGACCTTTGGAAACTCCCCTTGCGCAAACGCGAACCCAAGCTGGTGTCGAAAACCAATACCCATAACCGTGTCAGGTTGCAGGCCGACAAAGATGGGAAAGGGATTTTCCTGATGGGGCCGAAAATGCAGAAACTCGATCCCAAAAGCGATAAGCTGACGGCTGTGGCGGTTTCCGCAACCCAGAAGGTCGATGCAGCCGCCGAGCGTGAGGCCATGTTCGACCATATGGCGGTGGAAGAGGGCGCACGTTTCTATAAGAAGGACATGCACGGGGTCGACTGGCCTGCCATGACCGAGGCATACCGCCGTTTCCTGCCGCATATCGGCAATAACTATGATTTTGCCGAACTACTCAGCGAATTGCTTGGCGAGCTGAACGTGTCGCACACAGGCGGACGTTACCGCCCGGTTACCGACAAAGGAGCTGACCGCACTGCATCGTTAGGGCTGCTCTATGATATGGCATATGACGGCGACGGGCTGAAAGTGGCGGAAATAATCGCCAACGGGCCTTTTGACAAAGCCGCGTCGAAACTTGCACCTGGAGCAGTTATAACATCGGTTAACGGCAAAAGCCTGGCCGGGGATGCCGACCTTGCGGAAATTTTCAACAACCTGGCCGGAAAGAAAACGCTTGTGGCGTTCTCGCTTCCCGGAGGGAACGTGGTTGAGGAAGTTGTGACCCCTGTAAGCACCGGCAAAATCAGCGACTTGCTTTATGACCGCTGGGTTCGCCAGCGTGCCGAGGATGTGCGCCGTTGGTCGGACGGGCGTCTAGGTTATGTGCACGTTGCACAGATGAGCGATGATTCGTTCCGTCCGATGTATGCCGACCTGCTCGGTAAATATAACAACTGCGACGGGGTGGTTATCGACATACGCTGGAATGGCGGAGGCCGAATGCATGAGGATATAGAAGTGTTGTTTACAGGTGAAAAATACCTGACGCAGGAGATTCGCGGCAAGGATGTGTGCGACATGCCTTCGCGACGTTGGAACAAGCCTTCGATCATGCTTGTGGCCGAGCCGTGCTATAGCAACGCCCACGGCACCCCCTGGGTCTACAAGCATCAGAAAATCGGCAAGGTTGTGGGCATGCCTGTTCCCGGCACAATGACATCGGTAAACTGGGTTACCATGCAGGATCCGACCATGGTGTTCGGCATCCCGGTAATCGGCTATCGCACCGCCGAAGGCACCTATTTGGAAAATTCGCAGTTGGAACCCGATGTAAAGGTTGAAAATTCGCCCGAAACAATTGTGAAAGGGGAAGATACCCAGCTCAAGACGGCGGTAGAGACATTGCTGCGCGATATTGATGCAAAAAAATAAGCGTAACCGTTTTTACTCCCGATTAGTTCAATTTCCGATTATAGGATACGAATAGGATATAACAACGAAGCGCGGCGTTAAGAAACGCCGCGCTTCGTTGTTATATCCATGTCAGGACTATATTCTATGTCAGGGCTTTTGCAGGATGTAGGGATAGGGGGTACGCAGTGCAACCGGCGAGGATTCGGATAGGGAGTGGAGGGCGGATACTGCACTGTCGAGCGATGCGGTGGTCAGGGTGCCGATATAGTAGCGTCCGTCCTTATCGGCGAGCAACACGGCATCGGGGTAGCCGTTGTCGCGTAGCCGTGTCATAAGTGAACGGGCGTTGAACTGCTGCCTGAAGGATGCCACTATTACATTGTAGCGTAACGCCTTGTTGTCCACACCTCCTTCGATATGTTTTACGTACATGCCTTTAAGAGGTATGGAATCGCCGTTGTACACGGTTCGGGGCATAGCCTCTTCACGTTGCAGTCCGGCTATTTCATCTGCTGTAAGCCCTTCGGTCTGTTTTGCTTTCGCCACTTCATAGGCGTTGCGGTAGTTTTCCTCGGTTGTTTTACATGACGGGAAGGCGATAGCTGCAAAGGCGGCTATCGTGGTAAGGCGTGTTATTTGTCGTATTTTCATAAGGATATTGTTTTACAAGGATATAAAGCGGGTGAATGTGGAGAGGGCAAACCGTCAGACCTTGAATTTTCCTAGTTCGATAACCTCGAGGTCGCGCATGTCGGCCCCGTCGATAACGAATCTTATCAAAGTCCTTTCCTTGTGCCATCCATGATAGCCGGCTGCGCCGGGATTGATATGCAGCAGGTCGAGTTCGCGGTCGGACATCACTTTCAGGATATGGCTGTGGCCGCACACGAAAAGTTTTGCCCCGCTGTCGATCAGTCGGCGTGTTATCCCTGGGCTGTATCGCCCAGGGTAACCGCCTATATGTGTCAGATAAACCGTCACCCCCTCTACGGTAAACGTCTGTGATTCGGGAAATGTGCGTGCCACTATGCCGGAATCAATGTTCCCTTTTACGGCGCGTACCACCGGCACCACCTTTTCCAGGTTTTTGATAATATCGATGCATCCGATATCGCCAGCATGCCAAACCTCGTCGCATCCGGCGAAATGGGTCGCGTAACGCTCGTCCCAGCAAGAATGGGTGTCGGAAAGTATCCCGATTTTTTTCATATGTTTATCGCGTAAAAGGGTGGGGTTTGTCAGAAGTTCTGCAGGATAACGACCTGTCGCGGGGCAAATGTCATCTCCCCGGTTATTGTGACAGGACGTTCTGAAACGATGTCGGTCATGGTTGTGCCGTAAGGGAGGATTTCCAAAGTACGTTCCATCGTGGTGGTTACAGGTGTGTCGTTGCCGTTCATCATCACCACCACGCGTTTGTCGCCGAGCCGGCGTTCATAGGTGTAAATCCCGTTTTGAGGCATGAAGTGCTTCAGGCTTCCCTTTGCAATCACGTCGTTCGCCTCACCGCGACGCCAGCGCAGGAGTTTTGAAAGGTAATCCCAAGCTTCGTTCTGTTTCGGAGTACGGCCTTCGGGAGTGAAGGCATCGGTGGTGTCGCCGGGGAAACCGCCGGGGAAATCAAGGCGGATATGCCCGTCGGAGATTTTCTTTGAGCCATGCATCAGGATTTCCGTACCATAGTAGAGCTGCGGGATTCCGCGAGAGGTGAGGAGGAATGCCATTGCCTGCTTCCATGAGCCGAGCGAATCAGGCTCTTCGAGCAGGAAACGGTCGGTGTCGTGGTTGTCGAGGAATGTGAGTATGTGCTGCGGGTCGGGGAACAGATAGTCGAGCGCGAGGTGGTCGTAAAGGTGGTTCAGCCCGTTCCATGGGTCGGTCTGGGCGTCAAACATTTTGTGTGCGTCAATCGACAGTTTGAAATCCATTACAGTGGGCAGGTTGGTTTCCACCGGGTTGATTTTGCTGCCACGTTGCCAGAATGCCGACCCGGCCTCGTTGCCATACCAGCATTCTCCCACGATGTTGAACGAGGGGTATTCGCGAAGAACGTCGGCAGCCCAATCTGACATCGCCTTCATGTCGGCGTAGGGATATGTATCCATCCTTATGCCGTTGATTTTCGAAGATTCCACCCACCAGATCGAATTTTGGATAAGATATTTCATCAGATGTGGGTTACGCTGGTTCAAGTCGGGCATGTCGGGGACGAACCATCCGTTTACAGTGTGGTCGAGGTCGTAGTCGGAAACATAAGGGTCGTGGAGGGTTGACAGGCGGAAATTGGTCAGGTTCTTTCCGTCGGGGTGGTTATACCAGTCGGCCGACGGCATATCCTTCATCCATGGGTGGTTGGAGCCTGAATGGTTGAAAATCATATCCATCACCACCTTTATGCCTCGTTTTTGTGCTTCGGCCACCAGTTGCTGCCATTCCTCGTTCGAGCCGAAGCGCGGGTCGATGCGGTAGTAGTCGGTAGTGGCATACCCGTGGTAGGAGCCGCCCGGCATGTCGTTTTCAAGCACGGGGCATACCCACAGGGCTGTCACCCCAAGCGAGTCGAGGTAGTCAAGGTGGTTCATTATGCCTTGTATGTCGCCGCCGTGGCGTGTGGAAGGTTGCGTGCGGTCGGGCGTGGTTTGGTATTGCAGGTCGTTGCAACCGGCATTTTCAGTTGTGGCACCTTGGCTGAAACGGTCGGGTATCAGGAGGTAGAGAACATCGGCCGAACTGAACCCGTCGTATTCCTCCGGCTTGCGGTCACGGGCTTTGAGCTGGTAGTCGACAGTTGTTTTGCGCCCTTTTAGATTGAATTCCAGCTGCAGTGTGCCAGGTTTTGTGTCGGGAGAGATGACGAGGTAGAGGAATTTGTAATTCGGGCTGTCAAGGGCTATTGCTTTGTCCAGGCTTACACCCGGGTAGTCGAGGTTGACCGATGCGTCGGCTATGCCGGGGCCTGTAACCATAACCTGCAATGTGTCGTTTTGCATGCCAGTCCACCAGTAGGGAGGTTCGACATTGGTAATCATCGGAGCTTTTTTAGCCCCGAACAAAGAAGCCCCGGCTAAAAGCGCTAATGAAAAGAGTGAGGATCGTTTCATTGGTAAATTTGCTTTAAAGTGTTATTATGGATAAATGTAAGAGATTTGCATCAATTGCTGTGCGACCGGTCTCGGCTGTTGCCTGCATGCCTTACGTCATCATGGGGACGTGCCTTTTCGCCAAGGTCGATAATCCGCACGAAGTCGGCCACGATGGTGTTGGCTGTAGGGTCGATATAAACCGGTGTTGGCTGGTACAGGCGCATCATGATTCTGTTCCGGCCTTTCCGTAATCTCACTTTCAGCGGATTGCTGAAAGCTGTGAGGTTCTGCCATCTGTTGCCTGATTCTGCATCCCGGCTCATCGGCGTTTGTTGGGGGAAAACGAATATCCCGCTATAGCCCCCGTCGATGTAGAGTGAACGCAGCGCTGTGCGTCGGCGCGGGTTGACGATTCCAAGGCCAGATATATAATGGACGTCGACCATATATTCCCCGTCATGCGGGGCGGTGTAGTCGAACGCGAGGTCGCGGTTGCGTCGGCGGTCTGATTCCACAAACCTGGCGGCAAGCTGTTTGTCCTGTATGATTCGTGTGCCGCCCTTGGCCACCGAGGCAAGATAAATCATGGAGAGCTTCCCCTGGGGGATGTAGAGCCGTGGTTCGGCAGAAAAACTTACCAGTCGGTTGTTCTCAACGCTTACGAATTGCACTGTCACGGGGTCGGGAGCGTCATACATGTGGTAGGTATGCGATGCCAGCTCCTCGGTCAGAACCCCGTCGAGATAGACGAAGCCTGAATAAGAGGTTGGGAACGATGTCGGTTTATGTCCGTTGGCCGATGTTTTTGCACCGGCGCCTACCTGGGGAAGGATTGCGGCTTCACGGGTTGACGCCCACTCCACTATAGGCGGTGAGGGTAAAACCGCGCCTTCGGTTTTGTTTACGGGATTCCCGTTTTCGACATGGTTGCCAGCAAGGACGATTTCGATTTTGTGGCGCCCTTCGAGCCCGGAATGGACGAACGGTTCGGCTGTTTTCCCGTCGATAGTGAATGAGGTGATAACGGTTCCTGTTCCTTCGACCGATATGTCGAATATTGCCTTTCGGTACCGCATATCCGTTATTGTTTTATGTCCTGGCATTGAATGAGGCACTGAGGGCTGGAACCATATCCCGTCGAATGCGAATTTCATGCCGAGAAATCCCCTGAGAACCAATCCTGAAATCAGGTTGTCGAATCGTCGCGGGGAGTTATCCTGCCTTGTCAGGACATAGGACGCTGCTGAATAAAGGAGTGCCCCGACCGCCGTGTCGTATGCCTGCCAGCTGCCGTTTCGGGCGGTTGCCACGGCCCAGAACGCGCATGCCGCAGGGGCGATGTCGGCTAAAGGCGCGTCGGGCGACGGGGTGGGGTAGAAGTTCGAAATCCCTGCGGGGGATAGCGGTGTGTTACGTATTACGGCCTTACCCATTTCAGTTGAGGTCAGACCTGTCACCACGGCCAGTCCCTGGGCAAGGTTGTCGGAGCTTTGCAGCTGCAACGGGGTGGCAGGCGCGCCATAGAGCAGTGCGCTGTAACAACCTGTGTTGGGCATCCATAGCTCACGGTTGATGGCGTGCAGCAGTGAGTCGGCATCGACAGGCATTTCCGGCAGGTGCGAGTTCTCGTTTTTCCTGGCCATTTCTGATGTAATGGCGTTCATGGAATTAAGCGCTCCCCAGTAGGAGGCGTTTACTGCCATCGACTGGGTGGCGAATATGTCGGAAGGGGCCATCCAACGTGGAAAAAGGTTTTCTACCCCCGCCATATAACGCGGGATTCCAAAGAACAGACCTGTGGCCGGATTCCTGGCAGCCTTGCAATCTTCACCTATGACCTTTTGTGCGGTCTCGCCTATGGTTGCCAGCCACCGGCGGTCGGCGCCGGTTCTGAAAAGTTCGCATGCCGCGAGGAGCCATAGCCCGTTGTCGTTTATTACAGGCCATGAATAACGCCGGGTTTCGGGTGGGATTATGTACCCGTTTTTCAGCCGTTCGGCAAGCAGGCGGATTCCCCGTCGGCTGTCGAGGGGGCATAGGTAGATTTCGTAAGGTGTGAACCTCCACCATCCTTCAGGCCCGGGGGCTGAGGCTTCCAGCCGGTAAAGTGCGTCGAAAACCGGGAAATCGGTTTTGACGCCGAATGCATTTTCCCGCAAGGGGGGGAGTGATATGGTGCGCAGCACATGGCCTTCCACCCTGACCTGTAGGATGGAATCGGCATATGCGCGCAATATAACGCCGTTGTGGAAGTCGATGCTGTCAGGCCATATGTCGATTTCAGAATTATGGACAATGGGGGTGGAAGCAGGCGCAGGCTTTTGGCGGCATGAGGCAAACAAAAGGGAGAACGCCATGACAATCCATGGCGTCCACACCTTAAATCCTTGTGTATGCCTGCGTTTCAACGCAGTTTCTTGGCTATGTCAGAGGGAATCGCATCCTTATGGACAAGGATGTTGAGTGTCTTCGCGAGGAAATATGGCTCTGATACATAGAAGAACCCGTCGTAAACCTGGTTGGTATCCCAGGAATTTTTTACTTTGTAATAACGGTTCCCTTCCTGGTCGGTGGCAGTCCCAACGATTTCCATCCCATGGTCGTCGGTGGTTTCCTGACGGTCGAACATTTCCTGGCGGGATTCCTGTGTCACCACGATTTCCTCCACCGGGCCTTTGATGTCGAACTGCTTTTCCTGACGCTCGCTGTCGCTTAGTTTCACCCACCGGGCAAGTTCCGTACCCTCCATGTCCGATTCGCTGCGTTCTTTCGGCATAAGGGCTACACCCTCTTTCCATTTGAACCCTCCTTCGCTCACATCGGCAGCCCATACCACCGGGTAGCCTTTGGCAAGTGCGTTGTCGACCACGGCCTTGAGGTCGTCAAGAGGCAGGTTCCAATATTGTGCCCAAAGCCAGTTGTCGGCCACTTCGAGCGGGAACGGTTCATAGAACGGATGGTGGGAAAAGGAGGTAAGGGGGAGGTAGTCGTCGGCATTGACGCCAAGTGACGCGGCGTAGGTGAGCGGGGTATAGGTGCGTCCGTCTACGGTGAACGATTCGGGCACTTTGCCCAGGTAGGCATCGAGAATCGCCTCATAGCCCTGTTTCCATGCCGTGGAGATGCGTTTGTTAGGTTTCCTGATTATTGCATCAAGATATGCTTTGAGAACGGCGTCGAGTTCGCCATGCACATGTTTGTCCTCCCCGTAGTTCAGGCCGTTATATATGCTGTCGGGCACAGCCCCGTACCGCTTCCATACGTAAGGCACATCCATAATGCTGCCGCCGGGGCCGAAGTTGATGCCTCCATACATGCGGACGTATTTGTCGGCTTTGTCGATGTAGCACTGGCGTACGGTAAACATCTCACTTAGGTCGAGAGGTTTGCCTCCCTTGCGCACAATTTCGTCCTCCATCATGGATGTCCCGGAGAAACACCAGCATGTGCCGCTTTTGTTTTGGTCTTTGACGCTTGTTGTCGGTATGGTGACGATGTCGGTGAATGTGAACCCGGTGCTGTCGGCTGTCTCCGCCGTTTTTCCCGGCTCGTCGGCCTTGATATCCGGGAAATTGGTTGCCGACATTACGAATCCGGCGCATAAAAGGGCGATTGCCGCCAAATATGTTTTTTCCATTGTCTTAGGTGGGTTTTGTTCTATCATGCAAACTTACGAAATTTCCACGTTTCCACCTGCGCATATCATGCACAAAAACAGGAGCGTGATATAAAGATTGCCGCCTGTTTGCATAATTGGGTAAAAATCACTACCTTTGCAGACCGTTTTTACATATTAAACGGGAAAGCGCGCCCCGCTTCAAAGCCTTTGGCCTGGCTTGCTGCGGCGACGTTGCTTGTGTAATTAATTATTTATTAAACTTTTAGAAGTGGATACTTTAAGTTACAAGACCCTCACCCCCAATGCGCAGAGCGTAAAGAAAGAGTGGGTGCTGATCGATGCCACCGACCAGGTGCTCGGCCGCCTCTGCTCCCAGGTAGCTAAAATCCTGCGCGGCAAACACAAGCCTTGCTACTCTCCTTTTGTAGAGTGCGGCGACAATGTGATCATCATCAACGCCGACAAGATGGTTCTGACCGGCAAGAAGATGACCGACCGTATTTATTACACCTACACCGGCTACCCCGGCGGCCAGCGCGAGCTCACCCCCGAAGTGCTGATGAAGAAATCGTTAAACAAACACCTCAAACCGGGCATGCACCCGCTGTATATCCGCGTGGTAAAGGGTATGCTTCCCAAGAACCGTCTTGGCCGCAAACTCATCAAGAACCTCCACGTTTACAACGGCCCCAACCATCCCCACGAGGCTCAGAACCCCCGCGTTCTCGATTTAAACAAAGTGAAATAATCGCCTAACCTATCTCAAATATGGAAACAGTAAATGCAGTAGGCCGTCGTAAAGCAGCCATCGCCCGCGTTATCGTTACCGAAGGCAACGGCGAAATCACTATCAACCACCGTACACTCGACAAGTATTTCCCCTCGTCGATTCTCCAGTACATCGTCACCCAGCCCCTCAAGACCCTCGACGTTGTTGAAAAATACAACATCCGTGTAAACCTCGACGGCGGCGGTTACAAAGGCCAGGCCGAGGCTCTCCGTCTCGCCATTGCCCGCGCACTGGTTAAAATCAACCCCGAGGATAAGAAAGCCCTCCGTGCCGAAGGCTTCATGACCCGCGACCCGCGCGTTGTTGAACGTAAGAAACCGGGACGTCCCAAAGCACGCAAGCGCTTCCAGTTCTCCAAGCGTTAATGTTGATGCAGGGAAATCCTGTTGCCCCTTATCACATGCCGGCATTGCCGCGTGACCGCGCTCACAGGGCATGATGCATACGCCCCCTCTCACTCCGAGTTTAGTATCTAAATCCCGCGGATGGACCGCGTTCCCTACCCCGGGGTTGTAATTACCAAAAAGAACGTAAACAACTCTTTTACAAAAATGTCAACACCCACATTTGACCAACTTCTCGAAGCAGGTTGCCATTTCGGTCACCTCAAGCGCAAATGGAATCCTGCCATGGCTCCTTACATTTTCATGGAGCGCAACGGTATCCACATTCTCGATCTCTATAAGACAGCTGCCAAGGTTGAAGAGGCTGCTGCCGCATTGAAATCAATTGCAAAATCAGGCAAGAAGGTTCTCTTCGTCGCCACTAAAAAACAGGCCAAACAAGTGACTGCCGAAAAGGCCCAGTCAGTAGGGATGCCCTACGTGATCGAGCGCTGGCCCGGCGGTATGCTTACCAACTTCCCCACCATCCGCAAGGCCGTTAAAAAGATGGCCACCATCGACAAGATGACCAAGGATGGCACTTTCGATAACCTCTCGAAGCGCGAGAAACTCCAGATTTCACGTCAGCGTGCAAAACTGGAAAAGACCCTCGGTTCGATCGCCGACCTTAACCGTCTGCCCTCGGCATTGTTCGTGGTCGACGTGCTTAAGGAGCGCATCGCTGTTGCCGAAGCAAACCGTCTCGGTATCCCCGTGTTCGCAATGGTCGACACCAACTCCGACCCCTCGGATATCGATTTCGTAATCCCCTGCAACGACGACGCATCCAAGTCGATCGAGCTTATCCTCGACACCGTTTGCTCTGCAATGGCCGAAGGCCTGGAAGAGCGCAAGGTTGAAAAGGTTGACTCGAAGGATGCCGATGCAGAGGCTGCCCCCCGTCGCGAACGTCGCCGCGCAGTGCGCCGCAACGATGCCGAAGGTGAGGCTGAAACTGCAGAAACAGCCGAAGCACCTGCTGAAGCTGAAGAAGCAGCCGAATAAAAAAAACTATTGCCGGAATGACGGTGTGCCTGATTTCCAAATCCGACACACCGCCGTTTCCCCCGGCAATAACCTTTCTCTCCGGCGGGTCATAAGGGCTTACCTTAGAAATCCGTTGATTATCTCTCCTAATAAAAATTTAAAACTCCATAAAACTCCACATATCATGGCAGTAACAATGGCAGAAATCACCAAGCTGCGCCACCTTACCAGCGCAGGCTTGATGGATTGCAAAAAGGCGTTGGCTGAAACCGACGGCGATATCGATGCAGCAGTCGAGATTCTCCGTAAAAAAGGCCAGGCCGTGGCTGCAAAACGCGAAGACCGCGTAGCAGCCGAAGGTTGCGTGCTCTCGAAGAACGAGGGCAACTTCGCCGCCGTAGTGGCTCTCCAGTGCGAGACCGACTTCGTGGCCAAGAACGCAGGCTTTGTAGAACTCACCCAGAAGCTTCTCGACCTGGCGGTTGCAAACCGTTGCAAATCGCTCGACGAGCTGAAGGCCGTAGTTGTTGACGGCCGCACCGTTGCCGACCTCGTTGTAGAGGAAGGCGGCAAGACCGGCGAAAAGACCGAACTCGGCGCTTACGAATATGTTGAGGCTCCCTCGACCACATCCTACAACCACCTTGGAAACAAGCTCGCCACTATCGCAGGTTTCAACCTCGAAGGCGTTGACTTCCAGGTTGGTCGCGACGTGGCCATGCAGGTTGCTTCGATGAACCCCATTGCAGTTGACCGCGACAGCGTTGACCAAAGCGTAATCGACAACGAGCTTAACGTGGCTATCGAGAAAACCAAAGAGGAACAGGTTAAGAAGGCCGTTGAGGCAGCTCTCAAGAAAGCCGGTATCAACCCCAACCTCGTTGACAGCGAAGCCCACATCGAATCCAACATCGCCAAAGGCTGGCTTACCGCCGAAGAGGCTGACAAGGCTCGCGCTATCGCCAAGGAAACCGCCGAGGCCAAGGCTGCAAACCTCCCCGAACAGATGATTCAGAACATCGCACAGGGACGTTTGAACAAGTTCTTCAAGGAATCGTGCCTTATGGAGCAGGAATTCATCAAGGATGGCAACCTCACCATCGGCAAGTATCTCGAAGAGAGCATGAAGGGTCTTGCAGTAGTTACCTTCAAGCGTGTAAACCTCAACGAGGACTAATCCCCGGGGCTATAAAGAAATAGTCATAACACTCTATTATAGTGAAATCGCCTGTAACCATTATGGTTGCAGGCGATTTTCAGTTTGTGGTTTTGATAGGAATTTATGATGGTATCCCATATGTGTCATATGGTAGTTACAGCGTACTTTATTCTGTAGATATAGCGGCTGGAAGAAGACTGTGGGAAACACCAAAATCATAGTCCGTTGAGGGAGGGTGCTGTCAGAATGCTCATATGGGTCGTCGCTTGTGGGATTCGGCTTCTGTCATTGACCTAAGTCAACTCCCTTCAGCCTTACCCTCAAACTACTACCATCTGAACCATTCTGACGGCACCCTCGCAATTTGGGCGAAAACCAAGGCGGTGTGTCAAAATATTGAATTTTGACACACCGCCATTGATGTTTGTGGGGGGATGAGAGGTGTTTGGAGAGGGGTAGTGTCGGGTGGAGATTGACGGGTGGGTAGGGAAACGGGCGGGGGAGGGGGATTATTCCGCCGGTGTGCCGGTGAAGTTGACGGAGTAGGGGGTGCCTCGGTAGGTGCAGATGAAGGTGAGGCTGATGGATTTGCCGGGGATGAGGGTGGCGGTGTAGTCGGTGATGGGGAAGGCCGGGAAGGGGCGTCCGGCGATTTCGGGGGTGATGGCGCTGGATGATAGCGACAGGGTGTTGGCGGTTTCGTCAAAGCTGCATGTGATGGGCTGGAACAGCATTTCGCCTAGCTGAGGCATGCCTTGCAGGAAATCGGCGTTCTGAATGCACATCACGGCGCTTTCCACATCTTTTGCCACAGCGACGGTATATGTCGATTTGGTAGAGGTGTAGATGCTTTCAGGGGCATCGACCGGATAAGTTGTGGTGGTGCCGGAGAAAATGAATTCGGCGCCGCCTGGATTAGGTGCCGGTGCAGGCTCAGGCTCGTCGTCATTGCCGCAGGATGCGAGGGGCAGGATTGCGATGATAAACAGAAGGCTTTTCAGGAAGCCGGTGGCTAAGGGTGAGATGAATTTAGTCATTATCATGAATTAAATGTGTTGGTGCTGATATTTCTGTATTGTTGGTGGCCGCATTGATTGGCCTGTGTGAAGGAGAGGATGGTGAAAGGAGGCATCAGTGGAACGGTAGGGTATAGCGGAGGGTTACACCGCATGTGAACGGGTTGCCCCGCTGGAGAAAAGAGTTGCCTATGGATACGAAGTAGAAGGTGGCATAGCGGGTAGATGTAATGTTATCGGCCCAGAATTCGATTGAGAAGTCGCCACGGTCGGCTCGCACGGATGCGTCAAGCAGCATTTTAAACGGTTGTGAGAGGGTGTTGGCCTCGTCCCAGTAGATTGAACCGAATCCCCGGGTGTTGAGGTTCGCGGTAATCATGTCGATTACTCCGTGGCGGAATCCGTGCCGGTAGGTCAGGCCGAGGAAAAGTGTGTTTGATGGTGCATATGGCACACGGCATCCGGCAAAGTTCGTTTTACCGTTTGAGAAATCGGTGAAACGGGCATCGGTAAATCCGTAGGAACCCCGCAGCTTGAGGTCGGCGGGGAGCGACACCTCGGCTGACACCTCTACGCCTCGGGAGCGGGATTTCCCGGCATTGGCCATGATGCGTCCGGTCACACTCCCTTCGGGAAACATTGTGAGCTGCTGGTCGCGGCATTCAATCCAAAAGGCAGCCATGTCGAGTTTCAGGCGTTGGTCGAACATGGCCAGGTGCGCCCCGATTTCATAGTTCCATGTTTTTTCGGGGGCATAGCTGATAATGTCGTCAACGTCATAGCGTTCGGCAATACCCATCTGCCCCATAATGCGCTGTTGCAGCACGTCGCTGAACATCTGGGTGTTGTATCCTCCCGATTTGAACCCCTTTGTGACTGACGCGAAAAGGTTGCCGAGGCCGGAGGGTAGCGTGTAACTTACAGCCAGCTTTGGCAGCAGTTGGGAGAATGATTTCGAAAGCTTGCCACGGTCATCGATTTCTACCGGGATATGGCCTTTGTAGACCTGTTCGTTTGCCGGGTCGGTGGCATCATAGATGGTATAGGTAGAGGACGAGCTACTGTGATAGCGTATGGATGTATGTTCGTAATCCCATCTTAACCCGAATGTTATGGTGAACGGGTTAAGTTGCATGGAGCTTTCGTGATAAACCGACACGCCATTGGCGGGCATGATGAAATCGCTCCCTAAAAGCAGGTGGCGTTGATCCCAGCGAATCGGGTATTGCGGATTAAGGGCATTGGCATTATTCTCTATCAGCGACGAAAGCCCGTAGTCGAAAAATGTTACAGGCGCGTCCATGTCGGAGCGCCTTGTAAAGGCGAATGCCCCTGCCAGCCAGTTATAGCATGTGTCTGCATTACCTTTGGCGACGACATCGGCCGTGAATGCGAATTCGTGCCTACGCTGGGTCAGTGTGAAGTAGTCGAGCGGCAGGAAATCCTGGTCAAGGGTCATATTGTCGTTGATATACTGGAAGCTGGCGATGCCCGACAGGCTTACGTTGCCTGTCTTCCAGTTGGCGGTAAGACCGTCGGTAACCGTAAGGCGGCGGTAGAAGCAGGTGTCGTTATAGGCAATTCGGCCTGTGGCAACCGATTCGTAAGGATAGCCGTTCTGTTGCGACTTCGATATGGTCGCTGTGTTTTCAAGCATCAGCGAGCTGCCAGGGCGCCACTGGGTTTTCCATCGTGCGCTCCATTGGCGTTCGCGTCCGACTTTGCTGTTGTCGTATGTGTTGTGGTAGAATCCGTCGGTGCCTGTAGCATAGAGATTGAGCGACATACCGAGTGTGCGTGCCAGGCGGCGGTAGATTCCAGCGGTAGCCTTGTAGGAATTGGCCGAACCGTATTCGGCCTGTAGCTTCACACCTTCGAAGCTCAGAGGGGAAAGGGTATAGATGTTTATCAGGCCGCCCATTGTGTTGCGGCCATAGAGGATGTTTTGCGGCCCGCGCAGAATCTCTATCCGTGTGATGTCGGAGAGGTCGAAATCGAAATTGTCTTTGTTGATAAGTGGCACATTGTCGATGTTCAACCCTACGACAGGTTGGTCGATACGTGTGCCAAGCCCGCGCACATAGACTGACGAGGTCATCCGCGAACCGTATTGAGGCATGTAGAAATTAGGTGCGATTTCGCTTACCTGCTTTATGTTTACAAGGTTCAGCCGCTCGATTTCTGCCTGTCCCAAGGTAGTGACGGCTTCGACGCGGTCAGGCTGTGCGCCGCTTTTTATATATGTCACCGAAACGGGTGGCAGGGTCATTACCGTGTCGGCGAATTCGGTTGTGGAAGGCTCTGCCATCAAGGATTTTGATGCTACATATAAAGCCAATACAGCCGAAACACGGAGTTTGTAGGTATGTGACACGGATTATGATTCTTCTTTTCGGATTTGCGGAGGAAGTCAATGCGACTTCGATGCCGTTACTGCTATCTATCTTGATGCAAAATTACGAAAAATCTCTGGAATAACCTCGAAAAACGGGAGAAATGGCGCTAAACGACTTAATATCAGAGTTGTTACGGTGTCAAATAATGACAAGCCGAAGAATCGGAAAACGCAAAGAAAAGCGGATTTAAGAAGAAGAATGGTTTGCAAATCAT